>WOR8_10007895_pt1 | contig 10131 bp, 11 predicted proteins | sample DeeMarSeWOR38_10_FD_19890 | JGI IMG/M metagenome (IMG submission 19890)
CGGAAGAGATTCCTAAGGAATGGATAAACATTGTACCGGATTTACCTTCTCCAATGACTCCTTTAGTCAATCCTATGGATGGAAAACCAGCTCCGCCTGAATTGGCTTTCGCAATCTTTCCCAAAGAATGTGTTTTACAGGAAGTATCTCAAGAAGCAACAATACCCATCCCAAATGAGGTGAGAGAGATATTGGTTAGTTCTTATAGGCCAACTCCCCTTCATCGCGCTTTAAGGTTGGAAAAACAGTTAGGAATAGAAGGAGATGATATAAAAATATTCTATAAAAATGAGTCTGTGTCTCCAACAGGTTCACATAAACCTAATACTGCTATTGCTCAAGCATACTATGCTAAGAAGGATGGATTAGAAGAATTAGTTACTGAAACAGGTGCTGGTCAATGGGGTTCAGGTTTGGCATTTGGATGCAACTTATTTAACATCAAATGCACGGTTTATATGGTGAGAGCAAGCTTTTTACAAAAACCAGGTAGAAAAATCTTAATGAGTTCATATAATGCTGAAGTTCACGCTAGCCCTTCAAACTTAACCGAATCAGGAAAAATGTTTATAGAAAAAGATCCTGATCACCCTGGTAGTCTGGGAATTGCAATTTCTGAAGCAGTTGAACACAGTTTAAGCAGTGAAAAAACCAGATATTCTTTAGGAAGTGTAGTTAATTTTGTTCTACTACATCAAACTATTGTAGGACAAGAAGCAAAGATTCAATTAAAAAAAGTAGGGATTGAAAATCCTGATATAGTAATTGGATGTATGGGAGGCGGATCTAACTTTGCTGGTTTAATGATTCCATTCGCTAGAGATAAAATAAATGGAATTAATACAGAAGTTGAAATTATAGGAGTAGAACCACGTGCTTGTCCAAGCGTTTGCAAAGGTGAATATCGATGGGATTTTGGAGACACTTCAATGAAGGGTCCAATTGTGAAGATGCACACTCTCGGTCATACCTTTATTCCAAGCCCTATTCATGCAGGTGGATTAAGGTATCATGGAATTGCTCCTATTGTTTCAATATTATACAATAATAAAGTAATCTCAGCTCAAATGCATCATCAAACTGAAGTCATCGATGCAGCATTGCAATTTGCAAAAGCAGAAGGAATTCTTGCTGCTCCTGAAACAGCACATGCAGTTAAAGAAACTATTGATCAAGCTTTAAAGGCTAAGGAAGAAAAAGAAAAGAAAGTAATTCTCTTTAATTTTAGCGGTCATGGATTTTTTGATTTACTAGCATATAAAAATTACATGGCTGGTGAATTGGAGGATTACGAATTACCAACAGAAGAAATCCAAAGAGCCTTAGCTTCAGATGAGATGCCAAAAATTGATGAAGCTCAATTCTAATATATTTTAAATTCATTTTTTTTCTTTTAATATTGATTTAGAGAAAATCTTAAAATCTAAGGATACTTTAAATATTAAAATTTCAAGAGATTGTTTATTATTGACCCCATTTTCATTTATTATTGTTTGTTTCTTATATTTTTTTGGTTTAATTCTTTTCTATATCACTTATTTAACGAAACAGAGAAATGAGAAAAGGGCTTTCATCAACAATCTCGTGAACTCAATTATATTCACGAGTTCAATTACAATTAATTTATTTATTATCTATATTAGGAATCCTAATAAAGTTCGTTTTATTGCTTTTCCTTTTGATATCTTAATGTTACTTTTTATTATTTTTTTTATCCCTTTATTTTCATTTTTGGTAATCAAGGAAAAGAGAAAAATTGAAAATGGAAAAATAACTTTTGAAGAGTTTAAATCGAGTTCAAAAGTACTACCATTAAAATATGATATATATAGAAAACTAACGCATTTAGTTGTATTGGGAATAATTTTCTTCTATTTTACTCTAGGTTTTTTAGTTCAGAACGTTTTTAAATATATTTCAGAACTATTACCTAACTTTATCGTTGAAATGTTTGATATGGGTGATGATATTATGGTATTTACTCAGAATTTAGTAGTCTTTTTAGTAGGTGTTTCTTTAATTGGATTATTAACCGCAGATTTTATACGAATCCTGAAACCAAAATATTACCCTTTAAAACCAGTTAATCAAATACTTAAAGAAAAGGAATTATATATGAGATTAGGACCTCATATCTCGATGAGTATTGGTTGTTTTTCTATAATCCTGTTGTATGGTCTTATCCAACCAGTTGGTCCTTTGATAATTTGTACCTCAATGGCTATGGCTATTTTTGGTGATACTGCATCTAATTTATTTGGTAGAACCTTAGGGAAAAGAAAAATCCGTGATACAGACAAAACTTATGAAGGTTTAGTAGCTGGAGTCGTAATAGCATTCATCTCAGGTTTTACAGTATTGCTAAGTCTAAAAAAATTTTATTTCCCAAAGAATTTTGGACTATTTTATTTACCATTGCTAGGATCTATAATCCTTGGTTTTATAGATTATTTAGATCTAGAAATAGATGATAATTTATCCTACAATTTCATCTTGTCGACAGTATTATTTTTTTGCTCAGTTCTACTCTTCTAAAACCTTTGTAATAAATTTTATTTGCAAAAGTTTTTTCAATTAAGGTGATTTAATTTATGAAAATGATGGAAGAAAAATTAAAAATCGATAAAATTTCTAAGGGGACTGTTATCGACCATATTGATGCAGGATATGCTTTAACAATTCTAGGTCTTACAGGTCTTGATGAATCTAAGAATTTAATAACTATAGGTGTTAATGTCTCTTCTAAAAAATATCAAACAAAAGATATTATTAAAATTGAAAATGTTTTTCTAAATGAAACTCAAATGCAACAAATTTCAATACTATCCCCAAACGCCAATATTTCATTAATTGAAAATTATAAAGTAATCGAAAAGAAGAAGGTAAAGATTCCACATATTATTAAGAAACTTATACTCTGCGTTAATCAAACATGTATTTCAAATTCAGAAATAGAACCAATCGATACAGAGTTTTTAGTCTTAGAAGAGAAGCCTCTTAAGATTCAGTGTGTCTATTGTGAACGTATTTATAAACTAGAAGAAATAGTATTTAAAACAAAGGAAAAAAAGGAAAAGGTTGTAAAACAAAGAATTCAGTTATGAAAAAATACTTAATCCTTTTTAAATAAATATTTCCAAAAATGAAGAGAAATCAGGAATGAAATGAAGAATTGTGTGAGTTAAAACACCCCCAATCATAAATAGAAAGAAAAATACTCCTATTCCTGGCAATATGACATTCTTCCAAGTCCATTCTTCTTCATCGTATTCAAATTTTAAAATAAAAGAATTTACGATGAAAGGAAATATAAACCACCATGTTAACATCCATAAAAATAAAAACCAACCAATTAATCCAAATATTAATCTTCCGATAATAGCGCTTAAAAAACCAGTTATAGCCCGTATCCAATATAGTTTTGTTTCTTTCTCTAATCGAACATCTAAGTCTTTTGTTGATTTCTTTTCTACTTTAATTGATCTATTTTGTAGTTCTTTCTTTTTCTCCTTCAATAACTTTTGTCTTCTTTTTTTAATATCTACTTTCTTGCGCTTTCCCATAATTATTAATATAAATATTATGTACTATAAAAATAATTATATAACATGATATACTAAAAATCAGATAAAATACAATGAAAAGCTCAACAGAATTCTCTAATTTTGATGTATTTACCATTGTTAAAGAATTGGATGCGATCCTAAGAGATGGTTCAATTTCAAATGTATATGAGATTCAAGACTTATTAATTTTAAAAATAAACACAAATTTTGGAAAAAAAAATCTTATTATTAAAAGGGATTCACGGATTAATATAACAGAATATGATTATCCTATTCCTGCATTCCCTAATCAATATATCAGAACCTTAAGAAAATTTTTAAAAAATAGACAAATATTAGGTGTTTCTCAATACAAACTTGACAGAATTATTATAATAGAATTAACTAATAGAGGGGAAGGAACCTGGAAATTTGTGATCGAACTATTTAATAAGGGAAATTTCTTGCTAGTTGATCATAATAATATTATTATCATTGCAAAAAAATACCGTAAATTTAAGGATCGCACTATTCTTGCAAAGAAAGAGTACAATTTCCCTAGTTCTCAGCAAAAAGATTTCTTTTCGATTAATAGACAGGATTTTATGGCTCTATTTTTATCATCCGATAATGAAATTGTAAGAGATATATCAAGAAAATTGAAGTTGTCTGGTTTATATAGTGAAGAATTATGCAAAAGAGCAAAGATCAATAAGAAAGAACTTGGTAAAAATCTAAGTGAAGATGATATTAACAAATTATATGAATCATTCAAAGGGATAAGAAATCAGCTCTTATTTGGCTCGATAGATGCTCATATTATAGTGGATCAAACAGGTAATGAAATCAATGTTTTACCATTTGAAATAGAGATTTTTAAAGAATATGAAAGGGTAAAGTATCCTAGTTTTAATTCAGCCGTTGATGATTTTTACTCAAAAATTGATTATGAATCCATTAAAACTCCCAAAGATCAAAAAATAAAGGATCAGATCAAGGCTCAAAAGAAGATATTAGAAAATCAGCAAGAGTATCTTGAGGAGCTCAAAATGAAAAAAGAAAAGTACTATAAAATAGGAGATTTCTTGTATGCTAATTTCATTAATTTTGAAAAGCTATTATCAGTAATATTGGATGCGAGAAAAAAAGGTTACTCATGGAATGAAATAAATACTAAATTACAACAAGCCAAGTTAGAAGGATTAGATGGAGCGGAGTTTTTTGAAAAAATTTTGCCAAATATGAATCAGTTTTTAATTAAAATCAATGGAAATGAAGTTTATATAGATTTAAGAAAAAGTTTTGGAGAAAACGCAAATTTAATTTATTCAAAAGGGAAAAAAGCTGAAAAGAAACTACAAGGTACAGTTAAAGCAATTACAGACACCAAAAAAAAAATTGAAAATTTAACACTTGAAAAGGGTTCAATAGAAATGGGAATTGATTTCTTAATCAGAAAACCAAAGAAAAAGTGGTATGAAAAGTTTAGATGGTTTAACTCATCTGACGGATTTTTAATAATTGGTGGGAGAGATGCTACATCAAATGAAATAATTTTTAAAAAATATTTGAATTCTAATGATTTAATATTCCATACAAACTTTCCTGGTTCACCTTTAGTTGTGATTAAAAATCCAAATAATCAAGTAATTACACTTGAAGCTATTAATGAAGCCGCAACATTTGTTGCGAGTTATTCACGAGCTTGGAAGGAGGGTTGGGGTGTAGTAGATGTGTTTTATGTAGAACCAACCCAGATAACAAAAACTCCTCCTTCAGGAGAATATCTGCAAAAGGGTTCTTTCATTATTTCAGGGAAAAAGAATCTTATAAAAAATGTAAAAACGGAATTAACGATTGGATTAAAATTTATTGAATTAGATGATAGATCAAATGAAGACAGACAAATTTTATTTCCTAAAATTATTTGCGGCCCTGAAATAGCAATAAAAAACCAAACAGATCATTTTATAACAATAATACCTTCTAAATCAAGTAGTCTAACTACTGGGAAATTAGCTAAAGAAATAAAGGCATATTTTCTTAGAAATGTTGATAAAAAGCTAAAGAAATGGGTAGAATTATTATCTATTGATGATATTCTTTTAGTTCTTCCTAGTGGATCGTCCACTATAAAATCGGATGCTTAAAGGTGCTTTTGCCATTCTAATATTTTTCGAATATTTCTATAATTATCAAATAGTATACCATTCACACCGGAACTAATCAATGATTTAATTTTATTTAAAGGATTTTCATAATTAAGAAAATCCCAAGATAAAGATTTAATCCTACTCTTTTGACAGGTTTCAATGAATTCTTTTGAAATTAAACTTGATTTTAAACTTATTATATCAATTTTGTATTTTTCTCTTTTATCCTTACTTAAATTTAAAAAATTTGTTAAGGATAATCCTTGTCCATTGGTAATATTATAACAAATTTTGTTCTGAGGAAAGTTCTTTTTAAATTCTAATAGATCCGCTAAATATTTTCCACTAATAATACTGTCTGCTAATAAATCATTATACATAATTATTTCAACAATTTCATCGAGTAAATTTGTTTCTTTTAATTCTATCATAAACTTAGTTTTTCCTTTTAATTCATTAAAGATATCTGTTAATAATGGAATTGGAGATAAGTTAATATTTGTTCTGAAATTTGAAATTTCTTTATATGTAAGATTTCTTACTGATCCTGAGCCATTGGTTGTCCTATCCAGTGTAGCATCATGTATTACAATAAGTCTATTATCTTTCGTTTTGCGTACATCAAATTCAATATAATTTGCTCCATATTCTACTGCCTTTTTGAAAGATAATATTGTATTTTCATCAAAAGAAGACCTAGTTCCTCTATGTCCAACATACATAAAGTTTTGTGTCATTATTTCTTAAGCTGTTATAATTCTTGGACTAGGTATAAATAAATAATTATTACGAATAGCCCAATAAAAGTAAAAGCAAAAACCCATAGATTTAATAAAGCTTGACCTAAAGACAGAACAATAAGTAATAATAATTCTTTCCAACCTATTGGTTTACCAGTTAATTCTTTATAATTCCCAACACTTATCATCATAAATAGAAAAAATAAGAGAATTGTAGATACTTTTATCAATACATCTAAAATACCAAATAATATATTACTATTAGAAAAAACAGAAAAAATCCCTATTTCAACAAGTACATTGAAAAAAAGTGAATTAACAAAAAATATTATACTAAGTACGCAGGAAATTATTACTGTTCTGTAGGCAAATTTATCATCAGATCTTCTTTTGATCTTTAATTTTTGCTCTTTTATCTGATCCTTCGGAATTTTTGACATATTAACTTCTTAGTCTTTCTATTTTTTCTTTTAATTTGATAATATTATAAATATAGAAACCAAAGAGAATTCCAATTATGGCAAATATTATTATTGAAAAAATGATGAAGATTAGCTCTGTGAGTATTATCTCATTTTTAACTGGAGGATTAATATTAATTATAATTATTTCACTTTTTAAAATACCTTCGGGATATAAAGGTCTGTCACCATATGTAATGTTAAATGCATAGCTGTTCTCATAATCCAAAATAGCGGTCTCATTATCTCCATTCGTATAATATTGTCCAATTGGTATAGAAAATTCATAAATAGAAACATCTCCGTCTAACTTTCCCGCACCTTGGCCAACTTCTTCTGCATCATTTAAAAATAGACTATTATTAATGTAATAATCATAATAAGTAAAATTATTAGAAGATATATTATAAAATTGAATAAATCTTGCATCAACAAAATCTTCTACACTTTCTGAAGCATTAGCGGAGATTAAAATTCCAATAAATTCAGTGATATTATGATATTCTGTTTCTAATTCAAGTTGTATTGATATAAAAAGTTCTCGGTTGGTTTGCATTACCCATATATCTATAGGTAAATCATTTAAAGCAATCTCATCTTTATAGGCTTCTTTCCATTCACCTGTTGAATCATCAATAGTCCCATCAATAATAGGAGCTTTTCCAAATTCAGGATCAATTTCTACTGCGGCTCCAGAACTGTTTATTATACAAAAAGATGAAACTATAGTTATATTTAACAATATAATCCATATGAATGCAAAAAAAGCTGTTTTCCTCAAAGTAATTAAGCCATTTATTTATAAATTGTTAATTCATTAGTTTTATTTAATAATAAAATTGATAATTAAAATTTAATTTAATATTTTTCCCTACTTTATACTATAGGACTCAATTTTACAATAATAGGATTTATCAAAGAAGATTCGAGATATTATTGATTCGGTTTCAATTTTATCTATTGCAAGAATTTAGGAAGAAAAACAATACAGTTGAATTTATTCAGATAAGCAATAATATAATTAATTATATTTTTGATTTCATGTCTAGCTTCTGATTGATTAGTAGAATTATACTCAGCGTAAGTTTTTGGTCCGATTGCTACAAGAACTCCAGTTAAGTCTTTTTCTCTCTTTATAAAAAACCAAAATGGTTTATTTTTTTCATTATCCTTAGCAATTATCAACATCCAGGGATTTAATGTCCAATCATTTTCATCCGGATCTAACACTTTTTCTATTGCTTTATGAGTAAAATACTTTTTGGACATCTTAATTGATTTAATTAGGGCATTAAAAAAGCTCCGTTTTATTTTTAAATACCCCCCAAAATAAGTTTTGGTATCAGATAATTCTAGTTTTTGATCAGTCCCGTCTGAAAATTTGAGAAATATTTTCCAGGAATCCATGATTAAGAGGTTTTACTACTCCTTACTTCAATTTCTTCGATTTTAATTTCTTTAAATATATTTTTAATCTTATCTAATGAATTTTTTAAACTCTTGTTTTTACTTTCAGAAATGCTTAAATTTAGATAACACTCATAATAAATATGCTTTTTTATCTTTAAAAATCCTGATGTATGAATAACTTGAAATTTCTGAAGTATTTTTGATATTTGTTTTAATATCTTCTTTGATAATTTTAAGCCATATAAACTGATTTTAATAACTTTTTCTTTCTTTATTGGATAAATTGATAATTTAATAGAATTTTCAATGGAAGATTGAATGATTAATAAATTATTATATTCTTTTAAGTTTTTAAATTTCGAGAGAGATAATTTTAAATTAGTATTTAAAAAATCTTCTAATTGTAGAACATACGCATCTGTTATGTTTAAACTGTCCATTTTATATACAAATGATATTGTTAATTCATTATTATTTTATTCTTTTTTTTTATGATATGAAATTTTTTTTTTTAATGATTTAATAGTACCAGAAGTCTTTATTGGAGAGAAAATAATTCTTTTTCCATTAATCTCCTGTACAAGAGTAAGAGCTGTAATAATTACCTCTTTAGTTTCATGAGAGAATCTTATAATAGCATAATTCTCCGTTAAATTTAAATCAACCAACCATAATCCAATTTTATTTGCTTCCTTCATCCCAAAATACCGCCAAATTGACTGCCAAATGGATTTCAGTATTATATTTTGATCTAGAAACATATCTGATTCTATAATTATTTTGAATATGATGTATCTTTGTCTTTCTTTTATAGTCATTATATCATTCCTTGTAGATTAATTTTATTTGAATTTATTATTATGACGAAATTTAGTTTTTTCTATTAACATTTTTGGATTTGTGATATATGCTCTTTTTGCAGTACCTATTGGTATTTCTAGGAGAGAATGGCAAACGCTAATTAATGCCCTTGGATGTCTGTAATCATACATATTCATAAAATTTCCACTGAATATGTAATTTGCTTTTGATCTCAGTGCTAATTGAGCAAATTTATACAAATTTCTAAAATTTTTAGATTGAATAGTTTTATTATTTACCATAATTGGTGCTAATGAAAATTCTATAAAACTGTTATTCTGCTTAGTCAAAGATATTACTCCAGGGGTAAGTGTTTTTATAATGTCAGGGTCAGAAAAAGAAATTATATCTATTCTTGAATCTTTGGAACAATTTAATTGTACTTCCCTGTTTAAGGATTCTATCGAGAGAATATCTTGGAAATTATTAAATTTTATTACTTTTTTCCTAAATTCTTCAATAGTTTTTAATTTTAAATTTATTCGAAAATAGATGTTAATATTTTTTGTTTTTTCTACTTTATCTCTAATATCTGAAGGAATCTTGTAAATTTCATTTGTTGGTTCTAAAATTATATTTTTTATACCTAATTCTTTACAAAATTTTAATTTATCTTCAATTTCATCAATATTATTTATATCTACAGGTAATCTTGATTCAAAATATGACAATAAGTATTATACCTCGAAAAAGTACTTTACATTATATATAATTAATTTAGGGTTTGTGAAAATAAAAAAATTTTATTATAAATGAATATTTACCATGATGATTTTTCGAAAAAGGGGGGAACTTTGTGATTAAGAGAAGAACGCTTTCAGACGTGAGAAAAAAGGTTAATAATGGCACTGCTGTCATATTGACAGTTCAAGAATTATTAAATCGAATCAGTAATGATGAAAAAATCAAGTTTGAAGATGTTGATGTGATAACCACAGCTACCAAGGGTCTCATGAGTGGA
>WOR8_10008321_pt1 | contig 10130 bp, 6 predicted proteins | sample DeeMarSeWOR38_10_FD_19890 | JGI IMG/M metagenome (IMG submission 19890)
ATCCTGCCTCAAACCGATGATGTAATCGAGCACGTAGCGCTGTTTAGCAACCGTTTTGTAGTCATATATGTGCATGATGTGCGCGAACAGCTAAGAATCTATGATCTTGATGGGTTGTTCGTTCGTGAAATCTCCCTACCCACTCTTGGCAGAATTACCCGCTGGTCTGGAAATCAATATGACAGCGAAATGCTCTTTTCTTTTACTTCTTTTCTGTTTCCTGATACAAGCTATCGCTATGATTTTCTCACTGAGCAGTTGACAGTCGTCCGAAAACCTGAAATCGACTTTGACTCTTCAAACTATCAAACAACACAGGCTTTCTATCATTCTAAGGATGGCACCCGCATCCCTATGTTCATCACCCAGAAGAAAAGTCTTAAACTAGATAGCAATAACCCGACCTTGCTTTCTGGCTATGGAGGATTTGGTGACATTAGCAATAGCAAACCTCGATTTTCAGCTCCCATCCTTGTTTGGCTGGAGAATGGCGGTGTATACGCTGTTGCTAACATCCGCGGCGGTGGAGAGTACGGCGAGGCCTGGCACCAGGCCGGCATGCTCGATAAAAAACAAAACGTTTTTGACGACTTCATTGCTGCTGCCGAATGGCTTGTCGAAAACAGATATGTTTGCGCCTGTATGCTCCAGCAACCCAGTTTGTTTGGTGCTGTCGTCTCTCATGTTCCGGTCATCGATATGTTAAGGTACCACAAGTTCGCTATCGGCCACTACTGGATACCGGAATATGGTAATGCAGAGGAGTCTCTAGAACACTTTAAGTTCCTCTATTCCTATTCTCCTCTGCACAACGTTAAGACAGGTACTAAATATCCACCAATCCTCGTTACAACTGCCGATAACGATGACCGTGTTGTCCCCTCTCACGCCAAGAAATTCATTGCCACTCTCCAGGCAAAAGCTGCCAACGAGAATCCTATTCTGCTTCGCGTGGAAACCAAAGCGGGACATCGTGCCGGCAAACCTACATCCAAAATCATTGATGAGCAAGCCGATATTTATGCCTTTCTCTTCAGAGTCTTAAAAATGTCGAGCGTTAATAATGGAAAATCCTAAAACCTATTTTAACACCCTTAAATATGCTTCTGATTTTTTACTCTGTGGGCCAAACTTTTTACTTGGAGATAACGCGATTCTACTTGCCTTTTAGAAATGGTCTAAACAATCCCAAACTCATGAAACAAGTCTTGTGTGAATGGAGTATCTTCTACAAATACTTTAGAATCACCGGCTTTATTCTATAATAAACCAGCTAACACTCCTCGGGGCCATATTAACCGGAATCACGACGTTATATTCCCGGTCAAGTTCGTACTTTATGCTCTCGCCCTGCCGCTCACGGATTGTTGCTGTTTTGGTCAGTCCCGTATAGTACAGCGGAAGTTTCAACTGTTTTTTGACCGTTCGGTCCAGGGGATTATAGACCATTGCCAGTCCCTTATGCTTTAGATGCGGATTGACGTGCAAAATACAGTCGATATCGCGTCCATCGGGCCGGCGAACATGAATGATGTCCGAATCAAGTATGTCCCGGTATTCTTTATAAAAGTCCACCCATTTTTTTACGAGCGCTTTTGTTCGCTCTGTGTCATACAATCGCGGGCCGCGATAGCACGCCTGGACGCCGGAGCCGAAATTCTGCGCAAGATGCGCACCGTAAGCATCAAGATGTTCTGACAGCGGTTCAAGCGTGGCGGCGGCCCCGCCCCCATGATACTGGACAAGCGGTACAAACATCCAGCCCATACTCGGCGTTTTCTTCCATGTGCCATCGAAAATGTTCTGCCTGCCGAGAATAATCTGCCTGTCGCGGGGCAGCGACCAGTTGACCTCTCGGTAGCCCATAGCACTTTTATTCGAGCCGTTTAGAAAATACCAGTCAGGAACATTCAGATATACTCCCCTGCCCCGGCACCATTTATAGAAATCAGTGATCTTCTTCCACTGTTTCCACTGTGAATCATCGAGGCCGCGATGACCCGGATGGCTTCTCGAAGCACAAACGTCGCCGGGATAAGAACCATCGTGTTCGAGCAGGTCCAGGCTGGTTTGTTCGATGAAGGTTGTTATTTTCTCGAAGTATTCGATGCCCCACTTGCTGCAAAGGCACGGCGAGTTTCCGAAAATCGCCCCGCCGGGTTTGCCCGTTTTAGGGTTGATAGCATCGTGTTCGTCGCTGATTCTGCGACTGGCCAAAAGCGAATAGCCGCCAAGCTCGATATTCTTGCTATGAGCGTAATCGACGAGTTCTTTAATTTGTGCAATATAATCCGGCTTGATATTTTCCATATCAAATCCGCTGCCAAAAGTCATTATGACCATCTCGAATCCGACTTCGGCACACTGGTCGATCGCCAGACGTACAGACTCCGGGTCTGCATTGCGAACGTGCATGATGATCGGATTTTCAGTACACCATGGAGCTAATGTGCGGTACATTCGCCGTAGCGACAGTCCTTTGCGTTCTCGTTCTGTGCTGTCGTAAATCAGCTCATAAGTTCTAAATGACTCGAATGTTTCGCCCTGCTCAATCACCAGGTCGGGCCCGATGGGCGGCCGGACTTCAAGCATTGCAGGTGTTTTCAGCTTATAGTTGACCTGCGTGCTGTACTGCGGATCGGCAATCCAGTACGCCGTTTCGTTTGAATTTTTCGAATCGTCCCCATGAAATTCGTAATCGCTCTCGATGTGAATATTCGGATATTCCCATTTTGCAGGCTCTTCGACTAACGATTCATATTCCACTGCAGCAAGAATTTCGCTTATAAAGGTATTGAGCCTGACCGGATTCTTGCTGCCGTTGTGGATTGTCAGCCATTTTGCCAGCAGTGGAATGCCCTGGTACATTTCATAGTGAACGGATAGCGTGAGTCCTTTGAGATCATCTCTCGGCTGTACGAAATGCAGTGTCAAAGATTTTCCTGCCGGCGGCCAGGCAGATTGAGCCGAATAACGCTTTCTATTCCACCTAAAGCGTTCATTGATTTCTCCGATTTCAAAATCCCTGAACTGAAACGCATCAGGATTATTGCTTAAAGAATCAACCGTCTCGGGCTGCAGGTATGCATATTCGAGCTGGCCCTGCAAGCCGCCGACTTGATATTTATTTCCATCAAGCACGACTATTGCTTCAGGTTTAACGCCCCGGATGATGGATTCTCCGGTCATCAGATTATCATAGGCGACTGTAGCGGCATTTGGCCGGATGCGAAACGTTCTGCTGATAAGACCGTTGCTTAAAACAATTTCTCTGCCGTCCCGGCTTTTTACTATTGTGACCGGCTCTTTTATTTGTCTAACGAGCCAGTCTTCATTGATTGTATTACCTGAGACGACACCACCAACGATTAAGACAATAATTATCTGCTTCGTTATGATTCCAGGATTGCTTTTTCTCAAGATTATATTCCTTAAAACTCTTTTAACCTATACTTTTTGACCGGCCACTGCCAGAACCAGTGCAAAAACTTTCGATGCACCAACTTGTTTCAGTGTTTTTGCACACTCATTCAGCGTCGCCCCGGTTGTTTTGATGTCATCAACGAGACATATTTTACGACCGGCTAATTTATGACGATAACGGACGGCAAATGCGCCGGCAACGTTTTTTTTACGAGCAGCAGCACTTGCCATTGCCGGTTGTGATTTGGTCCTGCGGATTCGGACAAGGTCTGTGCTGATTTTTGCATTGCTGTGTTTTAGCCTTCTCACCAGCACATGCGATTGATTGTAACCGCGTATCAAACGCCTTGTCCAATGCAGCGGTACCGGCACAAAAAGCTCTACTTCACTAATGAAATCGCTTCCCTGCAAAGCAGAATTTGCTAAAAATCCCAAAATAGAATCAAGTTCCGTTCTGCCGTTCTTGAAAGACAATATCATTCTCCGCAAAGTATGCTCATAAATCCCGGCCCGAGCGATACAATCAAAACGCACGTCTTTACCCTGACAATCAGGACACATACCGGCCAGCGAAGCAAATTTACCGGCATCACGGCCACAACGTCGGCAGTATTCGGTCCCTGTACTGGTTAGAAGTTCGTTCCAGCAATTTCCGCAGAGTTTATTATCATTCTCACTAATGTTTTGACGACAATTGATACAGACCGCCGGCCAGAGAAGCTGATTGAAGCCCTGCAATGCGAAAGTGCCAGCTTGCTTTATAACATCACCGAGACAATTTTGCTTTCCTTTATCCACGTAAGAATTATATTATGAATAGACATATACCGCAATTAATGCTGAAAATATCGATGTTAATTTAACAAAAATCGCTGCTTTATAAGATATTGTAATTCCTTATTCATAAATGCTTATGAAATTAATTCTAATAAAGATAGTGAAATATAGATAATATTTTCATAAGTACTTTAATATTAATGAATTGTGCAAATATATTTATTCATTCTCGATGTATTTTTATAAATCTTGGATTGACTATCGCTGAGCCAGTCGTTATAATACACCTTTCATGACAAAATTAGTTAAAACAACCGGAAAGAAACGGACGAGAAAATCCTCCTCCAAGGTTGCCAAAGTTAAGAGTAAAAAGGCTTTTAGAAGCTATCAAAAGGCTATTGGCTACCTCTTTGAGAGGACTGATTACGAAAAGCAGCAGCGCCTGCGCTATAACGTAACGACGTTCAATCTCAAACGTATGCAGAAACTGCTGTCGTTAGTAGGCGATCCACACACAAAAATCCATACAGTCCATATAGGCGGCACAAAAGGAAAAGGCTCGACGGCCACAATGCTTGCCAAAATGCTTGAAGCGAACGGTTATAACGTCGGACTTTATACTTCACCACATGTTGTACACCTGCACGAGCGGATCATGGTCAATTCTGAAATGATCAGTGAAACGCAAATGCGAGACCTGCTGAACCGCATTTATACATCGGTTGAGAAGATGTCAAAAACCGATCCACCCACTTTCTTCGAAATCATGACAGCGCTTGCCTTTATGCATTTTGCAGATGAGAACGTCGATATTGCAATTGTCGAAACCGGTTTGGGCGGCAGGCTGGACAGCACAAACGTAATTCAGCCCAAAGTTGTCGGTATAACCAGTTTGAGCATCGACCATTCACAACTGCTCGGAGATACTATTGACAGTATTGCCGAGGAGAAAGCAGGGATTTTCAAGCGAGGCGTGCCGGCTATCACCGTTCAGCAGGAACCGGCAGCAATGCAGGTCCTGAAATCAAGAGCTGTTGCTTTGAATGCACCGTTGAGTATAACCGGCGGCGATATTGATTTTTCGCTTCGTTTTGAGACATCTCGTGAGCACGGCCCGCACACGAGAATCTGCTTAACGACACCAACGAGCAAATTCGAGCATCTGCGGGTACCCTTACACGGCAAACATCAGGCCATTAACTGCGGCCTGGCGCTTGCTATGCTGGACAAGCTCAAATCACTGGGCTACGAAATAGACAATGAAAAAGCAGCCGATGGACTTCACAGCGTATCATTGTCAGGCCGTATGGAGATGATTTGCTATGATCCGAGAATTATGATCGACGCAGCCCACAACGCCGCAAGCATCAAGGCTTTGATACATGCAATAGGGCAAAATGTTCCTTACGATTCAATGGTCGTCATCTTCGGCTGCAATACCGATAAGGACGTCAGAGGAATGCTGGAAAAACTACAATTCGGGGCCGACAAGGTGATTTTCACACGCAGCAATTCGCCCAAAGCAGTCCCACCCGATGATTTAGCTGAGATGTACACGGAAATATGCGGCAAGATGTACCAGACCGCTGTCAGCCTGGGTCAGGCGCTGCAGCTTGCCAAAAGCGCTGTCAGCAAAGAAGACCTAATCTGCATTACCGGCAGTTTCTACCTCATCGGCCAGGCAAAAACGCGCTTCCAGCCAAACTAATCAATTCCATACGGTAGATACTAAACTTTTGAAATAGCAAATTCAAACCAGATTGATTTGCACACATCCTTACTATTTCCATCCTTCAATTTTCAGTTTGCAAAAGTGCAGAATCTGGAGTATAAGTCTGTTTTCCAGTATTGATATGCTCGAAATAAGGAGTTTACGATGGCTCAAGTGAAGAAATACATCGCAGTTGATCTTGGCGCCGAAAGTGGCAGAGTCATGCTCGGTTCGGTTTCGGCTGACAAAGTCGTTCTCGAAGAAATTCACCGCTTCGATAATGGGCCCATCAAAGAGAACCGAACGCTGCGATGGGATTTTATGAAACTGTTGTCCGAGATTAAAACAGGCATAGGTAAAGCGGCAAAGGCGGCAGGTGCCCAGGTCTGGGGCATCGGCATAGACAGCTGGGGCGTCGATTTCGGGCTGCTCGACACCGATGGCGAACTGATTGAAAATCCTTATCATTATCGAGACAGTCAAACTAATGGAATAACGAAAAAAGCATTCAAACTCCTCAGCAAACGCGATATATATGAAAACACCGGCTTGCAGTTTTTGCAATTTAACAGCGTCTATCAACTTCTTGCAATGCGTTTGAAAAACTCGATTGCTTTGGCCAAGGCCACGAATCTGGTTTTCATCGCGGATTTATTCAGCTATTTTCTGAGCGGCAAGATTTTCGCCGAATACAGCCTGGCAAGTACATCACAATTTATGGATATGCGAACCAGTAAATGGTCGAAAGAAGTTCTCGATGGTCTGTCCCTGCCGGCTGAAATCATGCCGAAAATTATCAGCCCTGGGACAGTCGTGGGCCAGTTGAGCGCTGAAATCGGGATAGAACTTCGCTGCGGACCAATTCCCATTATCGCGATCGGCTCGCATGACACGGCCTCGGCAGTTGCTGCCGTACCCGCTATCAGGGATTCTAACTGGGCATATCTTTCATCAGGGACGTGGAGCCTCATGGGCGTCGAGGTACCGCAGGCCATAATCAACGATAAGACATTCAAGTATGAGTTTACGAACGAAGGCGGAGTAGAAAATACGATTCGACTTTTGAAGAATATCATGGGCCTCTGGCTCACACAGGAATGCAGGAGGCAATGGCAGCGCGAAGGAATAGACTTATCTTACGCCGAACTGACGGCCATGGCTGAAAAAGCCGAACCTTTCGCCCGCCAAATCGATGTAGATTACAGCGGGTTCCTCGCCCCGGGCGATATGCCGAAAAGAATTAATGATTATCTAAAAGAAACCAAGCAAAAACCAATTAAAGACAAAGGGCAAATGATAAGGACAATCCTGGAAAATCTTGCCCTAAAGTACCGCTCGACAATGGAAGCGGTTGAAGACGTCGCAGGCAAGAAAATAAACGTTTTGCATATTGTTGGAGGCGGCATCCAGAGCGAGCTACTCTGTCAGTTTACGGCCAACGCACTCGGTAAGAAAGTTATCACCGGCCCTATCGAAGCCACTGCCAGCGGTAATATCCTGATGCAGGCCATAGCAACCGAACAGATAAATACCCTTGCCGAGGCACGTCAAATCGTACGAAATTCATTCGAGCTAAAGGAATATGAACCGGAAGATACCTCGCTCTGGCAAAAGCAGTATAAGAAAAGTAAAAAAGGAAATAAGCTTTGATCGAAAAACTCGAGCAAGAACTGGACAGTTTTGACCCGGCTCAGAGAAAAAATGCACTTTTAGCACTTTATGAAAAAGTTGGGGCCGGACAAATCAATTTACCCGAAGCCGGCACGGACGTTAATATACATTGTCATACATTCTTCTCCTACAATACTTACGGTTATTCGCCGAGCAAATTCGCCTGGCTGGCGCGCAAGGCCGGGCTGGCCGTCGCGGGTGTCGTCGATTTCGACGTTCTGGATGCCCTCGATGAGTTCATGGATGCCTGCAAGCTTCTCGGCATTAAAGGCTGCGCAGGGCTTGAGACACGCGTATTCGTTCCTGAATTCGAAACCAGGGTAATCAATTCTCCCGGCGAGCCGGGCATTTCGTATCACATGGGCGTGGGATTTCCCTCCGCCGAAGTCCCAGAGCAGCAGAAAAAATTCCTTGCCGGACTTCGGGAAACCGCCCAGCGAAGAAATCAGGACCTGATGGGCAGAGTCAACAAGCATCTCAGTCCGGTCGAGCTTAACTATGAACGGGACGTGCTTACGCTAACGCCATCGGGCAATGCAACAGAACGTCACATGTGCTCGGCTTACGCGCGCAAGGCCGTGGAAATCATCGAAAAAGCCGACGAGCTGGCCGATTTCTGGTCTGAGAAATTGAACATGGAGATTACAACATCGCAGCTTCCAGAGAGCAGGGATTTGCTCAATGCGATTCGCGCCAAAACGATGAAACGCGGCGGCGTCGGCTATGTCCAGCCCGGCAAAGGTTCGTTCCCGCGGATGGCCGATACTAACAGCTTCATACTCGCGGCTGGCGGCATCCCCGTCCACACATGGCTGGACGGAACAAGCGATGGCGAGAAAGCTATCGCCGAATTGCTCGAAGTGGCGATGAGCACCGGAGCGGCGGCGATTAATGTCATTCCGGACCGAAATTACACGCCGGGATCAAGCAGCGTAAAACTGGAAAATCTTTACCACGTGGTGGAATTGGCCGAGAAGCTGTATCTACCCGTTGTGGAGGGCACGGAGATGAACAGTCCCGGGCAAAAATTCGTCGACAACTTTGCCAGCAAAGAGCTTGAACCTTTGGTACCCGTGTTCCTGAAAGGCGCGCACATCGTTTACGCCCATTCGGTGCTTCAAAGAAAATCCGGCTTCGGATATACCAGCAAGTGGGCGAAGACGAATTTCCAAAACGTTGACGACAGGAACAAGTTTTTCGAAGAGATTGGAAGCTTGCTGAAGCCCGAACAGGAAGACATTCTTGGTGGCTTAAACAAGGAAACAACTGCCGGAGACATATTAGCCAAAATTAAAAATTGAGTGCACTCTGTTACAAATTTACCAAGAGATTGTCATTCCCGCGAAAGCAGGAATCCAGAGTTGAAATCAATGGATTCCGCATCGAGTGCGACGGGTGGCAGCCTCAAAGCCGCAGGCTTTGGGGATGGTCAAAAACAGAGTACGCAACGACCAGCTAAAAAGAATTATTATGACAAACATACTAATGACACAATATGCGGTTCAATTAGTCGGCCCTGATGAGCTTATCTTGAACAAATCCAAAGAAGTCCCCAGTCCCGGAAAACACCAGATTCTCTGCCGGGTCGAGGCGGTCGGGCTTTGCTTTTCCGATCTCAAGCTGCTCAAGCAGTTTTCATCGCACGTTCGTAAAAGCGAGGTTGTCTCCGGCATCGACCTGAATATTCTCAAAGAGGTACCCAGCTACGTCCCGGGTGAATCTGCAACCATTCCGGGCCATGAGGCAGTAGTTCGAATCGAAGAGGTTGGCCCCGGAGTGGAAGATTTCAAGCCCGGCCAAAGATTTCTCGTGCAGACCGATTATCGCTGGATTCGCACGGCAACTTCCAACGGCGCGCTCGGATACAATTTCGAAGGGGCCCTTGCCGAATATGTTTTGATGGACAAAAGAATAATCACATCGCCGGAAGGTGACTCTATGCTTTTACCCGTCAGCGAGGAACTGTCAGGCTCGGCCGTGGCGCTTGTCGAGCCCTGGGCATGCGTAGAAGATGCATATGCCTCGACGGAAAGAACGAGCTTGAAAACAGGAGGGCACATGCTCGTTATCGCGGATACCGAAGTGCCTGAAAACGCACTTGGAGACTTGTTCAACCGCTACGGAAAACCGGCTCAAATCACCTGGGTTTCGAATTCTCCAGTGCCGGAATTAAATATTGCGATTACAAAGGCGGAAAATGTAAACGGGCTAACTGATGCCGGCTATGATGATATAATTTATTTCGGCTCCGTGCCGGAAGTCGTTGAAACATTATTTGCAAAAGTCGCTTTGAAAGGCCTCCTTAATATTGTCCTTTGCGGCGGGAAATTCGGAAGAAACATTGTCACCATGGTAGGCAGAGTCCACTACGGCGGCATCCGAATAATCGGCACTATCGGCTCGAATCCGGCCGAATCGATGGAAATCATTCCCGAAACCGACGAAATCCGCCCCGGCGATAAAATCAACGTAATCGGTGCCGGCGGCCCGATGGGAATGATGCACGTTATCCGCAACATCTGCCAGGGCGTCGAGGGCGTCAGTGTTT
>WOR8_10008743_pt1 | contig 10130 bp, 7 predicted proteins | sample DeeMarSeWOR38_10_FD_19890 | JGI IMG/M metagenome (IMG submission 19890)
TCGAGAATGCTAAGTCCTATCAACTGATTGAAAATCTGAATGAAAATCTCGAGGCCATGGTGGACGAGCGGACAGAAGCACTGAAAAAGGCCCTGGAAGAGAAGGAGAAGACGCAAGATCTCCTCATCAGATCCGAGAGCCTGGCTGCTGTGGGCGCCCTCGTGGCAGGGGTTGCCCACGAACTGAACAATCCCCTGGCCAGTGTTTCAAGCCTGGTTCAGTCAGCCGTGGAAACCATGGAACAGGCGTCTCCCGAGCAAGCGGCCAGGTCAGGGACTCGTTCGGAAGACCAGGAGGAGTTGGTTGATGATCTAAAATTTAGCTTGAAAGAACTCAATCGTGCCAAGGATATTGTGGCAAGCCTCCTGGGGATATCCCGTCAGACCCAAGAATACTCTGAGCCTGTCATACTGAACGATGTCTCTAGGAATGCCCTGAAAGTTCTCTACAACCAGTATAAACGCACGGGCATTGAAATCATTGAGGCCTACGAAGATGATCTGCCTGAGATTAGAGGAAATTTTTCCAACCTGGGGCAGGTCTGTCTGAATATTATCACCAATGCCATCCAAGCTGTGGACAGTGGTCAGGGGAGGATCATTCTCAGGACCCGTTATGATCGGGAAAAAGGGATGGTCATCTTCGAATGTGAGGATAACGGCCCTGGAATCTCCAACGAGGTCATGAAAGATATTTTCAAGCCTTTTTATACTACGAAGGAGGTGGGCAAAGGCACCGGCTTAGGCCTATATATCTCCTATGAGATTGTCCGCCGACACAACGGCAACATCTTTGCCAACAACAATGCCAGCGGTGGCGCCACCTTCCGCGTGCAGCTGCCCGTCACCTAGTTTCCATCCTGAAATGCTGCCCCTTTTCTCCGATCTCTCCGTCAAGGCGCAGGCGTCCCGACTTAGTGCACCCTATGCACTTGTCGTGTCCCAGAAATACCTTGCATTATTCAGACGCGGTCCAAGGCCTTTTTGCAAGCGACATTGAGCATTTTGGGAGCCAGACGGGTGCTGAGCGGCGCGTGAAAAATCAAGGACTGTCTGAGGGCATAAAGGCCCGAGTTTCTGTGATTTAGCGCCGTTCAGTAGGCGTCCCCAAAATGGTCACGGAGCGACACAAATGGCTTTGGGCAACAGCCACTCTACGATTTGCCCTTCTTCAACTTGTTTCTGGCACACTACACTCTGGGCAATCTCCAGTTTTCCTTGACCTTACGAAAATGACTCATTTCTGAACGGAAGACCGCGCTCTTTGCCTGGCCTGGTGGGCGGCCATGGCTATGGCGGCCAACAGGCTCCCGGGGTCTGCCCTGCCAGTGCCCGCAATGTCATAAGCCGTGCCATGATCCACAGATGTCCGTACAATAGGAAGGCCTAGGGTGGTGTTCACACCGTCTGAAAAATGGACCATCTTAAAGGGAATAAGGCCCTGATCGTGGTACATGGAGATGACGGCATCCCACTTGTCTTTCAAAGCCCAATAGAACAGGGTGTCTGCTGGATAGGGGCCGGACACGTTTACGCCTGCCTGAGCAGCCTGGCGGAGGGCTGGGGAAATGATCTGGATCTCTTCATCTCCAAACAAGCCGTTCTCCCCTGCATGGGGGTTCAGGGCTGCCACGGCAAGGGCAGGCTTGGGAATACCAAAGGAGTCTCTGAGGCCTTTTTCTGTAATGAGGATGGTCTTAAGGATCGCTCCAGTCGTCAGACTTGTAGAAACCTGTGCCAGAGGGAGATGAATCGTTCGCAGTCCGGCGTTTTCGTTTGCTCAGCCAGGAGCTCGGTGTGTCCCTGGAAGTTGAAACCGGCTGCATGCATGGCCCCCTTGTTGATTGGACAGGTTGCCAGGCCGTGAATGCGGCCCTCCATTGCCCACTCCACACCTTTGGTGATATACTTTACCATAGCTTGGCCGGTCGCTCGGGTAGGCCGACCGGGTTGAAGCTCACTGCCATCCAGGTCAGAGAGTCCTACGACGTCTATCCTGCCAGGCTGCCCACCTCCGGCGGCCGGGTCTTCAACGCGTCGAATGGTCAACCCAGTTCCTAGGAGCTGGTTCGTTGCAGTCAACACCTGCACATCGCCCAAGACAAGGGGTCGGCAGGTTTCATACGGGGATTTCTGGCAGAGGGCTTTCAGGATGATTTCCGGCCCGATCCCAACGGGGTCTCCCATGGTGATGCCTATAATCGGACGGTGGGTCATACTGGATGCCTTTGTGCAATAGTGGAATAGGCCGTCTTGGCCACGGTACCATGGTTCCCTACAAGTTCAGTATCCAAAAGTCAAACAGCCAAGGAAGCGAACAAAGCCCCTTTGGCATCGTTTCCAGACGCTCCCGGTCCTGACCTCGGCCGTCTTATCTGTTTCCCGCCAGTTGACCCCCCGCTTGACCGGTACCGTCTTGTGACCCTACCAGGCCTATGAGGATCTTTCTTTTCGCAAAAACAGACCGTTATCACTCGATGTCATTTCTAGTTACAATTCTTAGAAAATAGAAGAAAACACGAGCAAATAGAAGCTTTGCAAAATTGGGACACTTTGACACATTCCGCACAAGATGCGCAAGGCCTCTGAAATACTCGGACATCGAGGGACTCGCAGGAAGGGGTGAATCATAGGGCTTTTTAGAGCAACAATAACATAAAGTGCTTCAATGTAGATGGGTTATAATATGTTGAAAACTATTTCACGAACTGGTCAAGACTCCTTCTTTTGCGGTTTGACAACGAATTGTCCATGTTCTAAAAGGCGCACATCCTTTCAGTGTGCAAGGCCGCACTATTTGTATTTCTTATCAAAATCCAATATTTTGGCATTTTTTGATGTCGACCATGCGTCGAACTAGGCCGCCGTATCCATAAGATGCACGTAGACGATTCCGCCACCATCGGGTAATCGGACAGGGCGACCTCATCGTGAGTGGGCATTCTTATCGTCATGAAGGCAACAAGTATTTCAGATAGTGGTAAAATAGTGAGTGACACCATGCAAGCTGCTTGGAATCGAGCCAAAACCGGCATTCACAAGAAGGTCCCTCACCATAATTTCATGCTTTGGGTTGAACCGCTGGAGTATGTGGCGAGGCAAGATGAAGAAATTATTTTGAGTTGTCCCACGATCTTTTTCAAGAAGTGGCTCACACGTCACTACCTGGATCTGATCGAAAGAGAGCTAGAGGGGGTATGTGGGAGACCATATCGGGTTACTCTCAAGGTTTCTGATGCGCCCAATGGAAACGGATATCACGGGCCCGAGGACGACCAACTCTCTCTTCCCCATGTCACCAACCGCCAGCCCATGCCCTCTGCGCTTCATAAGGACTTCACATTCGATCAGTTTGTGGTGGGAATATGTAATGATTTCGCCTATAACGCGGCCTTGTCGCTGGCCTGTTCAGAAAACGTCTGTCACAATCCCCTCTTTTTGCTGTCCAACATCGGCTTAGGAAAAAGCCACCTTTCACAGGCCGTGGCGAACCACATCTTAGGAAATGACCCCACCATCCGGGTTTGCTACATCACGGCAGAGGAGTTTACCAATGCCATGATTTGTGCGCTCCGTCATGATAGGATCGAGGAGTTCAAGGAGAAGTATCGAAGGCAGTGCGATGTGCTGCTCTTGGAAGATGTGCAGTTCCTGAGCGGCAAGGCAAAGACCCAGGATGAAGTGGCCTTCACATTGGATGCCCTGTTGGAAGCCAAAAAGAAACTCATTTTTACAGGAACCTATCTGCCTCGTGACATCCCAAAGATGGATGAAAAGCTGGCGTCACGGCTTTCTGCTGGTGTCATTTCAAGCATTGAATCTCCCGACCACGATACCCGGGTGCGGATCCTTAAGAAAAAGGCTTCGTTGAAACAACTCGATATTTCGGAAGATGTCATGCATTATTTGGCGAGCAAGCTTACCCAAAATGTAAGACAACTTGAAAGCGGCTTGATCGGGGTTGGCGCTAAGGCTTCTTTGCTGAATCTTCCCATAGACACTGAGTTGGCCAAAAGTGTTGTAAAAAACATTGTACGACGGTCGCGAGAGATCACCATAGAACGTATTCAAACACTCGTGTGCAAGTATTACGAGCTCACCATGGAGGAATTCCTGTCCCGGTCCCGTAAGCGGAGCATTGCCCAGCCACGGCAGATCGCCATGTATTTGGCACGGCGCTATACAGGCGAATCCCTCCAGGCCATTGGCCGAAGCTTCAATCGGTACCATGCCACCACGCTGCATGCCGTAGGCACTGTGGAGAGACTCATTCGAGAAAATGGGCCTGTCAAGAAACAGGTGGAGTTCCTTTCAAGAAAGCTGGAATCAGGCCAGCTTTAACACCCCCTGACGCTTTCCCAAGTCACCTTGAACCGCGAAAGCGAGCACATTCCCCGCAGGGAATCTTCAATATCTTGTTTCTTTCACATTGTGACGTTCCTTACAGAGCACCTGTGCTATTGAGGGGCTGTGAGCCGCTCTTCTTTCGTGTCGTATTTCCGGAAGCTTTCAACTTGAGAAGCGCTTCATTTTGGTATAGCTTTTCAATGTGACCTATGAATAGGTTCTTCTATCTTGCCAAAGCCATCCTCCTGGGACTGTTCACCACACAGATCCTGGCCACCTTGCACGTGTATCTGTCCAATGCCGACCTGCACCGGACCGTCACGACCATCAGAGACGCAGGCTATTTCGCTATTCCCAACCAACGAGTCATACCCACACTCACGGAATTTGGACCTGCCTTTTTCGGAGGGTGGTTCTTCACGTTAAGCCTTGGCGCGGGGCTGTCTCTCTTTTCTGCTGCATGTGCCTGGCTCTGGGATCGGATCTCAGGCCGCAACAGGGCTGTACTTATACTCATTGGGCTCCTTTGGCTAGGTGCCGCTGTTGCCGTCAATAGCCAAGGCTTCTCACCCATGGTAACAACCTATTTCCTCGCTACGCCCTTGGTTGTCTTTCTGTCCGCCTTGAAGTGGATGCCCAAACAAAGGGAGAAAAAGCGGTGGTCCCATAGGCTTGCCCTCCTCCTGCCTATTGCGCTTCTCACCATCACATGGACTGCTCATGCGGACCGTCTCTTGTTTTTGGATCTTCGAGATTATTTGTTGCTATCAAATCCTGTAGGGCAAAAGGTCGATAATTTTTACTACCGCTATACCCTTTATCCAGCGGAGGTGTTCAAGTCCTTGGAGCAAAAAACCCTCAAAGCGTGCCGTGTGACGACCATACGGAACGAGGCTACTACCCGACACATGGAACGTGCCTTGATCAACGACGACTATCTACCTGTGGCGCAAAACGCGCCTGTGGATCTGGAGATCGTCCAATCAGAAAACGCCCTCTTGTTCAAGCATCACGGCAAGACGGTTCTTCAACCCTCCGTCAAAACATTTTTATCCCGGCCCGAAGACGTGTTAAGGGAGTTTTCTGCGGCAACAGACAAACATGCCCTGTTTCGTCAAGCCACCATCGTCTCCCTTCTCGTAGGCTTTCCTATTACCTTGTATGTCATGGTCTTTGCCCTGCTTCATTTCGTCTTGCGATTTTTCCTTGGTTTGACTCCCTCATCAGTGGTTGCCGGAGTCCTCTGTCTGCTCATAGGTCTAGCCTTGCTGGTCCCCCTCCGTCTTGCCAGAGTGTCAACAAACGACGACATGAAGCTCTCCGAAGCCCTGAACGCTGCATCCTGGCAGCAAAGAGTTGCCGCGACGAGACGTTTGGTGAGTGAACGGCTAGACATTGCAGATTTCCCAGCCTATCGCAGGTTCCTGGCGAGTCCTCACGTCCCCGAGCGCTACTGGTTGGTAAAAGCCTTGGGGGTGAGTCGGCATCCAGAGACCTATCCAGACCTGCTGGCTTTTCTGGATGACCCTCATGCCAACGTGGTCTCCATGGCATTTTATGCCTTGGGGCAAAGAGGGGATAGGCGGGCTATTAAAGAGATCTTGAGGAGGATTGAGTCGTCGAATCACTGGTACAACCAGTGGTATGGCTACAGGGCCCTCAGGCATCTCGGATGGAAGCAGAGCAGACCAAGAAACGCTCTCGTAGATGTTGAGCCTTGAAAGAGAACACCCCTTCCCTTTCCACCGGCAAAGGACAGTCCCTGCCTGTTTTCTAGAGACAAGACCGAGAGACAATACTAATCGTCTACGATCACATTGAAGACCCTGCTGTCCCGACTCGTCGGGACAGGGAATGCGCTCGCTTTCGCGGTTCAGAACGTGAATTCGAGCCCGCCCACCCAGTTTCTTTCAGGTGCTGGATAGAAGTTCCGTTGTCGGGGGAACCCTCCAATGACCCCATATTCGGAGTATTCTTGGTCTGTGAGATTGTTCACTCCAATAAACGCCTTAAGGCCCTGCCATTCATAAGACAGTCTTGCATCGATAGTGTAGTACTGGTCCACCTTTTCGAATTCGTTCGCCTGGTCACTAATGGCGTAACTGGAACCCACGTAGTTGTACTCCACTGAAAGAATAAGACCCTCTAAAAGATTATGGACGCGGAATCCCAAATTGGCCTTGTGTCGCGGTACGGCTGGCACATCGTTCCCGTCAAATGGATCCTTTTCAAACGTCGCCTTCGTATAGGTGTAGTTTCCGTAGAGTGTGAACTGTGTGAATAGATCCACCTTGCCTCCCATTTCTACCCCCTGGTGAAGGGTTTCCGGATGATTCGTGTTGGTAAAGGTCATGGCATCGAAGAAGATCTCGTCTTCGATCTCTGCTCGAAACAGGGTCACGTTCCCCTGAACCTGCGGGGTGAAGTGATGTCTGACGCCGAACTCATAATGTCTCCCTGTTTGCGGCTTGATATCTGGGTTCACTACGTCATAGACGATGAGTTCGTCGGTGAGGGGAAACCGGAAGCTTCGGTTGGCCCTTGCAAAAATCGATGACCCACCGCCGTATAGGAAGGTGAATCCCCCACTGTAGGCACTTTCCCTCTCGGTCACCCTATCATCCAGGGGTGCAAGAGGGAACAATGGGCTGAGATCCTTCTGGCTGAGGTCGAATTCAACCCGTTCACGGCGAGCCCCAATCGAAAGAATAAGCGTCTCCAGCAAAGAGAACTCATTATTGAAATAGAAGCCGTAAGAATCTCTTTCAATGTCAGAAACAGAAGATGGTGTCAGCGGCGCGCCAAAAAACGACTCCACATCCTGCTCAGACCAGTAGAAATCGGCACCAGCAATAAGGGTGTTCCCATGGTCCAGGATCTCCCCATTCCAGACGTACCGTGGAGTGACAGCCCAGGTGTCCGTGTCTCGTTCTGAGGCGAAGGTGGAACTCTCAAAGGCTTCCTCGCTTCTGCGATCTCTATAAGAAACATCCGTGATAATGTTTCCATATGCTTTAAGGTCCAGGTCGAACCCAAATTTGACATATTCATCGGTGGTTTCAGCATTATCAAAAGGTGTGGTGGTAGCTTTCCGATCCGCAGCCTCCTCCGTCTCGGTAAAGGAAGACGGCAGGCCGAAGTCATCCGAATGATAAGACCCGCTCAAGTTGAAGCTCAGAAATTCCGTCGGATCAAATACGACCTTCCCCCCTATATCCTTTGCTCTAAATTCATTATTGTCCCTATACCCATCCGTCTCCTCGTAGCTCGCAAAAAGAGAGGCAGCTAAATTCTCGCGGCCGCCGCTAACATGAGCTCTTTCTTTGTGACGGTTATAGCTGCCAACACTAACGCCCGCGGCTAGCTCCAATTCCTTAGCTGGCGTCTTGGTGATGATGTTAATCACCCCACCCACGGCATTATCCCCATAGAGCACACTCCCAGTGCCTCGAACGATTTCAATACGCTCTATCTGTTCCAAGGGAATTTGCATCCAATCCACACCGCTGAAGTCGATTTCATTCACCCGGCGGCCATCTACAAGGACCAGGGTGTTCGCGGGCGCTGCCTCCCCAAATCCGCGCAGATCCACCTGAGAGGTCTTCCCATTCCCCAGAAGGTCTCGTACAACGATGCCTTCCTCATGACGCAGCAGGTCTACCACGTTCTTTGCATTGGAGTTTTTGATATCCTCCTCATTAATGACAGTGACATTGGCAGGCACCCTTTCTATCATCTGTTCAGCCCTGGTCGCCGTAACGACAACCTCTCCCAAGGTAACGTCTTTTTTAGCTTCTGCCATAGCAGCGACGGCCATCATCAAAGCCAGACTGACCCCGCATGTGCAAGACATTTTCATCCAATTCTTCATCTTTCATCCTCCTCTGCTGAAGTTGCAAATGGTCACGTTCAGGCAAAAAAAATCCCCAGACTGTTCGCTCAGCCTGGGGATGTCCCTTTTTTATCCTCAAACCGTCTTTGTGTCCACAACCCTGGCTCGCGAGGACGTGAGACACGGTGTCTTGTGGCAGGTCTTCTGGCTCCCCTGCCCTCTTAGCCACCTTCCCGTCCGTGAATCACCCGAACAGTGGCATGAACATGCTAAGAGAGTTCCCTTTTCCAAAGAAAAAGGGCAGGGTCACAGCGGCGGGCCCGCTCCCGACTTTAACGGGATTCCCTATTAAGCCCCAAAGGGCGCCACACCTTTTTCGGTATGCCAAAACGGTTCCCGTGTCAAGGGGAAAACAGCCGGCATGTGACACAGCCGAGAGTTCCCAAAAAGCATTGCAGATCTCCCATGGTTTTGATAGGTATCTTCATCCATCAATCCAGCTACCAACAAGGAAGGACAGAACCACTCATGAACATCTATGTCAAAGCCATGCGTCTTCCCTTCTTGACGGGGTCCCTCATCCCAGTGATTCTGGCGGCCGCCCTGAGTTTCTTGCACGGCTCCCTTTATCTGGGGCGTCTCATTCTGGTCACGATCGGAGTCGGCGCCCTTCATCTGGGGGCAAATCTGATCAATGACTACTATGATGACCCTGGAAGCGACCGTATCAATCTCCACCCGACCCCTTTCAGTGGTGGCAGCCGCGTGATCCAGGATAACCTCATGGAGGCCAAGACCGTATGGGCCATGGCCATGGGTTTCTTTCTGCTAGGCACGGCTTCAGGCGTATGGCTGGCCGTAACTGGGCGCCCCTTTGTGGTCGTGATTGGACTGCTGGGATTTTTGGCGGGCTATCTCTATTCCGCAGCGCCTGTGAGCTTCATGTCACGGGGACTTGGAGAAGTGATCATCTTCCTCGCCTTCGGCCCCCTGATCACATGGGGGACCTATTATGTCATGACGGGGCTCCTTACATGGCAGGCCCTCACCCTGGGCATTCCCCTGGGCTTTCTGATCGCGGCGGTCATCTGGATCAACCAATTCCCAGACTATGATGCGGACAAGGGCGCTCGGAAGCGCAACTGGGTCGTTCGACTGGGCCGCAACCGGTCGCGTTGGATCTATTATTTTCTCATGCTCGGCCCTTACGCTGTAGTCTTGTACTGGATTGTGGCCCAGAAAGGTTCGTGGCTGTATCTCGGGGCACTTCTAACCATGCCCCTGGCCTTAAAGGCGATGAAGATCCTGCACCTCCACTACCGGACCTATGACGAGATCATTCCAGCCCAGGCCCTGACTATCCAGACCCATCTTGCTCTGGGCTTGGTCCTGTCGGTGGCTTTAGTCGTTCATAAGCTAGTGTTTTAGCACCCACGGGCGCCAAGCGCTTCGGGGAGGCACAGGGCCGTGTCTTGACCCGGTCTCTCCAAAGGGTATAAAGGTCCCCGCAGCAAGCGGGCACACGTCTTTGCGGTTCACGTATGAAAAGGCTCACGACGATCCTCATGACTCTCCTGGTCGTATCCGCCGCCATGGCCGTGGCCCAAGATGATCCCATGAAAGGTCCGTGGCAAGGATCCGAGGCCAGGGAGATTCACCCAGACAGCGCGACGAACCCAGCCACTGCATCAGCCGCCCTGATCAGATTTTTCAGAAAGTATCTTTCGCCCGTTGACGGGAGCGAGTGCCCCATGTATCCCTCCTGCTCTCAATACAGCATGGCGTGTTTTGAAAAACACGGTTTTCTGATGGGGTGGATGATGACATGGGATCGTCTCTACCGGTGTGGCCGTGACGAGTTGCGATTATCCCCACAGATGATTGTTGATGGGCAATATAAGTGTTACGACCCCGTGGAAAGCAACGATTTCTGGTGGAGCCATGGGAAATAG
>WOR8_10007899_pt1 | contig 10127 bp, 7 predicted proteins | sample DeeMarSeWOR38_10_FD_19890 | JGI IMG/M metagenome (IMG submission 19890)
TGCTATTGCAAGGAATGTGTATTTGTTACCGATGTCTTCAACCATGAGCCTTCACAGTATTTGCGTTGGGCCAACCGTAAGGGCATCATCAAAATGCCGACGGATACCGTTTTCTACCATATTACGCGCTTGGCGCATATGAGCACCGCCTGTGTGGGCTGTGGCCAGTGCTCCAATGCCTGTCCCAATGATATTCCGGTAATGGAAATCTTTCGCACCATTGCCCAGCGCACACAGCAGGCATTTGACTATGAGGCCGGGAAAAGTGTCGATGAAGACCCTCCGCTGTCGGTTTTTCGAGAGGAAGAGTTTGACGATGTGGTCGGCATAACGAATTAATTTACACCTAAAGGAAAAGGTATTGAACCTGAAGAATTGATCATAAAAACGTCAAGGAGGAACCTATGTCCACAGATGTCATCAAGATAGGCGGGAAAAAGAAAAGCACTTTCATGGACAGGGTAATGGAAATCCTTCCCGAAGGAGGAAATTTAAATCTTTGTCTGACCTGCGGGGCCTGTTCTTCAGGGTGTCCGGCCACCGGTCTGGCTGGAATGGATCCCCGAAAATTTCTGCGCCTGGCGGCTCTCGGGCTGGATGAAGAGATTATTAAATCCGATTGGGCCTGGATGTGTACCATGTGCCAGCGCTGCATTTATGTGTGCCCGATGAAAATCGACATTCCCCAGCTGGTGTACCATGTACGCGCAAGCTGGCCCAGAGAAGAACGACCCAAGGGCATTTTGGGATCCTGCGATATGGCCTTACGAAATGACAGCTGCAGTGCCATGGGGGCGTCTCCGGAAGATTTTACTTTCGTGGTGGAGGATGTGTTGGAAGAATACCGCGAGAACCAGCCCGAATTTAAAGACATGCAGGCACCGATTGATAAAAAAGGCGCCTATTTCTTTTTAAACCAGAATTCCCGGGAACCGGTTACCGAACCGGACGAATTGGTACCGTTATGGAAGATTCTTCACCTTGTGGGGGCGGACTGGACATACGGCAGTAAAGGCTGGGGCGGAGAAAACTATTGTATGTTTCTGGCAGACAACGCGTCCTGGGAGCACATCACCCGGACCACGGCGAAGCAGGCGGAAGATCTGGGGTGTAAGATATATTTAAATACGGAGTGAGGGCACGTGACCTTCTCAGTCCTGGCAGGACTGAAAAAATTCAACATCCCTCACAAATTCGAGGTCAAAAATATCTATGAATATTACGCCCAATGGATCCGGGAGGGGAAATTGAAGGTCAATTCCGACTGGAACAAAGATTTGAAGATCAAGTTTACGGTTCAGGACCCTTGTCAGATTGTGCGCAAAAGTTACGGGGATCCGATTGCCGAAGATCTTCGTTTTGTGGTCAAAACCGTTGTGGGCGAAGAGAATTTCATCGAGATGCACCCCAACCGCTCAAATAATTATTGCTGTGGCGGCGGGGGTGGCTTTCTACAATCCGGTTATAAGGAGGCGCGTCTGGAATTCGGTCGATTAAAAGACGATCAGGTCAAGGCTACCAAGGCGGACTATTGCATTGCCGGCTGTCACAACTGCCACGCGCAAATTCATGAGCTCAGCGAGCACTACAGCGGCGGTTATGGTGTGATCCATTTGTGGACCCTTATCTGCCTTGCCCTGGGTGTCCTCGGTGAGAATGAGCGTGAATATCTGCGCGCGGACCTGAAGGAGGTAGCACTCTATGAATAGAAAAATCGGCAAAGCTTTGGTCGTAGGCGCCGGGATCAGCGGTATTCGGACGGCGTTGGATTTGGCAGAATTCGGCTACGGTGTAACCCTAATCGACAGCGCCCCGCATATGGGGGGGATTTTGAGTCAACTCGACTACCAGTTTCCCACGGATCGTTGCGGCATGTGCAAAATGCTTCCGATGGTGGACCGGGACGCAAGCTCACAGTGTTGTCTGCGCAAGGGATTGTTCCATGAAAATATCGACATTCTGCTTTCCACCGAGCTTGTTTCCATCCAGGGCGATCCCGGCCAATTTCAGGTGATGCTCAAGGAACATCCGAATTGGGTCAATTCCGATCTTTGCACCGGCTGCGGAGATTGTATCCCTGTTTGCCCGGTTGAGGTTCCGGACGAATTCAATGCCGGACTGGCAACTCGCAAGGCAATCTATCTGCCTGTTCCGCATGCCATTCCCAATCCGTATATCATTGATTATTCTGCTTGCACACGTTGTGGTGAATGCACAAAGGTGTGCCCGACCGGGGCTATTCAAATCCCTGAAAAGGAACGTAAAGGATTTCGTATCTTAGTGGTTGATGACGAATTGGTGGTGCGCGATTCGCTTAAGGAATGGCTTGAAGAAGAAGGATTTTCGGTCGACATGGCTGAATCCGGCTTGGAGGCTTTGGATCAGCTCACCCAAAAAACCTATCAGCTGATGCTCTTGGATATCAAGATGCCCGGGATGGATGGTGTTGAGGTTCTGCAGAAAGCCAAAGAAGATTTTCCTGATCTCGGCGTGGTCATGATGACCGCCTATGCCACTGTGGAAACGGCCGTAGAAGCCATGAAAATAGGTGCCCGGGACTATCTTATGAAACCGTTTGATCCTGAATCCCTCATCCCCATGGTTGAACGCATGTATCAGGATCTGGTAGCCGCAGAAGGTCGCCAGCTTGAGGTCGGGGCTGTGGTAATTTGTGGCGGCACGTCATTTTTTGATCCGGCCGAAGGCAAAAACACCTTTGGCTATGGCATATATCCTAATGTTGTCACCAGCTTGGAGTTCGAACGCCTATTGAGCGGTTGCGGTCCTTATCAAGGCCGGCTGATGCGTCCTGACGGCAAACCTATTCATAAAATCGCCTGGGTCCAGTGTGTGGGCTCACGGGATTTGCAGGCGCAAGCGGACTTTTGTTCCAATATTTGTTGTATGGTTGCCATCAAGGAAGCACTGGTGGCCACTGAAAAAGCATCAGGCGATCTGGAAACGGCCATATTTTATATGGACATGCGCACCTTTGGGAAGAGCTTTCAACGTTATCGCCAGCAGGCTGAAGGCAGTCATGGTATTCGCTTTGAAAGAAACCGGGTCCACTCGGTGATACAGGATCCCGCCAGCAACGACCTTCTTATTCGCAACGTCGATATGTCGGGTAAAGCCAATGAAGAGCGCTTTGACATGGTGGTTCTCACGGTGGGCCAGCGGCCGGCGACCGGAACGCCCGCAATCGCAGACATTACGGGCATTTCATTGAATCAATGGGGATTCGGCCAGACCGAACCGTTTTCATTAACCCGGACCCGCCAGGATGGTATCGTGCTCGGCGGCTCTTTTGCGGGTCTCAAGGATGTCAGTGATTCGGTTATCCAAGCATCCGCTGCAGCTTTAAACGCATCCCGCATCCTGCATTCATCCGGCGGCAGCCTGGCCCTGGAATCTCCCCCGAAAACGCCCGCCACCGATGTTTTGCGGGAGTTACCCAAAATTCTGGTGATTATCTGTAACTGTGACGGCAAAATTACCGAAGCTATCGAAATGCAAAAAGTGGTTCAACAACTCCAAACAGATCCTCTGGTGCAGCGAGTGGAATTTCTTGAGCAAACCTGTACTGCCGACGGGTGGGAGAATATGGTGAAATTGGTCAAAGAAAGCCAACCCAACCGGATTTTAATCGGTGCCTGTCTGCCGTATGTCTATAAGCGCAAGCTCAAGGAACTCGGCCGGCAAATCGGTTTGGATCCGGCCCTGATGGATGTTGTTGATATCAATTCGCAAGGGCGAAGGCTGAAGTCCGAAGAAGCTGACAGGGAGCCTTTTTTCCATAATTTTATGGCCACACTTGAAACCGGCATTGCCAGATTGAAATGGGCTGATCCGGAGCCGGTGCTGACAATCCCCATCACTCAGAAAGCGCTGGTGATAGGTGGTGGAATTGCCGGCATGACAGCAGCTTTGGCCGTAGCCGATCATGGCTTTGAGGTGGACCTTGTGGAATCTGCTGAAGATTTAGGTGGAAATCTAAGATGGTTGGAGCAAACTTTGGATGGGCACAGCCCCAAGGCGTTGTTGGAAGAAACAGTTACATCCGTGAACAAGCACCCCAAAATACGTGTGCACATAAACTCCCGGGTGGTTCATTGCCGAGGTGAAGTGGGCAACTTTCATACGAAGTTGGAGGATACTCAGAATGGGGTGCAAACACTGAAACATGCTGTGACCATTTTAGCTACCGGCGGGACGGAGGCCGCCACGTCCTCCTACGGGTACGGGACAAGTCCGGCAATCCTTACCCAGAAAGAATTGGAACAAAAACTTTACACCCATACCCTTGATCCTATGCAGTTGAATTCGGTGGTTATGATTCAATGTGTCGATTCGCGCGAGGAGCCGCGCAATTATTGCAGCCGGTTATGCTGTGCCGGCGCCTTGAAACACGCCCTGCACCTTAAAGAACAGAACCCCGAACTCCGCATTTATATTCTTTACCGCGATATGATGAGTTACGGATTCTATGAAACCTATTTCACACAGGCGCGCAAAGCCAATGTTATGTTTATCCAGTATCATGTGAATGAAAAACCACAGGTTGAAGCCGGTCAGAAAGGTGTGCGGATCATTACCCGTGATCCTTTCATCGGAAGGGCGCTCCAGATCGAAGCTGACCTCCTCGTTTTAGCCACGGGCGTGGTGCCAACGCTTGCGCCGGACCTGGCCGAAGCTTACGGCATAACTGTGGATGCGGACGGATTTTTCCAGGAGGCCGAATCGAAGTGGCGGCCGGTGGATTCACTCAAAGAAGGCGTGTTTGCCTGCGGTTTGGCCCACTCTCCGCGCAACATCGCGGAAACCATCGCTACTGCTGAGGCGACCGCCCAGAGGGCGCTACGGATTTTAAGATGTGATCGTCTCGCGGCCGGAAAGGTTGTCGCCAGTGTTCGTCATAGTCTCTGCAGTTTATGTGAACAATGCATTGATGCCTGTCCTTACGGGGCCCGCAGCATTGATGTTGACCGGGAAAAAGTGATGATCAACCCTGCCATGTGCCAGGGATGCGGCTCTTGTGCCGTCATCTGTCCTAATGGTGCTTCGGTCCTGGAAGGATTTTTAGAGCAGCAAATGCTGGAAATGATAGATGCGGTAATGAATTAGTAGGTGTTCCAACATGTTGAAATATATGCCCAAAATACGACACAGTCTTATTTCCAAATTAATCGTTTCCGTCGGTTTGATGCTGTTATTGTCGTTGGCGGCCTGGGCTTACATGAACACGAACTATCAGAAAAAAAAATTTATGGCGGATATCGTCAACAACACCGACCGGCTGACGAATACGGTTCGTTTGGGTGCGCACTACGCCATGATGCTTAATTCCCGGGATGACATCAATCAAATTATCCAAAATATCAGTAAACAAAAAGAAATCGAAAATATCCGGATTTATAACAAAGAGGGAAAAATAAAATTTTCAAATAAAACCGCAGAGGTCGACCGCACAACCAATATCGAGGCCGAAGCCTGCTACATCTGCCACCGTTCCGAGCCGCCACTATCCGAAGTGAGTCTGGATCAACGCACGCGGATATTTAATTCTCCAAGTGGGTATCGACTTCTAGGCGTCATCAGTCCCATCTGCAATGAGCCGGGTTGCTCAACCGATGCCTGTCATATCCATCCTCAGGGGAAAAAAATTTTAGGCGCTCTGGATTTTGTTGTTTCTCTTAAGGATACCGACAAAGAGTTGCGCAAAGCACAAAGGAGCATGCTGGGTCTGTCACTCTTTTTGTTTTTGCTGACATCAACCATCATCTTTGTGTTTTTGCTACGGTTCGTCAACCGACCGATTCAAAAATTAATTAACGAAACCCGTCGCATCGCCAGAGGAGATTATCTGAGCAAGGTGGATCTTGAGCAGGAAGATGAAATGGGACAGCTGGCAGTGGCCATTAATGAAATGAGTGATGAAATTGCCGGAAAGCAAATGCAGCTTAATGCGCAAAGAGACGAATATCAGGCGCTTTTCGAGCGGGTGCCGTGCTTGATTACGGTTCAGGACAGAGATTTCAAACTGTTGCGGTATAATAGAGAATTTTCCAAAAAATTTGCTCCAGTGCGCAACGATTTCTGCTTCCATGCCTATAAGGGCCGTAGCGAAAAATGCATCCCTTGCCCGGTTGAAAAAACCTTCGAAGATGGCCAGGCTCACTACGGCGAAGAGACGGGGTTAAATAAGGACGGCCGTCTGACCCATTGGATTGTCAGAACCTCTCCGATAAAAAATTCCAAAGGTGAAATCATCGCCGCAATGGAAATGAGCCTGGATATCACCGAAAGAAAGCAGCTTGAGGAGAAATTAAAGGCGTCGGAAAAAAAATATCACGAAATTTTCAACAACATGCCCAATCCGGTTTTCGTCCTGGATATGGATTCGCTGAAAATCCTTGATTGCAATACGAGCGTCAGGACGGTGTACGGTTATAACAAAATGGAAACCCTTGATCGATGCTTTTTAGATCTATTTTTCGAAACCGATCGAAATAAATATGCTTCGGAAATGAAGAAATCTGCCGTTATCAATCAGGTTAAGCACCGAACCAAGGGGGGCAAAACTGTTTTCGTCAATATTCGGGTCTCGCCGTCGAATTATCCGGGCAAAAAGGTTTTTCTGGCGATGACCAGTGATATTACCAAACGGCTTGAAACCGAGCAGCAGCTCATTCAGGCCAGTAAAATGGCTACTCTGGGAGAAATGGCGACCGGTGTCGCCCATGAACTCAACCAGCCGCTTTCGGTGATCAAAACCGCCAGCAGTTTTTCGATCAAGAAAATTGAAAAAAATGAACCGATCAAAGATGAGATTCTGTTTAATATTTTAATGAAGATCGATAGCAATGTCGATCGTGCCACAAAAATCATAAACCATATGCGCCAGTTCGCCCGTAAATCCGACATGGATCTGGAAAAAGTGCAGCTCAACGACGTATTGAAAAGAGCCTTCGAGATTTTCAGCCAGCAGTTGAAGTTAAGAGGCATCGAGGTGCAGTGGAAGATCGAAAAAAATCTGCCCAAAATCTATGCTGATCCCAGCCGTTTGGAACAGGTATTTATTAATCTTCTGTTAAATGCCAGAGACGCAATTGAAGAAAAATGGAATCACGCCGAATCTGGACAAGGTCAAAAAAAGATTATTCTGGAAACAATGTGTGACAGGCAATCGGTGATCTGTGAGGTCTGTGATACCGGAACAGGCATTTCTGAAGCGATCGCGAATAAGATCTTTGAACCCTTTTTTACAACAAAAGAGGTCGGTGAAGGTACCGGTTTGGGATTGTCCATCAGTTACAGGATCATAAAAGATTGCGGCGGCAGCATACAGGTTGCCCCGAACGAACCCGAAGGTGCCTGCTTTATTTTAAAATTTCCGATCCCGAAAACAATCAATGGAAATAGAAAAGAAAATATTACTCGTCGATGACGAGAAAGATATACGCGAGGTTGTCCATTTGTCCTTATCGGATCTGGGGTATCAGGTGCTTGAAGCCGAAGATGGGGAGGAGGCCCTGCGTTTATTTAAAGAAACTCAGCCGCCGATTGTGTTGACCGATATAAAAATGCCCAACATGGACGGCATCGAATTGTTGCAAGAAATCAAACGTGTAAACCCCGAAACCGAAGTCGTTATGATAACCGGACACGGCGATATGGACCTGGCCGTAAAAAGTCTGAAATATGAAGCCACCGACTTTATCACCAAGCCGATTAATGTGAATGTCCTTGAAATTGCGCTGCAACGGGTCCGCGATAGAATCATTACACGGCAGCAATTAAGGGAATACACCGAAAGCCTGGAAAGACTGATTCGCGAAAAAACAGAGTTGCAGGATCATCTGTCATCACTGGGTTTGATGATCAGTTCGATCTCACATGGAATAAAAGGACTCTTAACCGGCTTGGACGGTGGGATGTATCTCCTTGAAAAGGGCTTTGCCAAAAAAAGTCAGCGCCAGATCACCGAAGGCTGGGAGGTTGTCAAACGCATGGTCGAGCGCATCCGCAAGATGGTGCTGGATATCCTTTTTTATGCCAAAGAAAGAGATCTGCGCTGGGAGCAAATCGATGCATTGAGCTTTGCCGAAGAATTTGCCAAGGTCGTTGCGCCGAAAATAGCGTCTCATTCGATCGCGTTTGAAACGAATTTTGATTTGAAAGTCGGTGAATTTGAAATTGATGCAGGCTATGTGCATTCAGCACTTCTCAACATTCTGGATAATGCTGTGGATGCATGTACCAAAGATACGTCAAAACAAAAGCATACAATCACCTTTGAGGTCAAACAGGATAATCGTCACATCATATTTGATGTGGCCGACAACGGGGTGGGAATGGATGCTGAAACGAGTGAAAAAATATTTACGCCTTTTTTCTCTTTAAAAGGAGAGAAAGGAACCGGTCTGGGTCTTTTTATTTCGAACAAAATTATCGACCAGCATGGCGGTGAAATCATTGTCAAGTCCAAATTGGGTCGCGGCACCTTGTTTAAAATTAAAATACCCAAATTGCAGTCCGCATCAGTCCCCGCGCCTAAAGAAGTTTCTGAGGTCGGATAAGGATGACCGCTATTTCGCAGCAATTAACGCAAATTTGACGTCATGGATAAATTGATCAAATTATGCAGATTTTGCTCCCAGCATCCTGGACGGTTATGTTGGGAGCAGCCATTTGTCTCTTGAACCTGTAAAAGCGGTGTTGCTTCAAAATCCACCGTGAATTTTTGATGGAAAAGATTCATGGGATAACCGGAAAAGGAGGGATAAAAATGAATAACCTGCTGAAATATATGGTGGTCCATGTTGACCCCAAGATTCCGTGGAAAAAAGTTGAAGAGAATTGGTCCAAGCTTGCGAATGTCGAAAAGGCGACCTGGGTCCGAACCTGCTATAATAAGGCAAAAGGCGTGCGCTACTGCGTTTGGTTGGCACCGAGCGAAAATGTGCTGGCAACGATATTTGAACAGCTTGATATTTCTTATGAGTCAATTATAGAAGTTCAAGAAACCGTTCCCGATCTCTGGGGCGAGAAATGGCAGGAGCATCTGAAAGCAGAAGAAGCCGCGGACACTCTGGGTTTCTGATTTCATACAAAAACCAGTTCGCCTGCTCGAAACTACACCCATGGGTATTCACAAATATAGATCCCGCCCGGCATGAGTTGCCGGGCGGATCACAACCCGGAGGACGGCTTTGGAAAAACTGAAGTTGATTAATTAATCGAAGTTCCAGCAATATTTTTTCAAGAATGACAATAATCCGCTTAGGATCCAAAATTAATTTCCTGCTAATTTTTACGCGTGTTTTTATGCTTCTGATTTTCATTTGAAACAGGACCCTCAATCTGTTCACTGCCATCCCCTTCATCAATTCCGTAATCAATACTTCGAATGTTAAGTGATCAGAATATTTTTAAAGCTCTATGACCTTTTTTTATGTTGAGTTTCGAAAATTTTCAAAAAATATTTCGCAATTTTTCTAAGTTTAATGAACCTTTCAAATTATTTTTAATTTTCAATTGAATTAACCATATGAATTCACATTACTTTTTTAAATTCCATCAAATGGCACACATCATGCACACCCATGAGCACGAAACAAAAGTGTATTTAGCAAGACCGCGATAAAAAGGAGGCGAAATAATGAAAGTAGCCCTTAGTTCTTCGGGAAGAGATTTAAATTCACAGATTGATCCCCGGTTTGGCAGGTGTGCGTATTTTTTGGTTATTAATCCGGATGATATGCGCTTTGACGTTTTTGATAATAAAAGTTCTGTCTTAGGGGGTGGCGCCGGCATCCAGGCGGCCCAGTTTTTGGCGTCAAAAAGCGTGGATGCCGTTATCACAGGCAATTGCGGTCCCAATGCCGTACAGACCCTTTCGGCAGCCGGAATTGAATTGTTCACAGGTCAGTCAGGAATTGTCAAAGAGGTCGTTGAGAGATTTAAAAAGGGCCTTCTCAGACCAACAAACGAAGCTACCGTTGACAGTCATTTTGGCATGGCACCTGGAGGCGGTTCCGGCCCTGGCGGAAGCATGCGCAGTGGTGGAGGCATGCGGCAAGGAATGGGTGGGGGTCGCGGCAGGGGACCCGGAACGGGTGGTATCC
>WOR8_10008326_pt1 | contig 10126 bp, 9 predicted proteins | sample DeeMarSeWOR38_10_FD_19890 | JGI IMG/M metagenome (IMG submission 19890)
CACAACAGATTCAGCATATGGCCTCCGGTGGATTTGCCGGTGTAATCGCCGTATTGCTTATTGCGGAAACTGCAGCTGTCTATTTCATTGGGCGTAACTAATTGCGGGCTCGAATGCTTGAGGACACTCCCATAGCGCGGGTCCGCTCAGCCCACCAGCGGTTTGTCGAACTTGAAGGGGAGGGGCAGATCATGAAGGGGCCTCCTGTCATTGGTCCTCGTACCAACCGACCCTGGCTGTGGTACCGGTACAAAGTGGAAAAGCGGGCGTGGCGCACTGACACCTTCAGCAAGAACTCCGCAGATTGGCGAACAGTGAGTTCCGGTGTGAGTGATGCCCTGTTTCAATTGCGCGATGCTGCAGGCCGCTGTGTAATTGATCCCGATGGTGCTGAAGTCGTTCCGGATGTGAGTGATGTCTGGTATGGCAATAGTTCGCAGCCGCAGTTTGCGACAACTACCGGCCGTAATATGTTATCAGTCGCCATGGGCCGCTATCGATTCACTGAGGAACGTCTGTTGCCCGGCCACATGTACGTGATGGGGAAGTTCCAGACGCTGAACAACGCCGAGCCCAGTCTGCCCCGGGCGGTCGGTACTTTGCTGCGTGATTGGAAACAGGACCAGGTGTAATGGTCAAGTAAAAACGGACACCCAGTTAAGCCACCTTGGCTAATTTCTCATACTCAACCGGGCTTACATAACCAAGGTACGAATGTAAGTGCAACTTCCCGAGTCGGGTAGCAACGGTGGTTGGTGCGCTCGCTCTTCAGGCTACGGAAGAACCGCTCGATCACGGCGTTATCCCAACAGTCACCCTTGCGGCTCATGCTCGGGATCATGCCGTGCTCTTCCAGAATATCCTGGTAGTCATGACAGGCATACTGGCTGCCCCGATCCGAATGATGAATGAGGCCACGGCCTGGCTCGCGACGCCGGATCGCCATCAGCAGAGCATCACGCACCAGGTCAACCTTCATCCGTTTGGATAGTGACCAGCCCACCACGCGACGTGAGAACAGATCAATGATCACCGCCAGATACAGCCAGCCTTCATCGGTCCACAAGTAGGTGATGTCACCACCCCACGCCGTATTGGGGGTTTCAATATCAAACTCACGATCCAGCAGGTTCGGTGCAACAGGGTAGTTGTGTTTGCTGTCTGTCGTCACTCTGAAGCGCTTTTTCTGCTTGACCTCAACATTGGCCTTCTCCATCAGTGTGCCCGCCTGACAGCGCCCCACGTCCTCTCCATCAGCCCGCAATGCCTTCGATATCCGACGACTGCCGTAGGCCTCGTCGTTTGCTTTGTGGATCGCTCGGACCTTGACGATCAATCGCTGCTCCCGGGCATCGTCAGGCCGTTGCAGACGCTTCATAAAACCATAGAAACCACTGCGACTCACCTCCATCACCTGGCACAACAACGTCACTGGATAATTGGCCTTCTCCACCATAATGAACTGATACCTCAGCTCCCTTCCTTGGCGAAGAAGGCCGTCGCTTTTTTTAATATCTCCTTTTCCATCCGCAGCCGCTTGTTTTCCTCACGCAGCTTGCGGATCTCTTCCTGCTCTGGACTCAGGTTTGCTTTCCCGGTAAAGGCTCTATCTGAATCCTCTCTGGCTTCTCGAACCCATCGTCCCAGCACATTCCCATTGATATCCAAACTCCGGGCCGCCTCGGCTATCTTATAGCCCTCATCGGTGACCAGCCGGACAGCCTCTCGTTTGAACTCCGCTGTATAATCCTTTCTTACCTTCTTTGTCATTTCTCACCTCGTTTTGAGTATTATCACTCTTTTCGAGGTGTCCGTTTCAATTAGACCACTTCAAGGCAACCTTATTCAGTCGCATTGACCGCAATGCCGACGGAGAGATAGACCTTGCTGAGCGGGAAGAGGCGCGTAAACTCGCGGAGCGGGAGGTCTTACAGGAACACGCGGCGTGCGCATCGGAGCCTGTCCACATACGTTGGCTAAACTCGATTCAGATCGCCACCTATTCATTATTTCCACCACCTCACAGGCGTCACTCATTCGCCGCTATCGGCGCGTTTCTTTCATGGCCTTCGCGACCATGAGCGTCACCGTAGCGCGTCTGTTGTGGGCTATTGCTTCACGTCTGGGATGACCGTGTCTACGAATCAAATTACCCGCCCGTATGGTGTCTGCGTGCTGAATTGCACGGCTTGGAGCCTGCAGGGTGAGGTTGTGTTGGCCAGAGGGAAAAGAGCAGGAGTGACAAAGACTTAGATCACCATCTGATCGAGCGCCAAAGATTGACGATCGCGCAGCTATGCAGCGACGTAGGTAAAGGCAGCGGCCTGGAGAATTTGGCGTGCTGCGCTAAGGCCCTCGGCTGGTACGTAGTGACCCACCGGAAATTCGCGTCCAGTTCGACGGGGAGCGTACTAAGGTGCACGGGTGCGGCGGAACCAAAGCTGGCCAGGCCACGGCCAGGAGGCCGGATACAGGGGTTCGGGTCACGAGCGTGATAGTGGGTATTCCGATAATCAAAAGGTTTCCCAACTGTTGTGCTGCGTTGGCCAAGCCAAGCAAGCGGTGTCGCCAGCGAAGGGGCGGATAGCTTTGCGCATCCTGCAGGGCATGGCCGACCTCGTGCGCCGCGACCACGACAGCGATCAGCGATCGGCCGTCAAATTTCTCGGCTGAGAGACAAACCGTCCTGTCACGGGGACCATAGTGATCGCCCGTCTGCGGAACGTCGACATGGACATCTTTTAGGCCGGCACGATCCAGCAGGTGGCGCGCAAATTCCCCACGAGTACCGGAAAAATCATCACGCGGTTGCCGGTATCGGCGCATAACCGCTCGGACCCACCAGTGGTGGGTGAAAAACAGCACCCGGACTACCAGCAAAACAATTGATATTGATACAGGCATGTATATGGCAAGCTTTTTTGTGGTGGCACCACCAGTGATCGATTATGATGACAGTGAGTCAACGGTTTTCAATTGCGACTCGATACGCAAGCCATCATGAAATTCTGCAGCCACTGTGCAGCCCCTGTTACTTTGCGCATTCCCGAAGGCGATAACCGGCCGCGTTACGTGTGTGACGCCTGTCACAGCATCCATTATCAGAACCCAAACATTGTCGCCGGTTGCATCCCGGAATGGGAAGACCAGATTCTGCTGTGCCAGCGTGGCATTGAGCCGCGTTTTGGCTTGTGGACGCTGCCGGCCGGTTTCATGGAGAACGGCGAAACTGCACTCGAGGCCGCAGAACGCGAGACCCATGAGGAAGCCAGGGCCAATGTACGGATTGAATCGCTGTACACCGTTTTCAATCTGCCACACATCAATCAGGTATACATGCTGTTCCGGGCGCGTCTGCTCAATCTGGATTTCGGAGCCGGCAATGAAAGCCTCGACGTCCAGCTCTACCAGGAAAACGATATACCTTGGGATGACCTCGCATTTCCGGTGATTAAAGAGACGCTTGGCCTCTATTTTGCCGACCGGTCTACGGGTGGCTTTCGAGTCCACGTCGGGGATATAGAGCGATTACCTGGCGCACCGCGGCGTTACCGAATCAATATGCTTAATCATTAAGATCGCTCTGGTATCTCAGCGGTTGTCTCATAAGTCGTCACGCCTGGCCTATACTTGGGGCAGTAGATCCTTTTCCATTCTTGGTTGGGGAGGATTTGATCGTTCGTGACAGCGCAGGGAGGACAGGACCATGGCGATGGCGAAACGTGTAATGCAGTATCTGCAGGTCCACGACATTGATTATAGCGTTGTGGTGCATAACCACACGGCAACCAGCATGGAAACGGCACGGGCTGCCCACGTCCCGGGTAACCGCATTGCCAAGACGGTTGTATTGGAGGATGACAAGGGGTACGTGATGGCAGTACTACCGGCAACCTACAAGATTGACCTGGGTGAGTTACACCGGCAGACGAACCGACTCATGGGGCTGGCGACGGAAAGGGAACTCGGCCCGATTTTCGACGACTGTGAACTGGGCGCTATTCCGCCTCTCGGCCAGGCTTACGGGTTGGAAACGGTCGTGGATGATGCCGTTGCCGAGCAGACGGACATCTATTTCGATGCCAGTGACCACGAGCAGTTGGTGCACGTCAGCGCGAACGTGTTCGCTGGCATGATCGGCGACGCGCGGCTTATGCGATTCAGCCGGCACGTGTAAATCGTCCCCATCGAAGAAGGCTGGTAGCCGCTGAACACCTATGCAAGCGGTGCGAACGCCGTCAGGCTGTCCATGAGGGTTGGATTGCCGAGTGTCGGGAACAGTAGAGGGAAGTTGGCCTGTTCGCCATGGAGCGCCATATAGTTGAGGATGACCGTTTCAACCAGGAGATTGACCTGATTGGCCGCCGGGGTTGAGGCGGTCTCGACAGAGCCATCCGGCCGGAACCAGCCAATCTGCTGATGCTGAGCCTGTTCCTGGGCGTTTGTCCCGAGGAGCAGAGGCCGGCTGCCTGGATTGTAGACGAGAAAGAAGGATGCAGCCGTCGACGAATTGTCGCCGGTCCAGACTCCCTTTCCGCGCCCATTGGCAGAATTGTCCACCGTTCCGTTACTGAACACTGAGCCATCACTGAATACGTACATCATTAGCGGCACACCCCTGCGCGCGGCGTATTCCAGGCAAGCACCCATACAGCGTCCTGCCCGCAGATCACGCACTTCACCGGTGGACCGATCACCCGTGTGGTAATCATAACCGCCCATAGTGATGGTGCCGGCGCCGGCATACCCGTCGATTACCATCTTCATGACTGAGGCGGTCTTGCGAAACTCGTTGTCGTTGTCGAATTCAGCCTGGCTGAAGATACCGCCGCCTCCAACGATCTCTGTATCCAGGGACGGATCGATGTTTACGCCCGCAAAACGTTCCGCGAGATCGGCGGACTTTAGGTAGCCGCAGCGCACCAGATTCTTGACCGCCAGATCAGCACCGGTGTTGAGCGCTGACAGTTTGGTATCGATCCGAGCGAGTTTGCTGTCGCTGATGCGCGCAATGGATTCCATCACAGCAACCACGTCGGCGGGGTCGTTGAGAACACCGGTAAGGTTGCCGGTATCTACCATGCCCGTGACATCACTGGGCCGGTCAACCTTGGCTGGGCGTATCTCAGGGTTGATCATCATCGCCGGCGCCATGGAGTTGCCGCCGGAGTCTGAACTGCGTGAGCCAATCAAAGTGACAACGCTGCCGACGCTACCCGCCATCGCAAGCCCGTACATCGGGTTGTGTGGATTATTGCCCGTGTCATTGTCAGAGCGCGCCGGTATTACAGCGCCGTTGACGTTGGCAGCTCGGCCTCCAGCCCTCTCTAGAATTCCACGCAGCATGGCGCTGTCGGAATGAAAAGCCAGCCCCAGCGTCGTATCTGTGTGGTCACCATTACTGGTGGCAGTCGGTGTGGCCTCTGCCACACCGGGAATCATATCGCCGGGCAGCCCCATCTTGCTGTAGCCGGCCGTGGACAACAGATCCAGCTGTCCTCCCTGTTTGCCAACTAAGACATTTGACCCCGAGATGTTGGCGCCACCGGCAAGATCAAAACAGATAAAGGGAATTTTGGCGGTGCCCGCGAGACCCCCCAGTTCACAACCAATGGCCTGTGCCATCCCGTTACCACCAACGGGGTCATTCAGGTCCAACGACAGAGCGTGGGCCAGACGCGGATCGGTGAGCAGGCTTAAAATCGAAGGAGCTGTTACCAGTGCGGCGCCTCTGAGAAAACCTTGTGCAATGAAGTCTCGCCGCGTGATCGGGCGCCGATGATCCGGATGGCGCAGGGGTTCGTCCGGCGAGAATGACTTGTGTTTCTTTGCCATGATGAGTTCCTCACGAATGACCGATTACTGCCCCAGTATTGCAGCACTTGCCAAAGTTGCTGCGCACATTGATTTGACGATACTTCTGGTGCGGACCGCATCACAACCAGGTTGACAGGCAGCGGTAAGTCGGTCAAAGAGGTTGTTCGGGTTCGCACCAGCCGGACCGATAAGTTCCAGCTTAACTTCAGCGCGGGTTGGTGTGGCGGCCAGGTCGATGGAAGCTGTGCCCTGAAGTCCGACAATATTGTCATACAGCGTATTTAGAATTTCGTTTTTCTCTGCCGAATCACCGCTGCCGAAAGCGCTAGCCACACCTGCAGTGAACGCGAAACTCCCAAAGAAGTCGGTACGTAGCGCGTTGTCTTCGACGAGTGCATTGCAGTACTCGATGGCGAGTTGCGATATAGCCATCTGATGCGCGGAGAGGAAGCCCTCGATGTTCTCAACCGATGGCAACTGCTGTTTGATTGCGTCAAACGTAGTCTTAACGCCGGTCCGTGTCGCGCCGACACCCGTTATCTGGGACATTGTCGCATTGATCTCGTCAAAAGTACGCAGACCAATATCCGATGTCGCGGGCAGTAAAGGCGGCAGTCCAGGTGGTAGCGGCGCAGGCTCCGTAACTACGTTGACGTTGTTTCCGAGCACCTCGAACGTGAGAAAGAACTCGTCAGACTCTGGTCCCTTTTCGAGTGCGATGATGGTGCCTAAGTCAGATAGCGTCTGGCCGGTCGCCGTGTACTCGGCATCCGTGATGGCTGTGTTCAGATTCCGATACGCCTGGCCCACGGCCGCCTCCTGGCCGTTGATACCGATTCGCATAGCCTGAATGGGGATGGTGCCTGGCTGAGTGCTGGGATCCAGACTGATGAAAGTGGGGCTGTTGAACAGGTAGCTGTAGCTGTCGAACTGGCTGACCTCAAACATTATGTAGCTTTCCGGAACATTGACAAGGTCGCTCACGCTGAACAGTAGGAAAAATTTCTCACCGACACCGGCCTCAAAATTCTGGATGATCTGATCGAGAGCCAGGGCCCGGTTGTGAATGGCAACGAGGCGCAGTTTGCCTTGCCACAGGCGGTCGCCGGAGACTTCATTGCCTAGCACAAAGGCGAAACTATCATCCCACGCCGCCAGTGTGCCTCCCGGCACTGGATCGAGATCATCAGTGAAAACTCCATTGACGTAAGTGCGGCGGCCATTTGCCGGATCATACGTCACCACGACATGTTGCAGTGTGGCCTGCAGATCTTCATCAGCATCGGCCGTCGACAAGGCCGGCTGGCCATCGGCGTCGGTGCTGCTGCTCCGATGCATGAAGTCATAGTTATACTGGGTCTGCCCGAGCGTGAAGTTTCTGGCAGTTGTGCCGGCCGAGTAACTGACAATGCGGGAGTCCTCTTGAGTGACATTGGCAGGTACGACCCAGGCTTCGATTGAATACTCACCAGTTGACGTGATCAGGTCATGTAACTTCTTGCTCGCGGCTGTGGAGCCCTGGGCCTTTCCGTCAACGATTTCTATGCCATAGCCGCCTACCCAGCTGACATTGCCCGATAGATTCAGGTTAAGTGCCGGTTCTACACCGCTGGTGTCGTAGGCAATGCTTCCCTGGCCAGTCTTAAATTCATACAGTGCGATGACGTTGTTCTCAAAGCGGCTGCCGCCTGCCGCGACGATACCATCGCCGAGCTGCAACGCTTTGCTGACGACCAGCAAGGGATCGACCTGGGTCAATGGAATCTGGTTGGAAAAGGCGAGAATCTGTGCTTCCATTGTGTTCGCATCAATCTGGCAGTCGCCGCTCCAGCAGTTATGAAACTCGTCGCGTAAGCGAATCACCAGCCGCGATCGGGCCGGGTCATCGAGATTGATCTTGGATTTTGCAGCGTCGTAGGCAGAAGCGGGATCGCTATTGGCAAAGAACGGGGACTGTGGTGTTGCGGAAGACTCGGTATGGCAGCCGACGCAGTGGGCTGTCAGCAGCGGATGAACCGTGCTGGCAAACAGGTTGGAGTCACCCGGGAAACTCTTGCTGGCACCGACATCCTTGATCAGCGGCGCCTTAAGCTCGATCTGCTTGCCGCCACCAACGAGTGAGCCTCCGGCCCAAGCCTCAATGAATGCTGTCATGACAGCACCGCACGCAGCATCACTCTGGAGCCAGCAATTATGGCCCTCGGCCACTTTGGTAACCAGGCGGGAATCGGCCGGTGAGCTCAGATTCACTACGGTATTGGCGGCAGCGTATGCCAGGTTGACGTCATCCTGGCGGACAAACATCGGCGTCTGATCGCCGGCAATGTGGCATCCACCACAGCGGTTAGTCGCCTTCAAATTGTCCCACACGTTCAGTTTGAACGCTTGAACGTCCGCAGTAGCAGGTGCCGGACCGGTATAGGAATTGCTGATCGCGCTATTTGTAACGGGTAGCGTCTCTGTACTTGCGCCTCCACCACAGCCGGGCAGCGCTATTACGAGCACTATCACAGCGAGCAATGTTAATGTTTCGAGTGCGCCGAACCTGTGTCTGGACACGAACTGAACTGGAATGTTCGCCGGGATGTGTGAGTGATTCATGTCGTGTTCTCCGGAGACCTCGTTTATTCCCGTGGTGCAACCTGGATGGTGGTCCATCAATCACCCTTACAGTACACAGCAGCTTCGGCAAAGACCTGCTTCATCTTGTAGCCGTTAGCCTTGAAGTTGGATGCCATTTGGGCCACCTGAGTTCGGTCGAGCGGGTTACCCGGCTCGCGCAGGCAGACCGTTCTGAAGACTTTGGTGACCTGACATTCGGCAAAAGCATCGGCATTTCCCAGTTCCTCACCGAGAGCCTTGGCGCCGTTACCTTGGCCCGGCAGTAAGCCATCCCACCCCAGCAGGGCATTCTGCCCATTCCGCCAGTAGTTGACCCAACTGTCGTCGGTTGTGACGTAACCATATTTGAAATTGTCGGCGTTGATCAGGTGTTTGCCTTGAACGTTGCCCTGCGTATAGATGAGTTGTGCGGCGTTGTCGTCCCACTCGTAGTAGGCAAATGCCCCTGCCAAGCCATCCATACCGCTATGGCAACCAATACATGAGTTGAGAAAGATACGACTATCGCCACCTGGACTTCGGGACACATCCTGGCGAATGCGGTCTGGCGGGCGGGTAATGTCCTTGACCTGTTCGAGGTCGTTGCAAAGATGGTTCAGCATGGTGAAGCGGAACATGGCCCTGTTCGTGCCGGCAAAAAAGAACGCCTCTGCGCCTGCTCGGGTTGTCAAGACGCCTGCCGTAGCGGAAGCAGGGAGTGTGGTGAGTCCAGACTGCGTCGTTTTTACGAGATCGGTCTTGAGGTCAATCCCTTGATCTTCGAGTGCCTGATAATGGTTGTTATTACTCATGGAGTACGCCGGCAGTCCGCTGGAACTCCCGATATAGAGCACGTCAGCGGAAAGCACCGTGTTGAACGGTTCATCATCACGGACCATGCCTATGACCGTGGCCGTGTAATCGTTAAGGGGTGCAAAGACCGTCTGGTCCTTATTGGTCCATGGCGTAACGAAATTCTTCAGGGTTACGTTATAAAACGCACTGTTTTCCATCGCCCTGTACGCTGCTGTTTCTAGACCACTGACACCGCCTGTTGCGATGTCGTTTTCCATGGCGTCCAATACCGATGCTGACGGCGGCACGCCAGCGAGCCGATCGTGAATGCGCTTGGCCTGTTCACGAGTCCCAGCGAAGACATAAGGGATACTACCGGCGAAGACCGACAAGGTCAGGGTTGTCAGCATCGCAACCTTAAATACGGTTTTCTGTTTCTGCATTGCAGCGCGCCTCATAACATGCGTCCTGTGGGACGCAGGTGGCCAATAAAAGGCTTGCCAACTGACAAAGTGGCCTGGCCTTTTCTGCTGTCCCTTTCAATCCGTGGATTTATTGCGAGAGCCGATCCCTGTAGCTGTCGGGAACCAACGTTTTCTCCCCCCCGGCGCTGGTATTGTCCTGCGACTGCGTCATCCGGATGACTTTTAGTTGTTCGGTAGAGATCGACAGACAGTCGATATTCTTTATTCTTAGCTGAACTTCTGTCGGCCAGCCAGGTCGTGAGTTCTATTCTGCAGAAGTTATGAAAACGTTTTGTGATCCTGGCTGCAGAAACAGGGAACCCGTCCGTGATTCTGTACGCAGTTTGCTTAGCATGCGGCGATTAATAATGAATCCTGGCAGCCCTATTGAGACAAGGGATCGGTTTTCTGCCAAAACATCCAGCAAGTCTTCATTTTTGTCGTGGTGA
>WOR8_10007902_pt1 | contig 10125 bp, 5 predicted proteins | sample DeeMarSeWOR38_10_FD_19890 | JGI IMG/M metagenome (IMG submission 19890)
ATCCGCCGTATCCAATATCATAAGCCCATCCGTCACCGCCCATTATCCAAACAGATTTTTTAACTAAATAATCTGCAATGCTTAATAAATGATTTAACTCACTTCCCTTTCTGTTACCTCCGGCTTTAATTAAATCATTTAATTTTTTCTTCAGGGCTTCGACTTTTTCTCTTTGCTCATAAATTCCGGCTTCATCTTTTTGAGTTGAGCTCAATATTGCGCTTACTAATTCACTACCAATCTGGTTTGAATATTTCTGAAGCAGATCCTTTGCCTGTGAATTGTGCTTATCAATTGCCAATCTGAATCCATATCCGAATTCTGCATTGTCCTCAAATAATGAATTTGACCATGTTGGTCCTCTTCCATTTTTATCCGTAGCCCAGGGAGTAGTCGGCAGATTTCCTCCGTAAATTGAAGAGCAGCCGGTTGCATTTGCAATGATCGTTCTGTCACCGAACAATTGGCTGACAAGCTTTACATAAGGAGTTTCACCGCAACCCGAGCAGGCTCCGGAAAATTCAAACAGTGGTTCGAGAAATTGAGAATCTTTAACTTTTGTTACATTTATTTCTCTCCTGTCGAGTTCAGGAATTGAAAGGAAGAAGTCCCAATTTTCTCTTTCCTTATCACGCAGCGGAATTTGTTCTGCCATGTTAATTGCTTTTAAGCGCGTTTCTTTTTTATTCTTTGCTGGGCACACATCAACGCAAAGTTCACAGCCCGTACAATCTTCGACAGCAACCTGAAGCGAGTATACCATGCCATCGCCGTAATCTTTAGCTTTAAACTTTGTGTGTTTGAAAGTCCCGGGTGCGTCTTTTAAATATTTTTCATCGAAAACCTTTGCGCGAATTGTTGCATGTGGACAGACTATTACACACTTATTGCACTGTATACAAACTTCGGGATCCCAAACCGGAACTTCTAATGCAATATTTCTCTTTTCCCATTTGGTAGTTGCAAGCGGGAAAGTACCATCTACAGGAAATTTGCTAACGGGAATATCATCTCCTTCAAAAGCAATAATTTTTGCAGTAACTTCTTTCACAAATTCCGGAGCGTTTGCACTTACAGGCGGCTGCAATTGAATTTTACTGGTAACTTTATCAGGCAACTGGACTTCAAACAGGTTTGCCAGCGTTTGATCAACTGCATCAAAATTCATTTGAACAATTTTATCGCCCTTTGCACCATAAGTTTTCTTTATTGAATCTTTAATTAGCTCGATTGCTTCTTCTTTGGGGAATATATTTGATATTGCAAAGAAGCATGTTTGCATTATTGTATTTATGCGTGCGCCCATTCCGGTTTCGTTGGCGACTTTATAAGCATCAATAATGTAAAACTTCATTTTTTTCTCAATTAAATCCCTTTGTACTTTTTCAGGCAACGAATCCCAAACTTCATCTTTTGAAATTTTTGTATTTAATAGGAAAGTAGCACCTTCAATTGCTTCTTTAAGCATATCGAGCTTCTCTAAAAATACCTGCTGGTGGCATGCTATAAAATTGGCAGTATTAATCAGATAAGTTGACTTGATTGATTTTGGTCCGAATCGCAAGTGAGAGATAGTCATCGAGCCTGATTTTTTAGAATCGTATACAAAATAGCCCTGCGCGCTGTAATCCGTTCCTTCACCAATAATCTTAATTGAATTTTTATTTGCACCAACTGTTCCGTCAGCACCCAAACCGTAAAATTTTCCCCGGAAAGTTTCATCATCTTCAACCGAAAAGGTAGGTTCAAAATCCAGACTAGTGTTAGTTACATCCTCTTTTATTCCAACAGTGAAATGATTTTTTGGTTTTTCATTATCCAGGTTATCAAATACAGCTTTGACCATTGCGGGTGTAAATTCTTTTGAGGATAATCCGTATCTGCCGCCGACAATTTTAGGGTAATTAAACTTTAGCTCGCCTGCAATAAACTTTTCTGAAATTGAATTAACTACATCCATGTAAAGCGGTTCGCCCGGCGCGCCGGGTTCTTTTGTTCTATCCAATACTGAAATTGTTTTAACCGATTGCGGTAGTGTATTTATGAAGTGATCAATTGAAAATGGTCGGTACAATCGAACTTTAATTAGCCCCACCTTTTCACCTTTTGATGCAAGATACTCAACTGTTTCTTCTGCGGCTGATGCACCGGAGCCTATCATTATAATAACTTTTTCGGCATCTTTTGCTCCAACGTAATCGAAAAGATTGTACTTTCTGCCAACAAGCTTTGCAAATTTATCCATCTGTTCCTGTACTATTCCGGGGCAGGCAATGTAGTAAGGATTTACAGTTTCTCTTCCCTGAAAAAATACATCCGGATTTTGTGCTGTTCCCCGTAATACTGGTTTGTCTGGGGTAAGTGCACGCCTTCTGTGTGCAATAACAAGTTCATCATCAATCATTGCATGCATATCATCAGCAGTTAGTTCTTCGATTTTCATTACTTCGTGCGACGTTCTGAATCCATCAAAGAAATGAAGAAATGGAACTCTTGAATTTAACGTTGCTGCTTGTGCAATAAGAGCAAAATCCATTACTTCCTGCGGATTGTTAGAAGCAATTAAAGCAAAACCGGTTTGTCTTGTTGCCATTACATCACTGTGATCACCAAAAATGGAAAGTGCGTGTGCAGCAACCGATCGTGCAGAAACATGAAATACTGTAGATGTTAATTCGCCAGCAATCTTAAACATATTCGGTATCATTAACAGCAATCCCTGTGATGCAGTAAAAGTAGTTGTTAAAGCACCGCTCTGTAATGCACCATGAACACTTCCGGAAGCACCGCCTTCGCTTTGCAGTTCACTTACAGTGGGGATTAAGCCCCATATATTTTTCTTACCAACAGCGGACCATGCGTCGCAATGCTCTCCCATATTCGATGAAGGTGTAATAGGATATATTGCTATTATCTCATTAGTATGAAATGCTGTGTAGGCTGCTGCTTCGTTCCCATCAATTGTTACTTTGTTTCGATTCATTTTTCTTCCATTATGTTTAATAAAGCCGTGGAAATTTTGACTATCGTAAAATCCAACTATTATACCATCAAAATTGTTGATTTAATGGCTAAATAATGATTTTTATTTTCAAATTTGGAAATGAAAGCTCATAAGCAAAATCGATTTCCCACTTTTAAGAATGATTCATAAATCAGCCTTCTCCATCTCTAAATAACAACTCAATTAAATACTTAATGATTAAAATTTCTGTTTGCACATTAATGAATGATTATAAAATAATTACTATATTTATTATGCAAATAAGTTTATCTGCTGTCTATATTTTTCATCATTATTCATCCACTTAAATGGAGGCTACATGGATCAGCAAAACCTACCGGGAACAGTAACGCAGGAAGTTTCAGTTGGTGAATGGATTATTACAATTCTAATTACCGCTATTCCGTTAGTTGGACTAATTATGTTATTTGTATGGGCATTTGGAGAAGGAGCCCAGCCAAGTAAAAAGAATTGGGCAATTGCTACACTCATCTGGTATGCAATTATGATTGTACTGGCGATTATTTTCTTTGGAGTGTTTATCTCCATAATCGGCAGTATGTTTGGAGAACTGAATTCTTACTCCTGACATTTTAATTTAACTTTTTATATTAAAATCATTTAGAGGGCTGAAAAAGCCCTCTTTTTTTATGGAATGATTCTTATAAGATAACGTGCTTTTGGATTAGTATTTATTGTGAGGATTTTTCTTTAACAAGTAATTGCATGAATTCTATTGCAGCAGTTCGTGCAACTTTTTTAATTAATTCACGATCTGTTTCATCACCAACCTCGTAAGTAAATCCGGGCACGTCAAATTCTCTCGTTATCCATCTATCGGATGTCGGGGAAGTTGATTTTGAAAGTGAATCAATTACGTTAACATGATAATCGGGTAACTTTTTTTGCAGATTATGCATCCACTGATTTATAAAATTATACCCATGTTTTCTTTTATTAATTCTTTCTTCAGAAAGATTATCATTTATTAAGCTTTCCAATGAGAAAGTATAAAAAATATCTTCTGTGGTAGAATGGAAATCAATAAAGAAAACAATTTCGTTTTTAGGATCACTTAAAATTCTTTCAACTTCACTTTTAACAACTCTTGGCTCTGGCTGATTAAATTGAATCCAATCCCTATTTAAATCCACACCATTAATGTTATGCCGCCAGTGCCCTTTATCCACACCATCCGGATTAACTAAGGGAATAATAACTGTAGTATATTTTCTTCTGAATTCACCTGCTAACTCAGTTTCTCCTGCAATTGTTTCAACAAAACTCTTTAGTCCAAAAAAGCCTGTTACCTCGGGAGGGTGATTTCTTCCAATGATAAATAAATAGCCGGGATTCTCATTTTCTTTTATCGTCAATTTATAAATCGGTTTACCAAGAGAGGATTTTCCAGCAATAGTATAAATGATAAAATCACGCTGTGAAAGTTGGTCTAACCAATTCTTATAGATTTTTGATGTAACTACTTCCTGAGCAGAGATCCACAATGTATCTGCTTTTATTTTTAAATCCAAGGTAGCAATATTATTAGCAGTATCAACTGAGACTCTCGTTGAATCGTAAAGTTTCCAGTCTTTACCATCGTAACTAATTTTTGGTTTATAGCGATGTGTTCCGTCTTTATATTTAATATTTAATTTGATGTTCTTTTCTTTTATGCTCCAAAGCTTAAATGAATACCACGGCGAATCATTAATTGGTGTATTCTCCGGCAAAACTACAGCAGTATAAGTTGATTCATTCACCTGGTAAAAATCATTCAGTCGCGCTCCTTCAAATTCATTGCTTACAAAAATCCCTGTATTGCCGAATGAAATGGTCCTGTAATACTGTGGAGATATTTCCTTGTCAGTTGTTATAGTAGCGCCGGGTGGATCGTACGGGAGTGAAGTTATTGTTTCTTCCGAAGATGAACAGCCAAGACACCAAACGATAATTAAAATTAAGCTTAAAATTGATGCCAACTTTAACATTTAAAATCCTTTAACTGTGACGAATGATTAAAATGTCTCCATCCTTAACAATGTACTCTTTGCCCTCTAACCTCCAAGTTCCCAGCTCTTTTGCTTTTGCAAAAGTACCGGCAGAAATAAAATCATCATAGTTAACAACCTCTGCACGGATAAACTTGTTATAAAAATCTGTGTGAACTTCACCTGCAGCTTCTTGTGCATTAGTACCCTTTTTTATAGTCCATGCGTGGCATTCTGGTTCACCAACAGTAAAAAATGATTGAAGCCCCAATAAATCGTACGCCTCTCTGATTATGCTGTTGAGTGCTGATTCATTTATACCGTACTCTTTCATAAACACCTGAGCTTCTTTATCCGGCAGCTCAGACATTTCCTGCTCAATTTTTCCAAAGAAAAAAAGAGCTTTTGTATGTTTGCTGAGTTTTTTCCTCGTAAGCTCATCAAGATATTTTTCGGTTTCATTTACCTGCGATTCATCTAGATTTAGTGCAATTAGCATTGGTTTAATTGAAAGCAGCTGAAACGAGCTTACTATTTTTAACTCATCATCATTAAGATGAGCCTCACGCAAGGGTTTTTCTTTATGAAGAAACTCTAAACATTTTTCTAATAACGGCAGCTCTCGTTTTAATTTTTCATCTTGCGTTTTTTGAAGCTGCTTTTTTACATTTTCTATTCTTTTTTCAAGAATAGCCATGTCAGAAAGCATAAATTCAGTCTCAAAGGTATTCACATCTCGCATCATGTTTATTGAGCCATCGGGATGAAGTACTAATTCATTCTCAAACAATCTTACAACCTGGATCAGTGCATCGTTGTTTTTGACTTTTGCAAGAAAATTACCTGTAAACTGAGTCGAGTTTGAATCACCTTTGTGTAATCCAACCACATCCAGTACTTCTATTGTTGCATTAACCTTTTTCTTTGGATGGAAAATTTCCGTTAATTTATCGAGCCGTTTATCAGGCACTTTTATTACCGATTGATGAGTTTCAACCTTCGCCATTGCGGCGGCATCTAAGTGAGTTTTTGTAATTGTTTGAAAAAGGGTTGATTTGCCAGACTGCGGCAGTCCTACTATACCGATTTGCATCTATTTTTTAGTTTTTTAATCAAATATAACAAAGTTTACGACTAGAGTGGGCGTAGTTTTCATCGAAGCCCCTTTGTAAGTTTTTTACTATATTTAAATGAAATTCTTAAGACAAAAAGGAAATATTTAAAATGAAATTACTTAGATATTTTGTAGCAGTTGTAGTTACATCTTCAACTATTTTTATTTCCTGCAGCACGGTTCCGCTAACCGGAAGATCACAATTAAATATGATACCGGATAACGAAATGCTTGCAATGAGCTTCCAGCAGTACGATCAGTTCCTGAAGGAAAATCCACCAAGCAATAATCAAACTCAGGTTAAAATGGTTCGAGATGTGGGAGCAAGAATTCAACTAGCAGTTGAAAAATATATGGCTGATAATAAAATGTCGGATAGATTGGAAGGATATGATTGGGAATTCAATCTTGTTGAAAGTGATCAGGTAAATGCCTGGTGCATGCCTGGTGGTAAAGTTGTAATTTATACAGGTATTCTTCCAGTGACAAAGGATGAAACAGGACTTGCGGTTGTAATGGGACATGAAATTGCTCATGCTCTTGCCGAGCATGGTAACGAGAGAATGAGCCAGCAACTTTTACAGCAAGCCGGTGCCGTAGGTTTAATGGTTGCAATGAGAAATGAACCTGTTCAAACTCAGGCTCTATGGCTAAGCGTTTATGGTGTGGGAACTACAGTTGGAATTATGCTTCCCTACAGCAGAACACATGAGAGTGAAGCCGATCATCTTGGTTTAATTTTTATGGCAATGGCTGGTTACAATCCTAATGAAGCACCCGAATTCTGGAAACGAATGGCAGCAGGCAAAGAAGGTGAACCGCCTGAATTTCTCAGCACTCATCCTTCAAGTGAAACAAGAATTAACAATTTAAATTCCTGGATTCCGGAAGCGATGCAATATTATAAAACAAATTAGGTTATTTTTTAAAAAATTAATCACATCAATAAAAGTTCAGTTAGACATTAACTGGACTTTTATTTTTACCTTTCAATTTTCATAAACTATCAAAAGAAATAATATGAAGAGATTTATATTGCTCATAATTATTGTCATTCTAAGTTATTGCAGCTTCATTTTTTCACAGGTAAATACTGAACGATTCAGAGAGGATGAAGACTCAGTTGGATTTTCTGGTTATATTGATCTTGAAGGAATTTTGGCAACAGGTAATACTGATTTTCAGCTTATGAGTTTAGGCAGCAGGCTAAACTATAATTGGGGCGATGATTACACTTTTATTATTGCTGACGGAGGTTATGGATGGGAAAACGGAAATTCATTTGTGGATCAGTTATTTGCACACTTACGGCATGTGGTAACCACCGGTGATCTGCTGCAGATTGAAATGTTTACACAGTTCGATAATAACAAAAAGCGGTTGCTGCTGGCACGCGAACTTTTGGGCGGCGGTCTAAGATTTAGAATCTTAAAAACAGAACACTTCAAATTCAGACTTGGCACTGCTTACATGTTTGAAACAGAAAAATACGATTTGCCCGAAAATTCTCTTCACCCACAGACAACAGTGTTTCACAGGTTTACTAGTTATGTAACTCTTAAGTATCAATTGAACAAACTTTTATCATTCATTTCAACTACCTACTATCAACCCCGTTTAACAGATTTTAACGATTACAAACTTTTTTCGGAAAATGCTTTTCTAATTGATACGGGAGAAGTGTTTGATTTATTTATAAAGTTTAATTTAAGGTACGATTCCAGACCGCCCGATACGGTAAAAAACTTTGATACATTTTCGAGAATAGGATTTTCATTCAAGTTTGGCGGTGGATAATTTTATTGATACCAACAAATTTATAACTTTAACTAAACTATTCATCCTAAAAGAGGCTTATGAAAGGATTAGTTTCAACTGCACATATAAAAGGGAAACTTTTTTAATAATTATCAAAGATTAGGTATTTTTGAAATCACTTTAAAAAACTTACTTACTCTTACTGAATATTATAGCAGGGAAATAAATGAAAACAAAAATTAATTGGACAAAAATTGATGAGGCGCCAGCTTTAGCATCCTATGGTTTGTTGCCAATCTTAAAATTCTTTTTAAAAGGAAGTGGAATTGAAATTGAGCTAAAAGATATATCACTTGCTGGAAGAATAATTGCAAACTTTCCGGACAACCTGACTGAAGAACAAAAAATTTCTGATTATTTAACCGAACTCGGTGAACTGACACAAAATCCTGATACAATTATCATTAAACTTCCAAATATCAGCGCTTCTATTCCACAGCTCCACGCAGCAATAAGAGAATTGAATGAAAAAGGTTATAAAATTCCAGATTATCCTGATGAACCAAAAAATGATGAAGAGAGAAAATTAAAAGAGAGATTTTCAAAGGTTCTTGGTTCGGCTGTCAACCCTGTCCTGAGAGAAGGAAACTCAGACAGACGTGCTGCTGCATCAGTAAAAAAGTTTGCTAAAAAACATCCGCATAAAATGATGAAACCCTGGCCAAAATCAGGATCGAAATGCCGGGTTGCACATATGGATAAAAAAGATTTTTATGGTTCAGAAAACTCACTCACACTGGACAAAGAATATGTTGTTAAAATTGAGTATATCGGTAAGGATGGAAAAACAGAAGTTCTTAAAGAAAATCTCAAACTTCTAAAAGGCGAAGTGATCGACACCGCTGTAATGAATGTGGAGGAATTGAGAAAATTCTATACTCAGCAAATTGAAGCTGCAAAAAAAGATGGTGTTCTTCTTTCACTTCATCTTAAAGCCACAATGATGAAAATATCCGATCCGATAATGTTTGGTCATGCTGTTTCGGTTTACTACAAGGATGCGCTTGAAAAACACGCAGCTACCTTAAAAGAAATAGGTGCTAATCCTAATTACGGTCTGATGGATATTCTGGAAAAATTAAAGAAGCTCCCTGATGAAAAAAGAAAAGAAATTGAAACCGATATTAATAAGGTTTACGAAAAAAGACCGCAACTTGCAATAGTTGATTCAAGAATTGGGAAAACCAATCTTCACGTCCCAAATGATATTATAGTTGATGCATCAATGCCTAATGTAGTTCGTGACGGAGGTAAGATGTGGAACGTCAAAGATGAACTGCAGGATTGTGTCGCAATGATTCCCGACCGATGTTACTCAACAATGTATGGTGAAATAATTGAAGATGCCAAAGCAAAAGGTCAGTTTAATCCGGCAACAATGGGTGCTGTTTCCAATGTCGGACTTATGGCAAAGAAAGCAGAAGAGTACGGTTCACACGACAAAACATTTGAAGCTAAAGGAAATGGAATCATCCGTGTTGTAAACTCCGAAGGTAAAACTTTGCTTGAGCAGCATGTTGAAACGGGAGATATTTTCAGAATGTGCCAGGCTAAAGATGAAGCAATAAGAGATTGGGTAAAACTTGCTGTAAACAGAGCAAGAGCTTCCAACACTCCTGCTATTTTCTGGCTTGATGAGAATAGGGCTCACGACAGAGAAATAATAGCAAAGGTTAAAAAGTATTTACCCGAACACGATACCAAAGGACTCGAAATAAAAATTCTCAAACCTGTCGAAGCGATGAAATACACTCTTGAGAGAACAAGAAAAGGGTTGGACACAATTTCTGTTACAGGAAATGTTCTTAGGGATTATCTCACCGACCTCTTCCCTATTCTCGAACTCGGCACAAGTGCAAGAATGCTTTCGATTGTTCCGTTATTAAAAGGCGGCGGATTATTTGAAACCGGTGCCGGGGGTTCTGCTCCAAAACATGTTCAGCAGTTACTTAAGGAAAACCATATAAGGTGGGATTCGCTTGGTGAATATTGCGCTCTCGTTCCTTCAATAGAAATGATCGCTGAAAAAACAGGAAATGCAAAAGCAAAAATATTAGCCGAGACTCTCGATGCTGCAATAGGAAAATATCTTGAAAATGGACGCATGCCTTCACGAAAAGCAGGAGAAATTGATAACCGCGGAAGCTCATTTTATCTTGCATTATACTGGGCTCAGGCTTTAGCTGAACAGGAGAAAG
>WOR8_10007904_pt1 | contig 10124 bp, 6 predicted proteins | sample DeeMarSeWOR38_10_FD_19890 | JGI IMG/M metagenome (IMG submission 19890)
CTACTTCTACCCAACTCTTGTTTCCTATCTTTACAAATACATATTTTATTTGGCCGCCTAGATCATACGCATATCCGCTGATATTTACTGTACCTGAAACAACACCATAATTAGAAGGATTTGATATTCCAACACGAGGAGGTATAACTATAATATCGTTACCACCACCACCTCCGCTTCCTCCTCCACTCCATGAAACTCCGATTATTACAGAGGGGTCGCCGAAAATATTGTAACATTCGAAATAGTATTTGGTATATCCTCCTCCACCATAATGTGCATATAAATCTATTTTACCTTTATCTGTCATTTCAGCTACTGGTCTAAAGTTATCATATTCTGCCAGTGTCTCTTTCTCGAGGATATCATCTTCATCCCAAAGAGTATTTGCAGAAGAACCCCAGAAAATAATAGCTGCTTTGTTAGGCGCTCGAATCCAGGTTTCTCCAAAACATTCCCCACTCGAATATTGACCGGTTACACATGCGTGACTACAAACAAATGAGAGCATACCTTGATTTATAAGCCCGTTTACATCAGATTGACTGAAATATGGTCCATCTGCCCAACTTGTGGAACTACCATGACCTGAATAAATAGCAACTCCACGACCATCATTAAGTGAATTTCTTACATCATCGGTGGTTGCACCATAAGTAACCTCGTAGAGTTTATCACATGTAAAACCAAGTGGATTAAAATAATTATCTATAACAAAATTATGAGTTCCTTCTGATATTTGATAATTATCATTTCCTGCCATAAAAGCTCCTTTAGTTACAAAATCAGTATTTGCCCAATCTCCACTTTCGTAACCCACTGTTTTATCAACCATTGCTGTAACATGAGATACTTGTGACGCCGGGAATCTCCCAATAAAAATGTCTGGGAAATAATCTGAGCCATCTACAGTAGCATAGTATAAATCAGTTGCAGTATTTGAAGATTGACCATTGAAAGCAGGTATTTGACCAGTATCTCCTACAAGGAGAACATATGAGGGAGGTGTTGTCCAAGTTTCATAAGCATTCTGAATGTAACTTTGGATATTCTCTCTTGATGATCCCCCAGGAATTTCAGACGTTTTTGTTACTGTTACTTCATAGTATATGCTTTCCTTCCAATCAGCAAATGTTTGAATCTGACTATAGAAATCATCATAGACTATTATTAAATAACCATTTGATGCAAAAGATGGAATCGTCCCGAATGATGATTTTTGACTATTTGTTATAAAATCATCACAATTTATAAATATACCTTTAAAAAAATCTTCGTATGCAGGGGATGAGTATCTCTCAATTTTTTCATATGTTTCTTTCATATCGCTATTTGGTAGATCTATCTCTAATTCACATGAAGTCATAATGTTTAATTCTCCAGTAACAGGGTTATACTGAACAGGAGAAATTTGGACTAGCGCAAAACGATGTCCTCTTAAAATTCCTGTTTCAAGGATTTTAGCCTTATCTGTTTGCATTAATTTATCTGTAGAATAGTAAAGGTTATCAATAGTAAATTCTACCTGATTCATTGAATCTATAGTTTTTACAACTGATGGTTGAACAGGGATTACTTGATCAGGAAGATTCAACTCTGTAAGGGTTGTATATTCCCAATCTTCTGAAATTATTGACACAGAAGGATTAGCACCTTGTGGAATCTGAACTAGGTAATTTAAAACAGGAAGTTTAGCTTGACCTTCAATAATTGTAAACTCTTCATTTTCTATTTCTAATGCCGCAAATGTTTTATCATCTATATTTTCACTGCTGAATTTTAATGTAGGAATATCTATCTCAAGTTCTATTGAAAAAATTTCTTCGTCTCCAGATTGATTAGTATGAGTTAAATTCTCTACTTTGTTAGTTATGTGTTGTGATGCTGATCCTAGGCTACCCATAACAAAAATTCCTATAATTATTATTGCAATAAATTTTTTCATTTTAATGTCCCCTATAAGTAATTAGCTCCTTTTGCTAAACTAATAATTAATATACATTAATATTATAAAAAGTTATGCGAAAGTTATTATTGTTAAATTTTATTTTAGCATCATAAGATTATTTGAATAAAAGGAATTAAAAAATACGTTGAAAAATGGATATAAAGTATCGCCAATTAAATAAAATAACAGATTTGATCAAATAAAAAAACCTTTTTTTTACTAATTAACCATTTCCTTATTGACAGGTTCTATAGTAATTAATATATCTATCTTTTAATAAAAATTAGATAATGGAAGTAACAAAACGATAGTCTTTCTACTGAAATATTTACTAAAATATCTTATGATTTTGTAATTATACATATTTTCTCCCCTTAATATATCTCAATCATCTAATCCAGTACCTATTACCTAATTATAATATTCATTAGATTTTATTAATGAAATATTATATGTTTTATTTTAAAATTAATATTAGCAAATGAAGTTGGTTTATACTTTATTTACTATAATATAAAATAAAAATGTTATATTTAAGTATTTATTATAAACCTATATAAAAAATCCAAAATAAAAAAAATAAAAGTCAAATCAAAGATAAAATTAGTAATTCTATAATTAGATCAAAGCCCTAATTTATTATTTTAATGCTTCCCTTTTTTCATCAAATATTATTCCCATCTCTTCAAGTTCATCTAAAATTGGATTATATATCTCAGGAATTACAGGAATATAGACTCCGTTTAAATTGATCTTTTTATTTAGAATCATTTTTACAGCAATAGCTGCAGGAAGTGCAACAGTACGTGCAACTGCAGAGTCCTCTTTTGGAGTACCATAGTCAAGTAGTGTTGAAGTAATATATTCCTTCTTGTGAGGGTATTCTACGATAAACTCATGATGCATAATAATCATATCTCTTTCATCCATTCCTAGTGACATCTTATTTAAAGTCAGTACATTGAGATAGTCTAATGGATTATCTTTATCTTCTGGTAGTGGCTCATTTTCAAATAGGCCGAGCCATTCGATTCTCTTAATAACAGTAGAATATGTCTTTAATCCAAGAAATTCCGCCGTTGCCTTCGGCAAGTTAATTCCAGGTCCAATACCAATTAAATGTCTTGTAAGATCTCCATATGTTTTACCAGAAAAACCTTTTTGAGGTTCTTTGTTAAGCCAACCAAGTTCCACAATTTTTCTCATTGTTTCACACCATCCTGTCATCCTAAACGTACCACGATAAACCGTCTCTGCATCTTTTAATCCATAGATTTCTTTGTATGGAATAGAATTTCTGTTTGGATAGTTTTCAAATGATCCTACTCCTAAAACATCTTGTATTGTATAATTTTCGAATAGTTTCTCTCCAGGGCATGATACAATTTCACCATCTTGTAACCATTTTGAAGGATTAAGAGAAGCCAACAAAACTCCTCGAGGAGACCAAGAAAACTTGTAACCAAATGGATTTGTATTTGCCTCATGAGATGGAAGAGCACCAGTTGTAGACCTAAAGCTTATAATTTTCCCTCCTTTATTCTCAATATCATGTATGACTCTCATTGCAGACATGTGATCTATACCAGGATCAAGGCCAGATTCACATAAAATAATGACTCCTTCCTCCTTTGCTCGATCATCAAGCTGTTGCATTTCGTCACTTACATATGATGTAGTTACAAGATGTTTTTTATGTTTTATGCAGAATTTTGCTACTTTAACATGATATGTATATGGTAAAAGACTCACTGTTAAATCTGATTTAGAGATTAAATTTTCTAATATATTATCATCCTTAACGTTTAACGATAATGATTCACCATATGGATGTCCATCGATAACCTTCTCTACCTTACTGAGAGTCCTGCTTGCCATTGTAACATAAAAATCTGGTTGATCCAAAAGATACCTTATCAAAGGTCTCGAAACCATTCCTGCTCCAAGAACCAATACTTTTTTCATTTTTTTATCCTCATTAAATTATAGAATCTTTGGAGGCGAACAGGATTTGTTTATAAATATTTGTCGATATACTGATAATCAGGGGTGAGTTTACCATGGTATAGAATAATCGCCTTTTTTATCTCTGGTGATAGAACACACTCTCTAAATTTTTTAGTATAATCTGCATTTAATATTTCCGGCACAAAGTCAACTAGAGCTGTGCTAAACGCATTTGAAGATTCTCTCGGTAGTTCACAAGGAAGATTATCAACTCCCATAACTACAATACCTTTTCCTTCAACCCCATCTTTTATCGTATCTGTTTCAGGATTATAGACGAATGTTGGAGAATCTGGAGTAGTTGTTTTTTCCGTAAATTCTATTGCTCCATTAATGTCAATACTAATGTCTCCGATAATTTGTAATTTCATTTTTTCATAATTTTCTTTTACGTAATCTTTGGATATAAGACGAGGATAACGATTATCCCAATATATGCAGTTCATAAGTATCGTTAAATCCGGTATATATCTTTCAAAAATGGATTTGTATTTTTTTGGATTATTGTAGTAGTCTTGAAGCTCAAAACTATTTTCTGGTGAGATTGGTTCTACTATATCTTCTTCTTTGAATATCGTTTTGTATATACAATAATTAGAAGGATTTTCTAACACTTCTTTAATTTCTTTTGGAGAGATTTCCTTTAAGGGTAATATATCTAGAATCTCTTGGGAGCCTTTTGATACATGACCATATCCCGCTAATCCAACAATTATTGGAGAAAGGGGTTTAGGTATTCCTCTTTCTTTTATCTGTTCTCCAACTTCCTTTATATTTTTTTTTGCATCATTTAAATCCTTATAATTTACTGTTTGTTTGATTTTATTAAATGGCGTCTCTATATTTTGAGATTTCAATCTTTGACCATATGACCAAAGTGTATCAATCATTCCTACAATTCCAGCAAATCTACCAAAGAAAAGAAGGCGTTTGCCTTTTTCATCTTTAATTTTTTCGTAATCAATAAGGTTACAATTTAGATCCATCATTTTTTTAAGCATAGGCATGTTATATTTCTGACCTTTTATTGTGTGAGAGAAAAACATATATGTTTTATTTTGTTCAAAAAAATTAATAGGGATTTCCTTTAATGCAAAGATAATTGAGCAAGATGATAAATCTTCTTGGATTTTTGCTCCTGCTTTTTCGTATTCCCTTTCTGAATAGGCTCTTATAGGTGAAGGTTGAATAATTACTTCGAAATTATATTTTTCTTTCAGTACTTTTATATGGTTTGGTACCAAAGGAACTCGTCTCTCCCACCTGTTTTTATCTTCTCTTCGAACGCCAAATGTTAAATTCATAATTGATTCCTCTTGAAAAATCTCATCTTAAAGATTTTTATATAAATTGTCATGAAATATATCAAGTGTTATTTAAAACGCAGAATTGCACCAATATGACCTAATTTAGATATTTCTTCATCATCTGTAAATTCGATTTTTGCATTAGTTCTTTCAGCAAATTCTAAGATTTCTTCAATTATATCTGCCTCTGTTATAGGCCCACCACAAACTGGGCAATCTTTTATTGGGCCTGCTTTTAATATTTGACAATGTTCACAAAGACATCCTTTAAGTTTATAGTCTTTCTCAATTATTAGTAAATCTACCTGACCATTTTTAGCAGCAGTTAATGTATCATCGAATCCATAAACCGCAAGACCATCCTTTAAAATTTCTTTCTTTAGGTGTTCAACTGCTTCACGACTTTCCATTTTCTCGTGTTCTGAAACAAGATGAATAGATTCTTTCAATAATTTTTGTTCATCATCTATATCTATATCAATCGTATCTAAAATGCGATTTTGAAGATTTTTTGGAAGTATATCTCTAAATTGTATTTTAGCTGTACCTGGACCAGCAATGACTATTTGTTCATCAGCAATTTTTTCAAGATAGTCCTTAACTTCCAAATAGAAATCATGTATTGCCCCTCTCCTTAATCTATTAAATCTTGCTTGAGACCATCCCCCTTTTTTATGTTTTTTCATTATGTCAGATGAAAGATTTTTTTGTTGTTTCGCTTGTCCAAGAGAAACAGAAAAGATTTTCGCTTGATTCGTATTAAGAAGAACTAAAGAAAAAGAGTTCCATTCGTCTAGAATCCTAGCAAGTGGTCGTATATATGGGGATGAATCTACAATTAGAGAGTTATTTATCTGAATTGATAAAGGAATATATTTAAAAAAACTATGATTATGAGATGCGAAAATTGCTATATTATTATCCTTATTTGTTTGAAGAAATTTATATATTTCTTCAATAGTCTTAATTAAATTTTCTTGTTCTTTTCCTTCAAGTAGAGACCTACATATATTCTCCCTTTTTTCTAAAAATGAACTATCGCTGATTTTATTTAAATAAACTGAGATATACGTATCTTGACTATTCTCATCATAAATTTCTGATAATTCTCTTATTTCTTTTCTTAAATCGATATTCATCTTATTGTTCACCTTGATGATCTGATGAATTAAAACCATATTGAAAATGTTTTGGTTTTTAGGATAAAGTAGGTATGATATATACATTACTGTATCGAAAATATCGTTAATTGAGAAAGTTTAGGAGTTTTTATAACTTTTATCTTATATTTTTTGTAAATTTTTTCTTTTTCCTAAACTTATATTCTATTAGTAATATAGTAAGATATTTATTAATTTTAATTGATCAATATTAATGTAGGGAATCCCATTCATCCTTTAATCTAGTAAGAGGACATAAGAAGGGAGAAGAATCAACAACCAATAGATCTCTAATCTTCATAGATAGAATGATATATTCTAGAAAATTTAATTCATGTGATTCAAAGATAACAATGTTTCTTCCAGTATTGTTTCTAAAACTTTGAAAATATTTTTCATAGTTTCTGAAAAAATTAGATTAACTCCTTTAAGAATAGATTTACACACTCCTACCCGCTTATCAATGAATTTTTTATTATAATTTTTCAAGATATAAACTTTTATATGTATCCTTACAACTTGGATCATACAATCCTAAAAGTTATTTAATAAATTCAGTAATCTTTTATTACATGAATATTTAAAACAGAAAAAAACAATTGGTTTAAACATCTTTCTAGGAGAAATTTACATTAAATCAACCTAAAACAAAGAATATATAGTTACAATTACTTTTTAAGGATTGATGGTAAAACATACAAAACAAACTGGACTTAAAGTATCAAATATTATTAGGGCATCAGAAATAGGTCAATATTGCTATTGCTCAATTGCATGGTATCTTCGAAAATGTGGATATGAACCTGTTTCTCCTCTTTTAGATATAGGAAAAGATAAACATAAAAATCTCGGAAAAATAATATATCATACACAGGTTATTACAAAAAGGTCAAAAGTTTTTTCAATTATCGGTTATATCTTGCTAATAGTTGCAGTTTTAATAATTTTATATGGAGTGATACTATAGTTACTCTTACTATAATAGGTATTTTTTTACTAGCATTAGCACTTTTATCTATCTTAATATCAATTGTATTAAAAAGAGATATAAATAGGTTAAAAATTAAAAATAAAATCCAATCAGGTGAAATAATATATTCGGATCTAATTTCTCCTTCAAGATCATTGTATTCAAAGCGTTATAGAATAAGTGGTAAACCAGATTATATTGTAAAAAAAGAAGGGGTTTATTTTCCAGTGGAAATAAAAACCGGTAATCATCTTGAGCTGAAAAAAAATCATATATTTCAACTTGCTACTTACTGCCAAATATTGGAAGATAACTACAAAATTTTCATTCCATACGGTGTAATTGTATACTGTGATACATCTCTACAATTCAAAGTGCCTTTTAATCCAAAATTAAGATATGAACTTGAATATATCATTAGCGAAATGAGAGAAAATCTGAAAACTGGTAAAATAAAAAGAAATCACAATTTTTCACAAAGATGTATAAATTGTTCAATGCGTAACTATTGTGATAAAAAAATCAAATAGAATAATATTAAATAAATATACATTAATATATACATTTATAAAAACTACAATTAAAACTATTTAAATATTAGTGAAACATTATAATAATGGGGGCCAATAGAATTAAAAAAACCAATAAAGAATATAAAATTAAGAAAGTATCACTTGTTATAATTGTAACCTATTTTCTATTAACCCCTATCACAATATTTAATGTTAATTCTGTACAAATTTATTCTAATCTCGATTATAAAATCGTTACTAAACTTTCCAAAGAAGTCGAAATACCAGCAGGAACCGACTATTATATCAAATATGACTCACAAAATTTAACATTAGTTGACCAAATTAATCCTTATACGCATGGATTATCTAACAATGTAAAAACTGCTATAGCAAAATCTCCTTGTTGGATTCAAAGAGATCTCACAAGACAATTTAATAATATAGACAACCCTGAAACATACGCAGATCTTATCCTAAACTCAAGTAAAAAATATACTGATGAAATAGCTTTCTCAATAGCATGTTCTCCATTGGGAGACGTTGCTCAAGCAGAACTAATTTGGGATAACGCATATTATATTTACAAAATTGATAAGTTAGTACAATATGCAGACATCATAGATTATGACGATGAATCTGGAAATTACTATTCTACAATCAGATATTACATCATAGAGAATGGAACCAAAAAACAACTTGAATATCCAATGGAAATTTATTATTGGTATGTTGTACATCCAGAATTATTAGGCGAAAATGCGGAATATGTCTATGGAAAAATTTGGCGTGATTATCTAATTCATCATAATGATTTAGGTCATCCTTTATTAAAAGAAAAATTATCAAATATTTATTACCTATGGGACTGCGAGTCTTATAGCCAAAATAGTAGTAGATTATGGAAAAAATCTATCAAAGAACACCCAACTGCAATAGAAGCAATAAGCTATTGGATAGGTAAAACTGTGACATATTTAGCAACAGGGGATAGACCAAACCAACCAAATATTATTGCACATGAACACAACGGATTTTGCGGGGAAATTCAAAGGATAGCTGTTGCCGCACAAAGATCAGGACTTGTGCCATCGATCGGTGCTTGTAACATTGGAGAGGATCATGTTTGGATGGAATTTTATGAAAGAGGATGGCATCAGAATGACAACTGGTGGGCAGATGGCGGTGGAACCGTCGATATCCCCCAAGTATATACAGAAGGATGGGGAAAGGACATGTCCGCAATATATGCTATTAATGGAGATGGTTCTATTTGTGAGGAAACATCAAGATATATTCCCCTAAAAGATAGAATAACTGTAAAATTTATTGTAAAAGATGGGTTTATGAACCCTGTTGATGGGGCAATAATAACTGTTCTAGTTAAAGGAATTAATGATATTACATGGTATAAAAATAGAGTCTGGGAAACTGTAGAAAAAATCTGGTATAAATTTCCTGAGTTTATCAAGGGAAAAATACTTCAAAGCATATATAATAAAATCAAAAATAGATTTGAAGAAATCCCAGATGTAATAGATGGGTTAACAATAACAATATGGAATTATACAAATCCAAATGGAGAATGTACATTTGAACTTGGGAAAAGAGATGAATATCTTTTTCTAATTCAGCAACCTGACTTACATTTCCCATGGCCATTTTCAACACACAACGCTCTAAGAACCTTAAATGATACAAAAAACACTACATATAATGTGTTCTTTTCAGATTTTTCAAATAGAATACAGCGCCACTATGTTAATGAAGTAACTGAAGGAAATTGTCTTTTTAATCTTACCTTCGATGCAAAAGGATATCAATTACAGAAAAATATAAAGAGTAAAGATATTGGAATTTATAGTTATAAAGGTGGAATAGATTTTTTTATTATGAATAATGAAAATTTTATAAAATATAAAAGTGGAAGGAAATTCAACTGTTATTACTACAACGAAGATGATAAAACAAATTTAAATTTCCGTATTAATGAAACCGATGTTTATCTAGTGTTTAGAAATCATGCATATCTTACAAACGTTGTTTTAAATTTTTCGATTCAAGTTAAAACATCTGCTGATACTGATCATGTACAAATTGTTATTCCAGATACAACTATATTCGAAAACCCTATCCTCAACGCTGGTGATAAAATAAATGTATCTGGTATTGCTACTGATGATATAATTCTATGCATAAATAATGAATCTATAAAAAGAT
>WOR8_10008834_pt1 | contig 10122 bp, 10 predicted proteins | sample DeeMarSeWOR38_10_FD_19890 | JGI IMG/M metagenome (IMG submission 19890)
GGCAGGCGCAGTTCGACAAAGGGCTCGGCCCAGACCATCATACCCTTGGCGCGCTGCTCCATAAAGACGAGCTTCCAATCCCCGATGCGGATGGCGGTCACCTGGCCGTCGTCGTTGGTGTAGAAGAACCAGTTGCGGGGTGATGCGTCGGTCTCGCCGGTCAGGTAGGGCAGGATGTTGTAGCCATCGATGTGGACGTGGAAGGTCTTGTCGCCGGCCTGGTATCCCTTCTTCAGCTTCTCGACGATATCCGGCTCGCCGGCCGCGGCCAGCAGGGTGGGCAGCCATTCCTGGTGGGTGACGATGCCGTTGAGTGTCTTGCCGGCCTCGAACACCCCCGGCCAGCGCACGAAACAGGGCACGCGGTAGGCACCTTCCCAGTTGGTGTTTTTCTCACTGCGCCAGGGGGTGATGGCCGCATCGGGCCAGGAGTTGTAGTGGGGGCCGTTGTCGGTCGAGTATTGGACGATGGTGTCCTCGGCGATGCCGAGTTCGTCCAGCAGGTCGAGCAGCCGGCCGACGGCGCGATCGTGCAGCACCATGGCGTCGTTGTAAGTACCCTGGCCGCTGAGACCCTCCGCCTCTTTGGGGATGTGGGTGCGGAAGTGCATGTGGGTCGAGTTCCACCAGACAAAGAAGGGTACCCCCTCGGCATGGGCCTTTCGAATGAACTCGATGGCCCGGTCGGTGACGTCGTCGTCGACGGTCTCCATGCGCTTTCTGGTCAGCGGGCCGGTGTCCTCGATGGTCTGCTTGCCAACGCGGCCGAAACGCGGATGCTCGGTCGGGTCGTCCACGTCGGTGGCTTTGCAGTGCAGCACGCCGCGCGGGCCAAAGCGCTCGCGGAACTTGGGGTCCTTGGGATAGTCGGGGGCTTCCGGCTCCTCCTCGGCGTTGAGGTGATACAGGTTGCCGTAGAACTCGTCAAAGCCGTGGACGGTGGGCAGAAACGGATTGCGATCGCCAAAGTGGTTCTTTCCGAACTGGCCGGTGACATAGCCGTGGGGCTTGAGCAGATCGGCGATGGTCGGGTCCTCAGGCTGCAGGCCCAGGTCGGAGCCCGGCAAGCCCACCTTGGTCAGGCCGGTGCGGATCGGGTTTTGGCCGGTGATAAAGGCCGCCCGGCCAGCGGTGCAGCTTTGCTGGGCGTAGTAGTCGGTGAATTCGATGCCTTCGCGGGCAATGCGGTCGATGTTGGGGGTGCGGTAGCCCATGGCGCCCCGGTTGTTGTGACTGATGTTGTACCAGCCGATGTCGTCGCCCCAAAGGATCAGGATATTCGGTTTTCCGTTGGGCATTGCTTGTCTCCTTTCAATTTGATCTACTTGATAGATGGGTTGGTTCACGCGATTCGGCTAAAATTGTGCTGCTGTCCACCTCCTCCCCAGGGTCGAGTTGTAGTTGTAGGTTGGATTGAAAAGGGTCAACACAAATTAGTGGGGAAGTGTTGTCCAAGGAAGTATTCTACCCCCCTCATTCCACCCTGTTAGGGTGGAAGTCTGCCATTTCTCCCCCTTATCCCGGGCTGGGCGCCGGTCGCATGGGTGGTTTCTCGCCCGGCTTGGCGTGGCACAGCTTGAACTTGCGGCCGCTGCCGCAGGGACAGGGATCGTTGCGGCCGGTAGCGGCAAACAGCGCCGCCCACTTTGCCTCCTCGCCGGCCAGAATATCCATCACCTCCGCCGCCGGGCGGCCGCGCCGGATCAGGCCGGCCATGATGCCCGCCGGATAGTCAATGTGGTGGAAGAAGTGCTTGAAGCCGGCGCACAGGTAGTTCAGGCCCGGTTCTCCTTCGGGCGTGATGAGGAAGCGGTTCTTGGGACATTCGCCGTGGCAGGCGAAGCGCACGTCGCAGTCCAGGCAGTACTGAGGTAGGGTGTCCCGCTTATCCTGGCCAAACTTCACCTGCTGCTCCGAGGCGACCAGCTCGATCATGTGCTCGTCCTGGATGTTGCCCAGGAAGTAGTTCGGCTCGACGAAATGATCGCAGGCGTACAGGTCGCCGTGAGGGCATGCCTACCCAATTGCGCACCGCCGCCTCGAAGGTCTGCACGTAGATCCGGCCCACGTCGTTGCGCACCCATTCGTCGAAGATGGTGCTCAGAAAGCGGCCAAACTGCTCGGGGGTGACCGAGCGCTCCGAAACGGTGCTCCCCTGTTGGTAGAGACGTAGCCCATCGGCGTCGATGCGTTCCACCACCGGGATGAACTGCATCCAGTCCGCCCCAATTTCGTCGCGGATGAAGCGGTAGACCGTCAGCGGGTGGTCGGCGTTGACGCGGTTGACGGTGGTCAGGACGTTGTAGTCGACCTCGTGCTTTTGCAGCAGTCTCAGGCCGCGCATGACCTTGTCGAAGGTGGGCGCCCCGCCCTTGTCCACCCGGTAGACATCGTGCAAGCCTGCCGGCCCGTCGATGCTGATGCCGATCAGGAAGTTGTGCTCCTTGAAAAAGGCGGCCCACTCGTCGTCCAGCAGGGTGCCGTTGGTCTGCATGGTGTGCAAAAACGTCATGCCGGGCCGGCGGTATTTCTCCGCCAGTTCAGTGGCCCGGTGGTAGAAGTCGAGGCCCATGAGGGTTGGCTCGCCACCCTGCCAGGCGATGTTCACACTGTCGGTCTGGTGCGACTCGATAAGCTGCCGGATGTACCGCTCCAGCACTTCGTCACTCATGCGAAACTTGCTGCCGGGGTAGAGCAGTTCTTTGTCCAGGAAGAAGCAGTAGGTACAGTCCAGGTTACAGATGGCCCCCGTTGGCTTGGCCAGCAGGTGAAAGGCCTCAGGCGCGCTTTCTGGGTAGATCAATTCATGTGTCATAGCTCTCCAGATTCCGGCTCCGGCGGCTCACCCACCTGGAAGCGATAGCCCACGCCCCGCTCTGTACACAGGATTCGGGGCGCGCCGGGATCGTCCTCGATTTTCAGGCGGAGCCAGCGGACGTGGACGTCTAGGGTGCGCGTATCGTCGATGAAATCGGTCTTCCAGACTTCTTTCATGATCCGCTTTCGAGTAAGCACCCGGCCCGGGTGGCGCATGAATAGGGCCAGCAGGGCCGCCTCCATAGGTCGCAAACGAAAGCTGGCCTGGCCCTTGTGTAGCGTCCGGGTGTCCAGATCCAGAGCCAGCGGCCCGGCCCGGAGCTCTCGGGGTGGAAGAGCCTCGGCCACTTTACCGAGCCTGTCGAGCAACTTGCCTGACGTAAAGGGTGGCGTTATGCACGCCTCCCCTCCGCCGCGGGCCACCGGGTCGCCCTTTGCCAGGAGCAGGACGGTCGGCAGCTCCTGCCGTCGAGCGCGAATGGCGTCCAGTACGCCGTGGCCGTCTGCGCCGAAAGATACCACGTCCACCACCAGCACGTTCGGGCGCACCGACCGGATACGGCTCAGGGCCTGGTGCCGGCTATGGGCCAGGGATACCTGGTACCCCTCTTGCTGCAAGGTGGGGATCAATCGTTCGGCCGTGGTCAAGTCTTTTTCTACGAATAGAACTCTGAAGGTCATGGATTATTCTGTCACTTCCGTCGATGCTTCGCTGTCTTGGATGTGAGCCAAGGCTTGCTCCACCGCTCTGGAGAGCTCCGCAGCCGAAAACCCTTCCAAAAGGACCTGGTCGGCCCCGGAGTCCAGAATCGGCTGGAACTGGGCAAGCCTGTGCGCCACCACGACGCAGTATGCCCTGCCCCGTGCTTGCTTGATAGCCCGGACGAACTCTGGCGTAGTCTCGCCGAACACGTGGTAGTCCAGGATGACCAGATTGGGCCACCCGTTTTGGATGGCCAGCAGGGCCGACCGGCCGTCATCCAAGACGACGGCCGGTTGCAGGGCACGGAACGAATCCAGTAACGTCTGCAGCCCATCTCGTAGACGGCCCGGTTCGGCGACAATCAAAAGTCTCACGCGTCTACACCTCCTGGTTGCCAGCCTGGCACCCCACTTCGGGTTACTCTAGATTTAGTGTACCCTACAGCTGCGCCGCGTAGTTATGCATGACATGAAGTGCAGCTTGCCGTCCTGGATGTAGAAGGAGATGCCAACGAGTATCAAGCCGATGACTGCGATGAGGACCAGATAATGGACGTACCAATACACTCTTCACATCGCGCTCGTGTTTTTGTTCATCTCCATCTTTCTCTTCGTCCTTTGCTCGTCCGGGGAAAGGAGGGGCGGGCCTGCCCTATGCAGTCCAGGGGCATTCCACGCAAGACACAGTCCTGTGAATGGCCTCACGCCAAGAAGCTTGATACTGGCAATGCCTGCTCCCTACCGGACAGTCGCCGGCATACCCTAACACGACAACCGTACTTCACCTACGGCGAGTAACTTTGCACAAGTTTGGTGGTCATTCTGAGCTCGTCGAAGGATGACGACACTGGAAATCCGTATCCTTCGACTGGCTCACCTGTGCCGCACTATACCTACCCTGCCGGCCCGTGCTTACCGCAGGGTAAGTATAGGCACGGGCAGGTGCAGGCAGGATGCTACCTAGCTACACAGTTATTTACGCCGAAGTGTACTAGTTGCCCTCGTGGGCCATCATATCGATAGCCACGGTCACGGCCAGCAGGAGGACATCGTTCTGGCCTTGCTCGACTTGCACGCCGTAGGTGTCGCGGATACGGAACCATTTCTTGGACACCTCGGCGATCTTGTCCCGGCCCTCGCCGATGTTGTACTCGTGGTCCAGGATGTTGCCCTGCACGTCCAGGTCCGGGCCGTTGCCCACCTTGACCACCCAGCGATCGCGCAGCGGCGTGATCAGCGCCTTTTTGACCATGGCCAGGCGCTCGCCTCTGGGGCCTTCGATTTCCATGCTGTCCTTGATGCGCGCTACTTTGGTTTGGATCTTGCACAGCTTGTTGCCGCTGCGGTCCTCGAAAAAGAGGGTGTCGCGCACGCGCAACATCTTGCCGTCGACCTTGAAGGTCTTCTGGCCCTGGTCGTTCTCGATCCAGAAGTCGTCGCCGAACGAGACCAGCTTCTGGCGCATCTGGTAGCGCGTAGCTGTGCCACGCCTTCCGAATTCCTGGCGGTCCTCCTGTCTTTGCTCACGTCGATCCTGACGTCGTTCTCTACCTGGCATGATAATTCTCCTTTCGCATTCTTTTCGGTAGATTTTTTGTAGAGATATAATTTAACTTGCCTGACTGCTAACTGTTTCTATTCTTCGTCGGCTGGGTGGCAGAGGCAGGCACCCACCCAGCCGACCCATAACCGAGATGTGTTACCTACGGGTGAACAAGTTGACGATTATCAGCAGCACCACTGCGCCGATCAGGGCCACCACAAAACCACCCAGGCTGGTGATGTCCACACTACTGGTCAGGGTCAGCCCGCGGCCGGTGAACAGGTTGTAGCCCACTCCACCCAGAAAGGCCCCGACGATACCCACCACGATGTCGAGTAGCAAGCCCTGCTGCCGATTGCGGCCGGTGATAATGCTCGCCAGCCAGCCGATGATCGCACCAACAACAAGCCAGATTATTAAATTCAACATAGCATCTTCCTCCTTTCTTTAGAATTTTCCAGTGCAACGGTCTTGCGGCATCGTAGATCAAGTGCCTGCGCCTTGATCCATTCAGCCAGTACACACGCCCTAGCGGTCTGGTATCCAGAGCTTCTGTTCAGGATAGATGCGGTTCGGATTGGTGATCACCCTGAACGTAGCGTCCTCGGCTGCCTTGGCGTTGGTAGCCTCGACGATCAGGGTATACAGCTCTTGATCCCCCCAGAACTGCTCGGCTATTTTCTTCAGCCAGTCGCCTCGTTGGACCACATAAACCTGGCCGGGGGGCGCTCCCGAGCTGGCAGGTGTTGCTTCACCAGCTCCAGGCTCCACAACGGTGGCCTCCGCCTGGGGCGTGCCCACAGTCGGTTCTGAACCGGGCTCAGCCACGGTGGCCCCCGCCTCGGGCTCGCCCACGGTCGCCTCTGCCCCGGGCGTGCCCACAGTCGCCTCCCCCTCGGCCGCGCCCACGGTTGCCTCCGCCTGGGGCGTGCCCACAGTCGCCTCCGCCTCGGGGCCGGCCACGGTCGGCTCCGTCTCGGGCTCGCCCACAGTCGCCTCCGCCTGGGGCGCGCTGACGACCAGTTCCGCCGGCTCGGTCAATGCATCTTGCGCCTGCAGCGCCAGGTCCACAACGATGATTATCAAAGCGAGCGTGACCAGGGCTTTGAAGACATCGTATAGCCACGTGTTCCGCTTCGTTTCAACGGTCATATCGGCTCACCTTTCCCTAATAACGTGTGCGCAAGCTGTTGCGAGCCTGAAGCTCGTTGCGGTGGGCTGCCAGTTGCGTTTCGAGACCCTGCCACCCCAGCAGTTGCGCCTGGAGCGTTTGCTCCCCCTGGGCATCCAAGGGTTGAGTGCCTGTCTGCACCTTAGTCTTCTTGGACCGTGCGAGTGTACCTGCGGCGCCAGAAGAGAAGATCCAGAACCCACTCCAGAACCCAGCCCACCAGAGCACCGAGCAAGAAACTAAGCCAATGTATACTCTGTATGTCTTCCACGTCTTTTGCCTCCTTCTGAGATTATGAAACGTAATCGATACCTGCTGAGGTGTAACCCCCCTGGGGGGTTGCACCTTGCGAAAGGCCGCCTAGGTGTAGAAGCGGGCAAGAACCCGCTTCTGGGTCTGGCTGCCAGCCGAGTGAACGGCAGGCGGAGCGGATCAATACTGGATGACCCGCGGCAGACCCTTGGCCTGCTGAACCCAATCCTGTACCTGCGCGGCGGTGGGCAGCCTGCGCACCAGCTGCTTCTCCTCATTGACTTCGACCAAGCGGGTGTAGAGGTTCTGGGCGTTGCGCTGTGCCAACTCGACGACCGTATCCACACCGGCCGCCTCCAGCAGGTCGGCGTATTCGGAGCCCACGCCCTTGATGCGGTACAGGTCGACGTGGTTGACCCACTCCAGGATCAGGTGTCTGCTGATCCCCGACTTATCGGTGATTTCGATCCTGCCCTGGGGTGTGGCGCCTTGGTCCAGAAGTTGCTGGGGGGTGCGAATGCCGATTTCTGCGAGTTGCCCGGCATAGACAGGGCCAATACCCTCAACGTACTCCAGGGAGCGCCTCAACAAGGATCCGCGCGCTCTCCTTTGATTTGCGGTTGTTGCTGTAGACATGGTCTCTCTCCTTTAGCGACTATGTTTGAAATGGCTTGAGAATGACTTTTTACCTATTATGCCACGCCTCACGCCAGGCCGGGTTCCTCAGCGGACCACGGCCCGGCGTGGGCGTTCGAGCTACGTGCAGAGGGGGATGCTCGCTCTTGCTTTTAGGATTGGTCGGACTCCAGCGACCTGCGCCACTTCTCTAATTCGCGACCAGCCAACTCGCGCCCACCCAGGCCAAAGGCCAGGGCCACGGCGACGGCAACGCCGCCCAGCGTCAGGCCGAAGGCCAGGTTGACGATCTCGCTGCCCAGGCCCATCTGGTTCAAGGCCATGGCGCCGGCCAGCACCCAGATGGCCACCCGCGCCACCGTAGCCAACAGCCTGGCATTGACCGAGACGCCGGTCTCGATGGCCTTACCAGCCAGGTTACCCAGCCAGAGGCCGATGGCGAGGATGACCAGGCCCAGCACCACCTGCCAGACGAAGACGGTGAGCCCGGTCAGCAGCGTGGCCAACTCGGTGAAGCCAACCAGCCCGGCCGCCTCAATGGCAGCAAACAGCATGATGACCACCAGCACCAGATAGCCCACCATGTCGGAGGGGGTGCGCTGGCCTGTGCCCGGCTCGGCCTTGGTCAAGCCCAGCCGCATCAGGATGGTATTGAAGCCAACGCCGGTTAGCAGCGTACTGACCAGCGCAGCCACCAGACGCGCCACGATGTAGGTGATGACCAGCAACAGGCCGGCGGCGAAGATGTTGGGCAGAGCTCCCAGGAAGTCATTGAGCATGTTGGTGGCGGGTTGGGTGAGGGCCTGCAACTGGAGCGCGTTGAGGGCGGCGACAATCACCGGGATGAGGATCAGAATGTAGACGATCAGGCCCACCAGCCCGGACAATGTCTGTCCGCCTATCGCCGACTCGAGTCCCACGCGCCCGCTGAGCCGGTCGAGACCGGCGGCGCTCAGCAAGTTGGTCACGATGCGCTGTACCAGGCGAGCCACAAACCAGCCGATCAGCAGCAGCAGGGCTGCCGCAAACAGGTTGGGCAAGAAGGTGAGCACCTTGTCTACCATACCCTGGACAGGTACCAGCAAGCCCTGCAGGTTGAGCGCGGTCAGGACGGCGGGCAGGAAAAGCAAGAAGACCAGCCAGTAGAGGGCGTCGCCGATCGACTTGGTGACCGGCATGCGCTCTTCTTCGACGCCAGCCGAATCGCCCAGACGCTTATCCAGCTTGAGAGCGCCCAGCCCGCGCACAGCCAGCCAGCGTACCGCCGAGGCGATGATCCAGGCCAGCAACAGCAGCACAGCCGCCCCAAGTATTTGGGGTATGTACTCAAAGATGGTATTCAGCAGCCGATTGAGGGGTTGGGTGATGATCGTCAGACCCAGCGCCTCAAAAAAGGCGATCAGCACGAAGAGCATGACCAACCAGAAGGCCACTCTGCCGACCACATTCTCGACTTCCATGGGCTTGCCATCAGCCCCGTCCCCGGTAATCCAGCCCGCGATCCGGTCGTCCAGGTTGGTGCGGCGCAGTAGCCCTCGCACGACGGCCGACACGATCCAGGCTATGATCAAGCCGATGACCAGGATAATCAGAGCCCCAATCAGGTTGGGGATGAAAGCTCCAACGACTTGGGTGATTTGATTCCAGAAAGTTTGCATAGTTTTACCTCACTTATATGTAAGTATTTTGTCGGACAACGATTTGCCCGAGCATCCCCTTGTTCACCGAAGCTATATGACTGACAAAGAAAGGGCGCGCCGACCTAGTGCCAGAATCGTACTTAGTTGACCGAAGCACCCTGAGCCTGTCGAAGGGTGTGCATTACGCGAGACCATCATCCTCGACAGGCTCAGGATCATCACTAAACTTGTGAAAAGCTACTCGCCGCCATAAGGGAAATACGGTTGTAGTACTAGTGCCCCATCAAAGTGATTTTGATAAGCTAGATCTAGCCGCCACGGGCGTGGCCTTGCTATATCATAATTCCTATGATGGGGTACTAGGCAGCTTCCTGCTCGCCGTTGCCACCGATCAGAAGATAGACAAGCCCGCCCAGCGCGCCGCCGACGATTGGAGCGACCCAGAAAAGCCAGAGCTGAGCCAGCGCCCAGCCACCAACAAACACTGCGACACCCGTGCTACGCGCGGGGTTGACCGAGGTGTTGGTAACGGGGATACTGATCAGGTGGATCAAGGTCAGTGCCAAACCGATGGCGATGGGCGCAAACCCTTGCGGAGCCCGCCTGTCGGTGGCGCCCATAATGACGAGGAGGAACATCAGCGTCAGGACGACCTCTGCCACCGCCCCGGAAAGCAGAGAATAGCCACCTGGCGAGTGCTCAGCGTAGCCATTCGAGGCAAAACCGTCGGCCAAAGTAAACCCCGGTTGACCACTGGCGATGATATACAGCACCCCGCCTGCTACAATCGCGCCCAGCACCTGAACAATGATGTAGGGCAGAACATCCCTGCCAGGAAAGCGCCGCCCCAGCCACAGCCCAATCGAGACGGCCGGGTTGAAGTGAGCGCCGGATATGTGTCCGACAGCAAATGCCATAGTCAATACGGTCAAACCAAAGGCCAGCGCCACGCCCAGAAACCCGATTCCTAAATCCGGGAAGGCCGCTGAAATAACCGCGCTGCCGCATCCCCCGAGAACCAGCCAGAAAGTTCCGACGAACTCGGCCCCAAGCCTTTTGATCATCGTTGTCTCCTCCTGCTATCATTGTTGAGGTATACTAAGGTATACTTAGGACTATTGTCCCATATTCTCGCACCAGGCGCATCGGTGAAACTATGGGTTCTGCCTAAGCAAAAAGACCGCTCTTTCGAGCGGTCCCGGTTCGATAAGAATATTGAGATGAAGGTCGGTAAAAATACCGACCCAGATTAAGGAGTTTTCCAAGTTGAAGCAGGGCGGTACCAGTCATTGTGCACCCCTGCTCTTTCTGATATCAAGTACGGACGAAAGATATGCCGCATCAGGGCAATGCCTTCCTGG
>WOR8_10007911_pt1 | contig 10121 bp, 7 predicted proteins | sample DeeMarSeWOR38_10_FD_19890 | JGI IMG/M metagenome (IMG submission 19890)
CGCTCCAAGTCTATACCGGTATTGCCGCCGATTCTCTGCAAGATCTCTTTCAATATGATAAAGCGACTCTCCTCAAATATTTTCGCAAGCACCTCCCTAATCGTCTGGGCGTGGTACTCGTCTTTTGGAAACAATTCAAAGTATGCCTCATACTTGAGCGGGTTAGAATCGATGAGCGTTCCATCAAAATCAAAAACAATGACTTTTGTTGCCATCCGACATATTCCGATTCAGAATAAAATGCCCAGTCCAGTAAAGCCGTTCGTGCTTTAGTCCTCATAAGTGGAGAGCGAAGCAAAACATGAACTGGGCCTTCATATACGGACTAGGCAGTTTTCTTTTCAATTACGTTCCAGTTGGGAATGACCGTCTTTCTGGCTTCCCTGGGTAGACGAGCTATCCTTTCGTCCTCGTAAAAGGAGTCATCATTATAATGGGTGGTGGAGATCTCCTCAAAAATCGCGCCGTGCAGGGTGTGGAACTTGTGCCATTCTTCCGGTTTGACCAGAATAGTATCTCCAACCTGTGGCCTAATTCTTTTTCCATCTAGTTCCACCTCCAAGTCACCGTAAAGGAGCTGGAACGTTTCCTCCTTTTTTCCGTGGAAGTGATACGGATGTTTCTGCCTCGGGAGCTGGATAATTAATTTTTTGCAGTATTTGCGGTTGATGACGTCTATGATAATCGCGCCGAATTCCCTAAATCGCTCAAGACCGTAATGGTGCGAAAGCTCGATGGAGCTGTCCTTGCCGATCAGAATTCTCGCCTTGTTGAGCATACCTTTTACCTGTAGCATAATGCGGTAGATGATTTCCTCCGGCGGTAATTTTGAATTGGCTACTTGCTCATTGATGGGTTCGTTTGCAGTGTATTTCTTGTCGGCCGCGACCCCGTTAAACCAGTCCCCACTCACAAGTTGGCCCTCGTGCAACGGCATGGCAAAGAATACCTTGCTCCTGGTGAGTTTCTCACCTTTCTTAAGCGGTTTCTTGGCGAATACCCCGCGCATCAGTGAGCGCAAGGAAGCGATCTCGTCAGGCGTGGCAGGGCCTCGATGTTCACCACCACAGGAGGCCACCGCCTGCTGGTAAGCCTCGATCCATTTGGCAACCTGCTCGGGTTTGGACGAGTACTTGTTGAGTTTGTGCTTCTTTGTCTCCATACCCACATGCCGCTCGAAGATTCGTGCGCCTTTGGCATAAGCGATTTGGATGGGGATATAGTTGTCAGGATCCTCGTGGGTGGAGAAGCCAATGGGAGTGTTGGGGAATCTTTCCTTCAAAACCTGTATCTGGTTCAATTTCAGCTTGTCATTGGGGGTAGGATAAAGGGCCACGCAGTGCATCAAGGCAAAGTGTACGTGTCGCGATTCAAAAAAACTTACCAGTCTGTCGATCTTGTCCATGCTCGAGCCTGCGGTGGAGACGACCACCGGCTTATTGACTTCTGCAATTCTCTCAAGCAGAGGTCTGTCTGCGGCAGAACAACTGGCCACCTTGATAATCTCGATACCAAGCTCCAGAATGAGGTCAACAGACTCTTCATCGAAAGGTGTACACATGGTGTGCATACCATTATCTATCACTGCTTCTGTAAGCACTTTGTGCTGGTCTCTGCTGAGGCCCGTTTCCATAAATCTCGGGATGTGCTTAATGTCTTTTTTTTCTTTGTAATCCGGGTGAATAAATGACTCCAAATGCCTGAACTGAAACTTCAGTGCACCACGGATGCCAGCCTTTTGCGTGACCTCACCCAATGCTTTGACAATGTTTAGACCATGTTCTAAGTCTCCCTGATGATTATTTGCCAAGTCGTATGTAAAAAGACCGTTAAAATCGAAGTCGTGCATGACAACTACCTCGCTTTTTTAGACTATTTCGATGGATTCTAACTGGTATCCCAATTCGTAGTTTATCCTCACAGTTTTTCTGTGTTCATGGGAAAGATGCACAGCCAGGATCACCATCATGGTGTCCAGCCCTCTTTCCAGCGATATGGGAGAGTTTTCAGAAGCCCCGTCAATTAGAATGCTCTCCACGTGCTCAATCTCCCCTTTGAAATCGTCCGGCCGCGTTTTGGCAATCAACTCCTGCTTGACCGTGGTTCTGCCATCGAAATAGCAGACGGCGTCATGGCCGTCATCGTAATTTACGAACCATTCAAGATAACCATTGCTTCCCTGGATTCGTACCGCCTTCTGTGCCGGCTCTGTCACCACATCCTGGGCAATGTCCCCGACATAACCGGCTTCCGTCCTGACGTTGGCCAAGCAGATTCGATCATATCTGATCTTGCCGTCATTTACCATGTCCAGCATGGCAGAGACCTCGACAATCCTTCCCATGCCAGCGAGATGGGCAAAATGCTGCCAGATGTTGATGGCGTGAGAATGCTCGCCACTAGCCCCGCCTCCTCGCTCCAAAAAACCAAGGTAGGTGTCTTGAGGGCCATTGAGCCAGGGGTGGGCGGCGAAAATACCGCCCCAATGCTCACGGAACTTTGCACTGATGGTCAGCGGCTTACCGATAGTCTGTCCTGCGAGAATTTGAGCCGCACGGTTGGTGTTTTCGGTTAAGGTGTGATTGTAGCCGACGGCCACAAAGGCTCCGCTCGCTTCTTGCAGCTCTACGATCTCCTGTGCCCCTTCAAGAGAAGGGGTGCACAAGGGTTTTTCAATGAGTAGAACCTTTGGCGGTCTGGTCTTTAACACCTTTTTAGCCAGGTTCAAGTGGTGGTCAGGCGGGGTGCCAATAATGATCAGGTCGAAATCTTCATCCGGCAAATTATCCACAGTGGCCAGACGAATTTCTGGATCCCAACCACCGTATCGAGAAGGGTAGATGTCTTCACGTGTTCTTTCCAGTGCCGCCGCATCGATGTCGCAGATCAGCACATCCCAACCCTTGGAACGGCAAGCATAAGTCAAGTGGTTGCCAATAGACCCGGCTCCGTATATTTTAACCGTAAACACGTATGTTACTCCTCTTTACCGATGCCATATCGATAAAAACTTTGTCTTCCCAATCTCCACGATCTTGCCGCCAGCGGTGGGCTGGTGCAAGCGCACAGTCAATGCTGCCTAGCACCTAGGCAATAAGCGTGCCGATTATCGGTTTATCACATATCCATTGGGGGTTAACCAGTAATCATGACACTATCTAGTATAAATATAAAGCAAATTTTGACAACGGTTCATACGAAGTTGAATGTATTTCCTGGAATATGGGTCTCATAATATGGGTAATTTGCTTTATGAGTGTTGCTAAAAAGCTACAATCCGGCAGGCGAGTATGGGGTTTTTTCACTACATGTATTCAGGGTTAGCGAATACAGCCCCCCCTTGGATGCCCTCCACCGTTCAACCGAGCGAAGGTTCTTGCCACCGCCTGGCAGCACCGTCTAGGTAGTTATCCAAAATATGTGCTTGGAGTGCTCTCGGACGCGGACTGTGTCGAATCTATTCAGCAGTTGACCGAAGTGCGCGATCCTTGCACTGATTTCCTCCACCGAAGTATCCGGAAAGCGATGGGCGTGGTAGGCCAGGTTATTGCGGTGTCCGGGCCGTCGCATGTTTATTTGCTTCACGGTTGTCCGAGCCTTGGTGTGCAGCCAGGCCCCGATAAATTGCCCCATGGGTACAGCAGGCGGTGGCTGCCGGTCATATTCCGCCTTTTCAAAAACGGTGACCAACCGTTCGCTCGCCAGGGCACCGTCGAGTGCTGCGATATGGCGGTCCAAGACTTGGCGGCGGGCCGAGTAATCCAGAGGGCCGAGCTTGCCAGCAACAATATCACTTATGGTGGAGCAGAGCTCATCGATTGATGAGGCCTGGTGGCTCACGGCATGGGGCAAATCGAAGTCGTATTCCGGCGCAGCAACCGGCTGGAAGCTGACGGTTGGGGTGTCGAGCACCGCTCCTTCCACCATGGTCGTGCAACCGTTGGCCACCACCGCCTTTGCTGCCATCAGCCAGGGGAAGACGTTACCCTCGTTGTCCACCCGCAGATTAGGACAGCGCTCAGCGATGTCAAGCCAAGGGGTGTGGTTCTCAGCCGGATGGGGGCGAAGGACTACTGTTTGATCGGGAAGGGATTCGCATAGGGAAGGTAGCATCTCCTGGAAGTGCTGAAAAAGAGCCAGTTTATGGTGACCTTTGCCGACGTCGTATGGGTGCGCGCCGCCGGATTCAGTCGTTTCCACCGCCCTCTTGAGTTCGCTGAGGTCGGTGTAAAAATGGTTGACCTTGCTGAAGTTGGTGTTGACCAATATGAAATCACCGTAGCGGTCTCTAATTTTAGTAACACGCGGTTGATAGAAATCCCGGAGCTCCGGCCGCAAGAGGTCAATGCGTGGGTTGCCGGTGATGTGAATGGGTGCATCGCTGTAACCTGGATAGTCCCGGAAGGCGCGGGCGTCGTCCGGACCCCAAGCGATCAGATGTGAGATCTGTCGTATGGTGATTGGGGACAGTCTCCAACGGTAATATTGTTCATCGGGCTCACGCAGGAGGCCTTCCTCGTCCCAGGCCACGATCTCATGGCCAAGCTGGCGCAGGATTTTGAACATGCGGATGCTCAGACTGCGCATGCTTTTGGCCAGGTAGACTCCCCGGGGAATCGAGGCCACCTGAAAATGGAGGAAGGCACGAGAGCCCATGATAACGGGAAAACCGCTCTCGGCCGCAATGCAGGACAGAAGGATTTTTGCGTCCATCTCGCGGACTTGGGTTTCCACCGGAATAATCAGAGTCGATGCTGAGTTATTCATCTTGCGTCACTTTTGGTTCTCAAGTATTTTCCAGCGCTCGGCGAAGGCATCGAAGAGCTGCTGGCTTGTTGAAATAGCACAGATCTCATGGTTGAGCCAATATGAACGTGTGGTCCAATTGTAGCTGCCGAAAACAACCCATCGCTGGCTGTCTTGCTCGACCAGCACGAACTTGTGGTGCATGGGTAGATCACCAGGGTCGCTAACCCGTCTAAACGGGATTCCCGCGGAGGCCAGATTCGCTTCCACCTCCGCGGGGACTCGCCTGAGAGTTGATTCTGCCAATACCTCCAGGACAGCGCCACGGCGGGCGAGCCCTGTGATAACATTGACAGCACTCCTACCCCTGAGGTGCGAGGCGGCGATTCGGATACGAGAGCCCTCACCAAAACGGCCCAGGAACCGCGCCACCGCGTGTGGGCGCAGCCGTGGCAAGAAGTGGACTTCGGTGTCTCCGCACCTTAATGTTTGTCTGCCACTGGCGAAAAATAGGCTTAACACGCCGTGTCTTGCCCGGTTGACCCATCGCGCGTGGTTGACCAAACCGACAACCAACGATGGGTCGCTAAATCCGACGAGCACATTGTGGCCTCGGTCCTGGTCACCTATCTCGTCAATGATGTCCGGTCTCACCTCGGGGTCATCGCCGGACGGGTTGAACGAGCCCACGAAGGCCACGGGTCTCGGGTGCGAGAAGCAGTAAAGCTTTTCGTGCAACCGTGGCTTCAAGAGCTTCCCCGACGGGGTCGGCACGCCGGCCACGGAGACGGTGCGAAACCCCTCGCCCAAGCCTTCCGGCCCAGCGAGAATTGCCACGACTTCATCGTTGGCGTCTGGCGTGCGTGGATGTCCTTCCACCGTAACGGTGATTTTGACACCTCGGTGGTGGGCCCGTAGCAGCTCTTCGGCCAGCCGCCGGTCCCTGAAGTAATAGGTAACCCAATCGATGGTCCCTCCGGCTGGGACAGCGGCGATACGCTCGGCTAGCAGATCGCGTAATCTTCCCGGCGGCAGATCTGGCCCGCCGAAAAAGATCTCGTCACTGGTCGTTGTTGTCACTTTGTTTGCGTTATCCTACTCAACCGGGTCAAACCCCGATTGGAGCCTTCTATTAGCTTCCTGTCCCCGGGCCGGTAGCCGTTTGCAGTGCAATGTTGTTATCATCCTCGGCCTCATCTGAATGCAAGCTGGCAGCTGAGCTGCCCTCAATTAGAACAGCTACTCCATCCTGCAAGCGATAAGCCCGATCCGCCGCTTCTATCAACACTGGTTGATGAGAGATGGCCAGTACGGTGAATTCCCCGCTGAGCTGCCTTAAGGTGTCGCAGATGGCTAGCTCGCTGTCCCGATCCAAGGCGCTGGTGGGTTCATCCAAGATCACCAGCTTAGGTTTATGCACCAGGGCTCTGGCAATGGCGATACGCTGCCGTTCCCCCCCGGACAACATGCCTCCGCGCTCACCCACGGTACTATACATCCCTTGTGGCATGGCGGTGACAAAGTCCCAAGCTCCTGCAGCGCGCAAGGCGTACTCCGCGTTTTCTTCGTTAAGTTCAGGATCGCCCAGGGTAATGTTGGTCAATATGGTGTCATGCAACAGAATCGTTTCCTGGGGAACGTAGCCAATCATCCTGCGCCAGCTTCTCAGGTCCACCTCCGCCAACGGCAGGTCATCTATACGTATCTCTCCCTGCTGAGGTCGAAGTAGAGCTGTTATCAGATCAACTATGGTCGTTTTCCCCGCTCCTGAGGGGCCGATTATAGCGGTGAACACACCTGCCGGAAAGGTTAGAGACGTGTTCCGCAGTACCTGGGTTTCCCCGTAATCAAAACTGATCTGATCAAAATCAATGGCCCGGTCCAGGTGCGGAGACTGGCTGCCGAGGGCAGCTTCATGGGCCTCTTCGGCTCCCTGTATAGTCTTCAGCAATGACCAATAGGCGCTTTCATAGATCACCATCTCCTGATAGTACTGTTGAACTTTGTACATCTGTTTCACTGTCCGGGCGAGAAGAAATACCAGCACCATGGTAGTAGATAATGGCATGCGCAGATACACCAGGAGAAGGTAAATGGCGATTGCCAACAGCAGCGCAAGTATCGGTTCTTGAACTGCCCGCAGCAGTTCCCTGCTGAAGACTTGCTTTTGCAAAGCCTTGTTCAAGCGGGTTGTCTTTTTCTCCAGAACTGAGTCAGCCACGTTTTCGCGAGCCATTGCTTTGAGTGGCTTTATGGATTGCACCGTATCGGTTAGATGGGCCAGTAATGATTTCTGCAGATCTGTCTGGCGCAGGCCCGCGTGCCGTGCTTTTCGAATGAGGCGTTTGAGCGTGAACGCCAGAATGAGCCCGACAGTTAGGGAGACCAAAGTGACCTTCCACGACACCAGCAGGGCCACGCCTGTGTACACCAGTGCCTGGATGAAGAATGAGGCCATTGTGGTACCCCGAAAGTAAGCATGGGAAGCTCGATCAGTTTCGGTGGCCATGGCATTGGCAATGGCGCCGACAGGCTGACGCAGGAAGTATTCCCAGCGAGCCACAAGCAGAGCCCGAAGCAGGTCGAGGCGCAGGTCGGTGGCCACGTGGGCGACGGTGTAGCCCACTCGTTTCTTGGCAATCAGCACCAAGATGCTCTTCACTACCATGGCCAGGACCAGCACCATTAGCAGCACACCGATGGTGGGACTCAGTCCCGCGGCAGACAGGGCCTCTGTCACCATCTGCTCCAGGCCGGTACCGCTGGCAGCAGGCTGCCCTCCTCCGGCTTGACTGCCAACAGCAGTCGAGACCAGGGGTAGCAAGGCGGTAAGCCCCAAACCCTCCACTATGCCGGCAAGCAGCAGAGCCAAGAGCATGACCACGCTTTGGAGGGGATATCTGCGAATTAAGGTTATGAACAAACGCATATCGACAACTATCCGCCTATCTTTACTAGGCCTGAAATCCTTGAGTTAACTCAGGCAATCTATTTCAGGCCATCTATGAGGCCTGGACAATTTCCTGGAGAGACGCAAAGGCCTCGCAGATATGATCTACCTGCTCCGGGGTATGGCCGGCACTAACACTACAGCGAAGCAAGGGAGAGGTGTCCGGTGTTGCAGGGGGCAATACCAGATTAACATATACACCCCGTTCCAACAGCCCAACCCAGAAAGCCAGAGCTTGCTCCACGCTTCCCAGCCGGACTGCAATAATGGGGCTGGGCTCCGGGCCGAGGACAAAGCCGAGGTCCTGCAGATGTTGATATAACTTGCTGGCGTTGTCCCACAGTCGCCTCTGCAGTTCTGGGCGAGAGCGCATGACCTCCAGTGCGGCTCGGGTGGAGGCAATGGTGGAAGGGGAGGGCGAAGCAGTAAAAATGTAAGGCCGGCTGGCATAGCGGATCAGTTCCAGTTCGGGATGATTGCTGACGCAATAGCCACCGATTGCCCCCAGGCTCTTGCTAAAAGTTCCCACCACAAAATCCACCTTGTCTTCAACGCCGGCCTCCTCGGCAAGCCCACGCCCGTGTTCGCCGAGGACGCCCACGGAATGCGCTTCATCCACCAGTAGGTAGGCACCATATTCATTCTTTAGGGCGGCAATATCCGCCAACGGCGCCCGGTCGCCAAGCATACTGTAAATACCCTCCACCAGGATCAGGGCATTCTCAGATCTTTCGCCCAGTCGTCGTAGACGCTTTTCCAGATCAGCCACGTTATTGTGCCGAAAACGAATCACCTCGGCTCCGCCCAAGCGGCAGCCGTCGTAGATGCTGGCGTGGCAGTCCCCATCCAGCAGAATAACATCGTCAGGACCTGCCAGGGCCGACAAAATCCCCAGGTTGGCGACATAACCAGTGGAAAAGACAATGGCGCCACGGCAGTTGAAAAAGTCGGCCAACTCGCGCTCCAAGGCCACATGGTTGGCATAGGTTCCATTGGCCATCCTCGATCCGGTTGTACCGGTTCCTTGCTCGTGCGCGGCCTTGCACGCCGCATCGATGCAGTCGGGATCAAAGGTGAGTCCCAGATAGTTGTTGGTGCCGACAAGGATTGTATGGCGACCATTTATCAATGCCTCGGTGGGCGAAATGATCCGCTCCATGACGACATTAATGGACTCGACACCACTTTCCGCCAGCTCTTGGCGAGCCTCAGCCAGCTGCCTGAACTTGTCAAAAATGGCCATTATTATCCTTCCTCTGTTAACTGTTGCAGTTGCAAAGCAAAATCCTTAATCGTACGGACGTTGGCCAGGACATTTAGTGGAATGGAGATATCTAAGCTGTCCTCCACCTCCTCCACGAGCGTCATGACTCGCAAGGAGTCGAGGCCGAGATCAGCCACCAAATCCGTGTCCTCTTCCAGTTTTTGACCGTCTTTGAGGGACGGCTTCAGTAGTTCGTAAAGCTGGGTCAATATCTCTTCGTATGCATTCATTGGTTACACCTTAATGTGTGGTCTCCAATCACAGTAGCCCTCTAAACACTGCTGTCCAACCTCAAGGTCCGGTGCAGGCCCTCTTCCAGGGAAATACGGGGTGTCCATCCGGTCTCGCGGCTTAGGGTGGTATTATCGCATACCCAGTTGGCATGCCTGAATTCGCGAATCTTACCAAACGTGAGCATGGGTGCATAGCCGAACAGCCGCGCTCCAATAATGTTGAGTGCCGCCAGTAATTGAAGTATGACCACCGGCACCTGTACCCGGAGCACAGATCTACCATACAACCGAGCGACTGTGTCAACCACGTCGCCCCAGGTATATCCATCCTGGTTCCCGTCGTGCAGTTCAAAAGTCTGTCGCTCACTGCTCCCAGAGTCTAACCATTGTAGCACGGCCTGGGCCAGATCTTCCACGTACAGCAACGAAAACCTTGCACTGCGAGACCCGAGGACCGGAGCGATACCCCGTCCGATCCAGTGAAACAGGGGAAGTAGTTCCTTATCCCCGGGTCCATATACGGCCGGTGGTCGTAATGCGGCCCAAACCATTTTACCCGCACCTTTGGCAAGAACATCCTCGCCTTGCCGTTTACTGGCAGCGTAAGGAGACAAATGAGGCTCCCGAGCCGCCAATGAAGATATCAATAAAAAACGCGGCACCCGGTGCTGTTCTGTTGCCACTTGCACCAATCGCGCCACGCCGTCAACATTCACACGGTTGAAATGCACCCGCGAACCACCCCTAACGGCGCCAGCACAATGCACAATGGCGTCAACACCGTTTACGAGGTTACGCAGGCTATCCAGATTCTCAAGGTCGCCTTCTACCCACTGGGTGGCAACTCCGTCCTGCCGCATTCCCGGCGATGTGGAGCGGACCAGAGCTTGAATCTGCCAGCCAGCGGCTTCCAGGTGGTGAACCAAGG
>WOR8_10007913_pt1 | contig 10120 bp, 8 predicted proteins | sample DeeMarSeWOR38_10_FD_19890 | JGI IMG/M metagenome (IMG submission 19890)
GTTAAAGTTATCCAAGTAGTGCCTAGTGCATACTGCCTAGTTCCTAGTTAAGATATTTTTCCCTGAACTCACACTTGCACCGATAGAATTCCATGACCGCTCTGTACCAGATACTCAAACGACTCATTTTACCACCCACCTTTTTGATCTTGCTCTTGGTGGTCGGTTTCACTTTCAGCTTCCTGAGGTTCCGAAGACTGGGCAGAGTAATCCTGGCTGTCGGTATTTTGTTGCTTTATCTTCTGAGCATCTCACCCACTGCAGACTTGCTATTGACCCCTCTCGAGTCTAAATATACCCCTCTAAATCCTGAGCGACTTCCCAGGACTGGAACCCTGGTAGTGCTCAGCGGCGGCGCCTCGGCGACGGATTACCTGCCGGCCTCAAGTCGGCTAACCCAAAGTTCCACGAAACGTCTTCTTGAGGCGGTGCGTCTATATTACCTCATGGATCGACCCCAAATAGTGATCTCCGGAGGTAGCGGTAATCCTTTTGCACAGGTCTCGGAATCAGCGCTTATGCGCGAACTGCTCCTGGATCTTGGGATACCCGGCAAGAGAATTGTGATCGAAGGGAAATCGCGGAATACTTTTGAAAACGGTAAGGCCCTTCAGCAATTGCGGCTTACACCCCCTATCGTTCTTATAACCTCGGCCAGCCACATGGAGCGAGCTGCCAGGGTTTTTAAAACACTCGGCATACACTCTTTGCCCGCGCCCTGTGATTTCAAGGCTCGCTGGAGTGCGAGCGATCCCCTTCGCTTCTTCCCCTCGGGAGGGGCACTGAATACCTCCACCGCAGCAATTTACGAATACCTTGGCACCTGGTGGTACGTTCTGACGGGCAAGTTCTGACCAAGCCTTCCACCAGTCACTCAGAAGAAACACCAGGCAGGCCAAAGGGAGAGGCTGGGAAACAATGAGCATCTAGGCCTCCATTCTTTACGCATCTCAGCTTGGCATGAGCCAGCATGAAGATTTGGTGTTTTCGCAACAGGGACACTGCCATAAGATGGCGCGCATTGCTCGTTGTGGAGGAGCCTTCCCCTTTGGCCTGAGTCGCTGATAACATTTTTGGGGAAACTTCTGGCAATATTAGGGTTACCTTGGTAAATTTTTGCTCTGGTCATTGTACAGAAAACCACTTATGATGAGAACCAGCCGCGTTTACGCGGCTGGTTATGTTTTGGCCTGTAGTATTCGTGAACAATACGGGCTAGCCCGGATATTTCATGAATTGCTGTCGCGAGACCACGAAGATGGGCGGGCCACCTGGAAACCGCAGGGTGTTGGTTCCGAGACGTACCTGAACGGTACGTCGCAGGGGCCGACCCCCGAGGACTCCTGGAAGGACGGCCATATCCGTGGTCGCAGCAAGTTATTCATGAAATATCCGGGTTAAGATCCTTTAATTCCATTTGTATTCAATAGACCTAAATATGCTTTCAGCCATCAATCTATTGCCCAGCGGAGACAAATGACAATGATCTGCGTACAGGGCAAATCTTGAAAAAATACTTTTTTCTACCTCCAGGAAATCATCAACGATATCCGTCCAATCATAATATCCATAACCATATTCCTTGCATATTCCTGGTAACGCTCTACGCAATGCATGTGTCTTTTCTATTCGTTTTTGCTTCCAACCATTCTCATGGAAAATATCTCGCAAAGTATATTCCATGTAGGTATGCAGCACGATAATAACATTGTCTCCAAACCTCTGCGATATAGTCTTTATTCTTGCCAAAATACTATCGGCTTCCTGGATCCAATCGTCTTTTCCCATGAAGTCATTTTGACAAGCTACATATATTAGCCCAGCAAAATTCGTGTTGTTACTAATCTTCTTCGCCATCAAAAAAGCCTGTTGACCATCATAACCACCAACACTTGCATTGACAATTCTATATCGTTTGCCAATCAGCCTCTGTAGACAACTGGCAGCAGTAGATTCATCGGCAACACCGACGCCGAAAGGAACACTATCTCCTACTATGAGAACCTGTTCAACCGAGTCAACAGAAGGAACGGTTTTCCTAAATCCGTAGCTATCAGTGGAGTATGAATACTGTAGACGCGACTCTTTCTTGATATAGGCGCGCAACCGTTCGGACATGCGAAATTGGTCAGCATAGTTGAGGTAAAGTACGGGCGGATCAAAGTTAAAGGCCTTCGTCGACTTCAACATACTAACAAACATCTTGGTGTCTGGTCTGAGTACATAGGTCAACTCATCGTCAGGTATCACTGCGAGCGTATTGTGTTTGGGTTGATTGGTGGGATTATCGGCGTTTTCTATTACTGCATTGAGTTCGGTCAATTCTTCCAAAACATCTTTCGGTAAGGAGAGCACCTTCTTGTATTTTGCTGTCGGTAAAACCTGAGAGAAAAGATTGGATATATTCTTTCGGCCAATTTTGTAGCCAACAAACAGGCATACGAGAAGGAAAACAATAGTTACGGTCAAACATCCCATCAAATACGGATAGATGACCGCAATTTTCTGCGATCCTCGATCCTTGGAAACGTTCATGAAATATCCGGGCTAGAAAAGAGCATAAATAAATGGTGCCACTGCACTGGTCTGGGTGAATACAATCAGCGCACCTAAAAGAAGGAGCACTAGCACGATGGGGAGCAGCCAGAAACGTTTTCTAACCTTTAAGAACTCCCAAAACTCGCCGATGATCGATTGATTTGCCATTTTCTTATTCCTAGAATCGTTTCAAGAATCGTTCCCTGGGCTGAGCTGGCTCATTACGGGCTACCCAGTACGAGGAACCCTTTTTGTCAAGCTTCATAGGAAGCGGACGCCCTCCAAATAACCTTTTTATGAGGGCTGCAGGAGTAATCACCAAGTAATAGGCTATGGTGAGAATGGCGGTGGTTACCACTCTGCCCAAGAAGTGAGCGATCCTGAGCCAGGTACCATAAATTGGCCGCATTCTTAAAGGGGCGAGAATAAAACTGAACCCAAGTATAGAGAGAAAACCAAAGAAATAGACAGGCAGTGCTTTCTTCGTCCAAACCCCCAGGCCGCATAAGAATCCAAAAAAGATGAAGGCAATGAAACCAAACTTCCGGATTTCTGTGGTATCAGTCGAGCTCGAGTTCACTTCGCCAGTCCTCTTCTTCCCAAGACGGTTGTTCCTCTTTGAATAGAATGCAGTCTTCCATGACCAGAATATCCATTTCGGTCCTCATAAAACATTTATAGGCGTCTTCCGGCGAGCAGATAATGGGCTCACCGCGAACATTGAAACTTGTATTGACTATTACCGCGCACCCGGTCAGTTTTTCGAACTCGGATATCACTGCATGGTAATCAGGCTTATCTCGTTTATTTACGCTCTGAAGTCTAGCCGAATAATCTAAATGGGTAACAGCCGGGATGTCGCTTCTTTTCGCCTTAAGGCGTTCCAGCATCGACAGTCCATCATCAGAAGGCTGTGGAAAACGTTTCTCTTCTTTGACGTCGGCTACCAAAAGCATGTATGGGCTCGGCCTATCTATCTTGAAGTACTCGGAAATCTTCTCCTCGAGCACCGATGGGGCAAACGGCCTGAAAGACTCTCGGTACTTTATTTTCAGGTTCATTGTCGTCTGGGTGTCTTCTCGTCTGGGGTCGCCAAGGATACTTCTTGCCCCAAGTGCTCTCGGGCCGAACTCCATGCGCCCCGCCATATACCCGACTATCTTGCCGGCAGCTACCTGCTCGGCAATAACCCGCGCTCTGCTGCTACCGTCAAGTTCGTGGTAGGTATAGCCTTTGCTTTGGAGAAATTCTTCGACTATTTCATTCGGAAAGGAGGGGCCAAGATACGACCCCCGCTGGCTGTCATGTCCGTTTGGGTTGGCCCTCTCATTACCGAGATAACGGTGCCAAACTGATAAGGCGGCTCCCAATGCCCCGCCTGCATCTCCGGCCGCAGGTTGTATCCAAATATCTTCATAAGGGCCCTCTCGAAGTATCCTACCATTGGCCACGCAGTTAAGGGTTACCCCCCCTGCTAGGCAAAGATTTCTTTGACCAGTTTCCTTATGGACATGGTGTGCCATCCTCATGATCACCTCTTCGGTGACGGATTGGATGCTCGCAGCAATATCCATTTCTCTCTGGGTTATTTCAGTTTCGGGTTTGCGAGGAGGACCACCGAAGAGTCTGGCAAAGTGCTTATTGGTCATACGAAGGCCACCTAAAAAGTCAAAGTATGAAAGATTCAGTCGAATGGAACCGTCTTCTTTTAGGTCCACAAGTTCAGAAAGAATACGATCCTTATATCGAGGCAATCCGTAAGGGGCTAGACCCATGAGTTTGTATTCACCCGAGTTCACTCTGAATCCGGTAAAATAGGTGAAAGCTGAGTAAAGCAACCCCAAAGAATCAGGAAAGTGTAATTCCTTTAGCAAAGTTATGTCTTTGCCCTTGCCAAGGCCGTAGCTGGCGGTGGCCCATTCCCCCACCCCATCCATGGTCAAAATTGCTGCTTCCTCAAAGGGTGAGGGGTAAAAGGCCGAAGCTGCATGACCTTCGTGGTGCTCGGAGTAGAGGATATCGCCTTCGTAGCCCGTTTCTCTCTTGATCACCTTGGGTATGTAGAGTTTCTGCCCGAGCCACAAAGGCATAGCCTCTAACCACGACCGCAAGCCTCTTGGGGCTACGGTAAGATAGCTCATAAGAAGGCGTTCAAAGGTGAGAAATGGCTTGTCATAAAAAACTATGTAGTTCAGGTCATGAATTGATATTCCTGCCTCTTCGATACAATACTTAATGGCATTTTTAGGAAATCTCGGATCATGTTTCTTTCTGCTGAACCTTTCCTCTTGCGCGGCAGCAAAAATAGAGCCGTCCTTCACCAGACAAGCTGCACTGTCGTGATAGAAGCATGATATTCCAAGAATATACATACTTTTCCTCATTGAGCGTCCACACCACTATGCCCAAAAGTGACTTAAGGATCATATTTAACTCTTATTTCACAATCAGTCAATTAACCAGTTCCCCGGTGTTAGGGGTGGAACAACTTGTCTATGATGATATCTGTGAGAGCTCAAGGTAATCTTTTAAAGTACAAGCAATTGGAATTCCATTGAAACAAGCACACTTCTATCGTGGGGAGTAAGCAGTAAAAAAATTAGTTTTCCATACGGCGTTGCCATTGTCCCCACAATCATCTCAGAAATCACTGCAACTGTAGCCGGAACTTATTCACCCTTGACACAGGGGAATAGTTATCCTATAGTCGCCTCCGCGAAAAAGGAATACCTGCTGCGGGCGGGCATCGCTTAGTCAATGGCGCCTTCATTGCGTAGATCGAATGATGGCGCTACGATTTCGTCTTCAAGTTTTTGGAGAAATCGAATGAAGATATTAGTATTGGGGCGAGGAAAGTCAGGAACTACTGCGATCTTGTTCAAAATAGCCGGAGGGTTACCAAATTGCCAAGCTTTTTCCGGGGGAGATGTAGGCAAACATCTAACGAAAGATCTTGGTGACTCTGAGAATGCTGTTTACAAGCAAACCTACAGCGAGCGAAAAGGCAGGACTTTAGAAGCTTACAGGGATCATGCTGCTCAGACACATTACGATCGCAAGATCTGGATGGCCCGAGATCCTCGAGATGCAGCAGTCAGTCGAATGCTCTATAGATGGCACAAGGGTAACTGGGGACAATGGAAGCAATACGGAAAACATTTGGAGCTGGTCCAGAAAAAAGAACAGGACCCCAGATCCATCCCTTTCCACGTCCTCTTCAGTTATATCGGACAGGATGGTCGACCCTTGACTTCGGCTGAGTTGGTAAAAATGGAAAGGGTACGTTACCAGCAAATGAGCGATTTTGCCGAATCCTTGGAAAGTGATTGGTTCATTTTCAAGTATGAAGACATGATAGAGAAAAACTATGACGGCTTGAATAAATTTCTCGGATTCGAAGTCGTAGATGAGGCTGAAATTCCGACGACGACCAAAAAGTCTAAGGTGGTTCGAAAAAAAGCTTACGGTGATTGGCGACACTGGTATACTGAGGAGGACGTAGAACTTTTCAAGCCTGCTTACTTGCCTTACATGCAGACTATGGGCTACGACTGCGACGATTGGGCTCTTAGTGCCAATCCGGTAATCGAGCCCGAATTCTCATCCATCTACATGAAGGGACTGGTGCAAAAGCATAATCGATATATCATCCGCAGTGTCAAGGATTTTGTGCTAAGGCCTTTTGTGAGACCGAGCTAAAGGCGAAAAAAAAGGTAGCATCACCGAGGTATTTTTCATTCAAAGCTGACCACTTCCTCTAGCACCAGTGCATATGTTTCGCTGGTCATGTTCTCAATGGTATCTAATTCCTGCCCCGTCAGTGTTCTCTCCTCTGCGGGAAGACTACCCACAACGCCATGACTTTCTGTCGTGAAGGTTCTAGCTCCTTTCATTGGGAATTTATTGAACGTAGGTGCCATTAAAAAATCATCGAACTCAACGGTGAGCAATTTTGCCAAGAACCGCATGACCGCCTCAGTTTTACTGATAAGATCTTCAAACTTAATTAGGCAAACACAATCCCCAAATTCCTTCTTGTTCCAAAGCATCGCTTGGGTGCTCTTATTCCATTCACTTATGGCCTGCCCGACATCTACATATCTACCGGGCCAATGTCTTCTGGTCGAAGGAAACCAGGTCTTGGGATCCCTTAGAACACAGATAAGTCGGCCATCAGGATAAACCTGAAAAAAAGACTCGGTACTCTCCCTGATTATCCCAAGTCTCGCCGTATGGGCTGTAATGAACTTCTTTGAGCCGTAATAGTTTTGGTTGTTTAGCCAGGCACCAAAATAAGAAGTCATGTATGCGTCGAATATACCGCGCATCGTTATCGATTGAATTGAATTGAAATAGTTGAGGAAAATTTCCTTCTGCAAAGAAGAAATAAAAACGAATGGAAACGTTTCTTTATCCTCTCTCTCCTTTTTATATCCTTCCCTATTGTATTCGTCGACAACATCCTCAAAAAGAATTTCGAACCATCTACCAGGACTGTCACTGAGATCTATTTTTGGCCAGGTGCGTTGTTCAGGGTATCCAATCATTAATTCATGAGGGTGAACATGGAGTTCAGGATGACCATCAAAGAGTTGGCTCACAAGCGAGCCCCCAGAGCCTTGAATCTCTGAAATCAATGCAAGTGGAGAAGTCGCTGGTTCAACGTGATCTAGGCATATGCGAGAGAGGTCTTGAAGACTGAGTTCACTCTCATTAGCTTCCTTTCTGAACATCCACGCTTTGTATCTGACCTGGATGTATTTGCCTATGAAATAGCTAACGACTCTTTCACTAAGCTTTTGCTTGATATCTTCTTCTCTTTCAGGGTGGCGAGAATTCACTCACGTTCCTTTTATTCAATCAAAGAAAATCTGGTCCACCCCCGCATAGCGGGATCTTCAATGGCCTAGGTCAAAGTTCAATGGTTTTATCGGTCCCAGAGGTTTAAGGCATAAAGCATGTCGCATAGAGCATGGGGCATGGAGATTATTAGAATATGGGCACCGTATTGTTTTGCTGTCTGCTGCCTGCTGTTTGCTCAAACCTCTGTGATTTTCAGTGAACGGAACAGTTCGTAATGAACTGTGCATAATCTCCCAGTACGTCCCTTTTCTTTCGCCCGCCGTATACGACTTCTGAGAGAAATCTATTCACATTCTCATCCCCATAGGGCAGGTCCATGCTCTTTTTTCGTAACGACTCTAGTGCCTGCTCTAACTCAGTTTCGGTCTGTATTGTCCAACACGCCCCACACTCTTCGAATAACATTGTATTTGCATGGAGATACTTGAGGTAGAGAACAGGCTTTTCCTGCATAAGTGCCTCGGTAATGACGCTCGAACCGATGACCAGAACGACGTCGGCCCACTCACATAGTTCCGGGGTGAGAATGTTTGAAGCGTTGGGCAATGTCAAATTCGCAAAAAGGCGGCTATTTGTGCCGGTTCGCGTATGGGGCTTTATCATCACTTCAATTTCACCAAATTTAGACAACAGGTCGAATGTATTCATCATCCTTTCGATGTCGACCCTGCAATGAGGCTTCGAAACCATAAAAACTACCTTTAATTTCTTACTTTGGCGATTGGATTTAATCATTCTTGGCAGTATTTTCCTGTTTTGTGCTATCCATTCACCACAAAATCGAGCACTACCCAATACAACGATTTTTTCACGACTGATGCCGGACCGGACGAGCACGTCTTTCCTCAATTGGTTCTGGACGATGACGTAGTCAAATCGATTGAACTTATGAAATCTCTGCCTTGTGGACGTTCCAGCTTTATAGGATTCATTGGTATATAAGTAGACACCGTGAGGCAGTGCCAGGGTTGGGATAGACTTCTCTTTCGCCGCCTCCAAGAGCACGCTGACGACATATCTACTCGGAAATATATGGTCGAAACACAGAAGTTTTGCTTCGCTTGCTCTCAGAAAGTAATGAGCCCAACTTTTTCTATAAAAGCTAATTCTAGTCAGTTCATACAAAACACGGCCTATAATCGGCGCCGCCAATTTGCTCAGGCGAGATAAAAGCAAAGGTTTTTCATCACGACGAGAGCTAAATTTGTTGCCTTTTGCGTAAAACCATTGAAAAAGATAACGCATGGTCTTATGGAAACGATTCTTTTTCTGCTCAAAAGCATCGTAAATTGATTTTACTGTAACCCCTTGTTCTTTCAGAAACTTGAGACGGTAATCATTCTCGATATCGTATTGTGGATTTATACAATAAACGACAACTGGATAGTTGTCATGCATCATCCTCCACACTACTGGGGCAATATGATCCACGTCGTTAAAGTGCCTGACGCAAAACACGTACATAACTCAGATTCCTACTTTGCCTTTTTCTGTCCCTGTTCGATATACATCACATTCAGGATATTAAACACAGAGGAAGCGGCAACTACAGGGTGAATTATATGAGCGAGAAGTTAAGGATCTATCAGACGAATTCTAATCGAACTGAATAGCCAAACTGAGTACTTGCCCGTACAACTCCTCGGACTTACTCTGGATAAATTCTAACTCCTCCTGGGTGAGTGTCTTGTATCTTTCAAGCGTGCTCTTGATAATACCGTTTTTCTCTGCTTCAAAACTGGTGTTAGCTCTTATCGGATATTTATTAAAAGTGGGTTCCAGCAAGATATCCTCAAATTTTATTTCTAGGAATTGAGCCAGATAGCGCATGACTGACTTGGTCCTGGCGATCAAGTCTTCAAATGTCAGGATACAAACACGATCTCCATATCTTTCTTTGTTCCGTAACATTGCTCGGGCATTCTTTTTCCACAGGTCTACTCCATCCCGAATACCCCTGCAGATTTTAGGTTTGTGTCTGATCGCGGAAGGATACCAGTTCTTCGGATCCCTAATAATTGAGATCAATCTGCCGTCTGGGTATATTTCGAAAAAAGATTGCATGTTCTCATCACGCATCGCCAGCCTTGCTGTAAAAGCAGTAATGAATTTCTTATGGCCGGAACTGTTTTGATTGTTAAGCCAGGCGCCAAAATAAGAGGTCATATACCCGTCAAATACATCTCTGAGTGTTAGCGAATCAATTGCACCCACGAAATTCAAAAATATTTCCCTCTGCACAGAGGGCAGAAATAGAAAGAGAAAAGCGTCCTCCCTCTTTTTTTCCTTTTTATAGCCTTTCTTGAAATGACTGAAAACGCTGTACTCGAAGAGGGTTTCAAGCCACCGGTTTGGGTCATCCTTTAGATCTAGTTTCGGCCAGGTATATTTAGTCGGATAGCCAATCTTCAGTTCATGGGGATGAGCGTGGAGTTCTGAATGCCCGTCAAAAAGTTGGCTTAGCAGAGTTCCGCCGGAACGCTGTATCTGAGAGATCAAAGCAAGCGGGGTAGTCACAGGCCGAGTGTGTTCCAGACACGCCCGGTAAAGGGTCTCTAAATGGATTCTACTTTGTCCGAAATCCATATTTACCTTCTTAATGCTTGAAATGGTTATGAATTTCTTAGTATAGGTTCGATTCAACCCTGCTCAATTTCGCGCCTAACCTAACTTCTTCCCCTGTTTTTGTCAATCCTAACATATTGTTTGACGGCTTCGT
>WOR8_10007914_pt1 | contig 10120 bp, 7 predicted proteins | sample DeeMarSeWOR38_10_FD_19890 | JGI IMG/M metagenome (IMG submission 19890)
GCCCGCACAACCCGCCCGGCGCAGGGGTTCCAGAAGGTGCAAGGGTGGATACTGATCGGCAAACAGTACCGCCACCACGCGGATGCCGCCCGCGCCGGCAGCCGCCAGGGCGTTCAGAATGTCGGGCGCCGGGTAGCGCTCGAACAGCCCGACCTTGACGAGGTCCACGCCAGTGGCGGCGGTCGCCTCGATCGCCGCTGCAATCACGTGTGCGGACATGGGCAGATCGCCTACCGTCGCGCTCACCGGCCGGCGCCCGCCGATCACACGGATAACCGACCGCTGTACCTCGGACGAGACGGCACCGAGCGCGCCTCTGGCCGGGTCTTTGAGATCGATGATGTCTGCGCCGCCACGCAAGGCCAGCAGGGCCTCTTGCGGATCGGTTACGCTGGCCAGCAAGGCAGTCATGTGCGCTCCTCTGTATCCTGTTTCTCGCGATGTTGTGTCACCGCCTCCATGAGCCAGTCCCAGGCCTGCCGTTCCTTCGCACCGGCGGTCTTCTCTATGGCGATGCCGAGATAGTCGATCTCGGATTGAATCTTCTCCCACGGCAGCAGGTGCAGCCGGCTGACCAGGACCGCGGCCTCGAGCACGGCGCCCTGGGCGCGATTGAAGCCGCCGAAGGCGGCGTGTTGTGCCTCGTGAACAGGCCGGCAGAGCAGGCGCGGCCTGAGCGCGTCGTCTTCCACCCGCTCCACCACAACCTCGGTATGGGCCAGCGTATCGGCCAGGCGCGCGCCCTCGATCCGGGTGGCCGGGCACACAGGCCATTGCCAGCGACCGGTCAGGCAGCCGGCGAAAATGCGTACGTCATCCGTGTAATTGATGACCGCGCAGCGCTCGCGCAGCATGTTGTCCAGCGATCGGGACGGGCGAAACGGCGCCAGCAGCAGGTATTCGCCTTCCTGGCGTACCCCCATGGGGGCGATATGGATGTGACCGTCCTCGGCACGGGTGGTTACCACGGTTTCCCGGATCATGATCCCTTGCCTGCGGTGCGCATGGTGGCGCCCGGCTGTGTATAGTCACGAACATCCGCTTCGGCCTGTTCGCTCGCGCACCCCCACTGCAACGCCTGGTCCTGCACATAGCGCTTGCCCAGCTGCCACGCGATCTGCGCGCGCGCCATTTCCGCACCCAGGTAGAAGGCGTGGCCGGGGTCGCCTTCGACCTCCAGATGCGGGTAGAGCTCGAAGGGATCGGTGCCCGTATACAGGCCATCCCGGTTGTAGACGTGAAGCCCTTCAACGCTGACCTGTATCCGGTAGCTCGGATCGCGCACCGCAGCCGCGGTCGCTTCGATTTCGCTTTGCGCGTAGGGAAAGGGGCGGCGTTCGTGCAGGCTGACCAGGCGCTGGTCAACGTTGCAGGGCAGGGTGTTTGACTCGCGCGCATAATACATCAGGCGTCTGGCCATATCCGCTTCGTGTACCGCGCGCCTGGCATGCGCGCTGACCGAGGTCGTCAGCACATGATTGAGGCGCAGTTCTGCGGCAATGCCGGCCAGAACCGCATTGATGCCGCCGGTGTCGGCGTCGGTCAGTTCCGTGACATTGCCGATACCCATCAGGATCTCGGCATCGGGTCGCAGCCGGCGCAGTTCGCGGTAGCGGTGGATGGACTCGGTAAAGCCGCACAGCAGCGGATCGAGGATCGGGTCGGCGATATAAGGACGGCCCCTGGCATCGAGTTGCTCCATTGCCTGGATCAGGGAAGCCAGGTCGCCGGGCTGCGAGGGGATGAGCACCGGTACGGCCTCGACCTCCTCGGCGATCCACAGGGTGTCGCTGCGCAGGCTCAGCAGATAGTCGGCCCCGGCACGGCCGCCAGTCAGGAGTTCCTGCGCTTCGACCGAGTCTACGCTGACACGAAAGTCGGCACCGGTCAGGGTGCTGACGGTCTCGGCCAGGTGCGGGAAGGGCGTATTCGGCAGGCAGCCGATATCGATCACATCGGCGCCCGCGCTCCGGTAGGCCTGCGCGCGTTGCAGGATGGCCGCGACGTCCAGGTGAGGCGCGTCGACGATTTCCGCAAACAGGTTGATGTCGTAGCGGCTGAGATCAGGCCTGACCTCACCGTGCCCGAAGAACTGCGGCAGGTCTTTGAGCTCGTCGGGTCCGCGCTGTACCGGTATGCGGTAATGCTCGGACAGTGACTGCAGATCACCGCGGCAGCGCCCGGGCACGATGACGCGGTCGATACCGGCGGGACGTGGCAGCCGGCGTCGTATCATGTCGGCGGTCATCAGGCCCGCGACGTTGATGCCGAGCTGATGTATCTGCGGGGTGAAGGCGGTCGGTTGCATGGCATCGAGAACCCGGGCGAGGCTCTTTTCCGCCAGCTTTCCGGTCAGGAACAGGATGCTTTCGGCCATGACAGTCGGGGCCTCACAGCCCGGCGCAGCTCCTCCATATCGGAGACGACCTGGGTAGCCTCGAACTCCCGCAGCTTGGCGACGTTTTCGAGATCGATGCGGCGCGGATACACGGTGACCGTGCCGCCCGGCGCCTCGGTCTGCAGTTCCGGCGCGGTGTCGCAGGCGAACACGATGGACGGGATACGGCACTTGCCCGCCTGCGCGTACATGTTGGTGACCAGTGTGTCGGAGATTCCCCACACGCACTTGGCGACCGTATTGGAGGTCGCTGGTGCGATCACCAGCGTATGGTAGGCCCCGTCATACAGCAGGCCGACGGGTACGCTGCTCGCGGTGGTATCGCGAAACACCCGGATGGACCTGCGCAGATCACTCACCCGGTGGCCATACATCTGCAGGACTTCTGCCGCGGCGCGGCTGAGAAACAGGTCGACGTTGTCGAATGTCTGCAACAAGGCCAGGCATTCCGGGACGAAGTGGCCGGAGCCGGTGATGGCCCATGCCAGCCGCTGGGGCGTCTTTTCAGCTGTCATGAGCGGCCTCGTGCCGGCTAGCCCGCATTTCTCACCGGGATCCCGGATGCTGGCGCAGGGCTCGTGTGTCCGGACGCCGCGCTGGAGGGAAAGTGGCAGCCGTAGCTACCACTTGAGTGAAGCGCAAGTCCGGGCGCGCGAGAACCAGCCAGGGCCGGGATAGGCTCGGCCTGATTACACACTGTCATTTTCCTGGTCTGCACTCTGTTCCTTACCTCAGCGCATTATGCGACGCTATCGCCGCACGGTGAGACATGCGGGCTAGCGTGTCGGGGTAATGTTGCAGCGCTTCATCTTCCGGTACAGGGTGTTGCGACTGAGCTTAAGGTGTCTGGCGGCGGTGGAAACGTTCCAGCGGCACAGTTCCAGTTCGTGCAGCAAGGCCTCGCGCTCGGCACACAGCAGTGGGTCCTGGACCTCGTCGCACGCGGCCGGCGAGCCTTGCGGACGCTCTTCCTTGAGATGTGCATCCCGGAACAGGTCATCCACCAGATCATTTACCGTGATGTGGTCGGATTCCCTCAGGGCGATCAGGGTACGAAGCACGTTGCGCAATTGCCGGATATTGCCGGGCCAGGAATAACTGATCAGGCGGTTGAGCACGGCTTCTTCGACCTGGATGCAGGAGTCGGGTCCGACTTCTTCCCGGATCAGGTGGTGTACCAGATTGAGCTTGTCCGTGCGTTCCCGCAGTGGTGGCAGGGTGACCCGGACGCCCTGCAGGCGGTAGTAGAGGTCTTCGCGGAAACTGCCTTCGGCCAGCATTTCCGAGAGATCCCGGTGGGTCGCGCTGATGACCCACAGGTCCACGCTCACAGCATGGTGGCTGCCCAGGGGTACGACCTCCTTTTCTTCCAGGACGCGCAGCAGACGTGCCTGCAGCGACAGCGGCATGTCGCCGATCTCGTCGAGGAACAGGGTGCCGCCATTGGCCTGCACGATCTTGCCCGGACTGCCGTGTCGGCTGGCGCCGGTGAAGGCACCGGCCTTGTAGCCGAACAACTCGCTCTCGATCAGCGATTCCGGGATCGAGGCACAGTCAATGGGCACGAAAGGCTTGCCTGCGCGCGCACTGGACTGGTGCACCGCCTTGGCAAACACACCCTTGCCCGTGCCACTCTCGCCACACAGCAGAAACGGAATGCCCTTATCGAGTACCCGGCGCGAAATGCGGATGTTCTGGGCCATGCGTGGATCCCCGAACTCCAGGGTACTGAGCGGTTCCGCGTCGCCGCTGCCTTCGCTGTCGCTGATTCGGGTGCTGACGGTGGATTGCACGCTGCGAGGCGAGGGGGTTTCCGGTTCCGGCCTCTGCACGATGGCAAAAAAGCGACGTCCCTGTTTCGCTTCATGTATCGGGATCGCGTGCAGCGAACTGTACGCCGGGTGCTGCAGCAGCGAAGGCCGCGTCAGGTCGAAGATTTCATCGATTTTCTGGCCGCGGAGCTGGGCCGGGGACCGCCAGCCGATCTGGACCAGCGCACTCTGATTGGCGGCCAGGATCGCGCAGTCCGTCAGGAAGGCCATCAGTCCTTCGCCGAGGGTGTTGACGAATTCCGGACGGCTGTGGAAGTGCATGATGAAATGATTCTTGAACGCGCCCAGAAAGGCGCGATTCTCGATCGTCTTGGCTGACATGTTTACCAGTGCCAGCGTGTGCTGCTGCGCCTTGTTGTACTCGCTGGAGGCGTTGAGCACCGCGAGAATCTTCCCGGTGGGGTCGAAGATCGGAGACGCGGTACAGGTCAGCCCCAGATTGCTGGCGAGGAAGTGTTCATTCCGGTGAACGATCAGCGCCTGCTGTTCCGCCAGGCAGGTGCCCATCCCGTTGGTACCCTGCTGCTGTTCGGACCAGAGTGCCCCCTCCTTCAGGCCGCTGTTCGTGGCGGTGGAATCAAAGCTGGGATCCCCGACATAGTTGAGAATCATGCCGCTGTCATCGGTAAGTAAGATGGAATGGCCGGAGCCGGCGACCTGCTGATACAGGTTCGCCATTTCGACACGGGCGATGGGCAGCAGTGTGCCCAGGCGCTCCTGATGTTCACGCAGCGTGTGGCGCTCGACAATCTCGGGTTCACGCCCGTGCGTCGGGTCCAGGCCGTACTTGCTGTAGCAGCGCCGCCAGGACTGGTAAATCCTGGCGGGGACCGAACACTCTTTTTCCTCACCGGCGACAACCGATAGGACGCGCTCACGATGGCGGGAAAATACCGCTGAAATTTCCATGTTGCCATGCCCCTCTGAAACTGTCACATGCACTCCTCGCAGGTTTTATGTCCGTGTCCCGACGGGCCGGTGAGCCGCTCGCTCAATCGGTGGGAATCTGGCGTGCAAACTGGCTGATCAGGGAGCGCGGCGGCCCTCTCCGCCGCGTTCCTGTCGCACTATGTCCCACAATCCGCCGGGATCTGTGCTGACTAGGATGATCTCTGGACTCACCCTAAGTGTAACCAAGTTGGTGCATTTTTCCACTTGTCCGGCACACGGCGCTGCGTTTCCGCGATAGTTCGTGCAACCTGTCCCGGTCCTGCAACAGCCGGATTGGGACATCGCGACAATCCCTGCATCAGCCGTGCACGACCCGTTTGAGCGCCTGGCCGGCCCGCCCGACCCTCAGAGAAGCGTCTATACTTGGTACGGCCCTCTCACGACAGGCGGGCTTGCATGTCAGTAAAGCGGAGGAATGCCATGGCGTGGCGGGAACGCACGGCTGAAGAAACGTACAGCGATGAGGACGTGGAGGCGAGGCTGAAAGAGGAGCTTCCGCACTGGTATCTCGAAGACGGATGGATCCGCCGCAAGTACAAGACCAGTGGCTGGAAGGCGACGCTCATGGTGGTCAATGCCGTTGGTCATCTGGCGGAGGCTGCCTTCCATCATCCCGATCTGACCGTCTCCTATGCCTTCGTGATTGTGAAATTAAAGAACCACGCGGCCAAGGGTATTACCAACAAGGACTTCGCCCTGGCCCGCAAGATCGAGGAAGTCATACACTGGCAACCCGCCAGGGAGGACAGTCCCCTGGAGGGCACGCCGGATGATCCACGCTTCAAGTACATCAAGTACGATCCGCCGCTCGGCACCAGCGGTGCGCAATGAGGGTAGCCGCTGCCGTGCGTGTTTTTGACCACCCGCGTCATGCCTGACGGAGCAAGAGAGTGACATGATCCGCCTCAAGATCAACGGCCTCACCCATGAGCTGGACGTGGATCCCGAGATGCCGCTGTTATGGGCGATTCGGGACGTGGTCGGGCTGACCGGTACCAAGTACGGTTGCGGTCTGGCGCTGTGCGGGGCCTGTACCGTTCACAGTGATGGCCAGCCCGTGCGCGCGTGTGTCACGCCGGTGTCGATGGCCGTCGGCAAATCGATAACGACCATTGAGGGTCTGAATTCCGCAGTCGCGCAGGCGGTACAGTCGGCCTGGGAAAAACTCGACGTCGTGCAGTGCGGCTATTGCCAGTCGGGGCAGATTATGTCGGCCGTCGCGCTATTGGCAGAGAATGCCAACCCCGACGACGATGCGATCAATACGGCCATGGCAGGCAACATCTGCCGCTGCGCCACCTATGTGCGCATTCGTGCCGCCATCAGGGAGGCCTCCAAGGCATTGACATGAGGGGGCGCAGGAGATGAACCCGGACACCATCGTCAACCTGAGTCGCCGCCGGTTCCTCAGATCGGGCCTCGCGGCGGGGGCAGGGCTCACGCTGGGCGTGTGTCTGCCGGCGGCACTTGCCAGGCAGACCGAGGCAGGGCCGGGCAAGGCCGGCGGCGAAATCGTTGCGGCGGCGCGGTTCGAACCCAACGCCTTTGTTCGGATCGGCACCGACAACCAGGTCACCGTCATCGTCAAGCACCTGGAAATGGGGCAAGGCACCTACACGGGCCTGCCGACCCTGGTGGCGGAGGAGCTGGATGCCGCCTGGTCGCAGATACGTGTCGAGGGCGCGCCGGCCGACGCGAAGCGCTATAACAATCTGCTCTGGGGGGAAAGCCAGGGTACCGGGGGCAGCACCGCCCTGGCAAACTCGTTTGAGCAGCTGCGAAAGGCCGGTGCGGCCGCACGCGAGATGCTGGTGAATGCAGCGGCCAGCCGCTGGCAGGTTCCGGCGGACACGATAACGGTGCGCGACGGCGTGGTGCGTCATGCGGCTTCGCAGCGCACGGCCACCTTCGGTGAGCTGGCCGAATCGGCCGCGCAGCAGCCGGTACCTCAGGAGGTCTTTCTCAAGGATCCGGAAGACTTCCGCCTGATCGGCAGCTATCTGCCGCGCAAGGACGGCAAGGACAAGATCAACGGCAGCGCACGCTACACCCAGGATGTGAAACTGCCCGGTATGCTGACTGCCCTGGTCGCGCATCCGCCGCGCTTTGGGGCCAGGGTGAAATCCTTTGACGCGGGCAGGGCCAGGGCCGTGCCGGGGGTCGTGGACGTGGTGGAGATTCCCACTGGCGTCGCGGTGCTGGGCAAAGATTTCTGGAGCGTCCAGCGTGGCCGCGAGGCGCTCAAGCTCGAGTGGGACGAGGCGCAGGCCTTCACGCTCGGCTCGGAGGAGATCATGGCCGAGTACCGGCGTCTGGCCAAACAGCCCGGCCTGCCGGCGCGCAAGGAGGGCGATGCGGACGCTGCCATGACGGGCGCGGCGCGTACCATCGAGGCAAGCTATGAGTTCCCCTATCTCGCGCACGCGGCCATGGAGCCGATGAACTGCGTGATCAGGCTCGATGCCGAGGGCGCCGAGATCTGGAACGGCGAACAGCTCCAGACCGGAGACCAGCACGCCGTGGCCGCCGTGCTCGGGCTCACGCCCGAACGGGTGAAGATCCATATGCTCTACGCCGGGGGTTCATTTGGTCGTCGCGCCAATCCCCAGTCGGACTATGTGGTGGAGGCCGCGACCATCGCCACGGCGACGGGCGGCAAGGCGCCGGTAAAACTGGTGTGGACCCGGGAGGATGACATGCGGGCCGGCTATTATCGCCCGATGTATTTCCACGTTTTGAAGGCCGGGCTCGATAAGGATGGCCAGCCCGTCGCCTGGCAGCAGCGCATCGTTGGCCAGTCCATCATGGCGGGTACGGCCTTCGAGGCGGTACTGGTGAAAGACGGTGTCGACCAGACCTCGGTCGAGGGTGCAGCGAATCTGCCCTATGCGATCCCCAATCTGACGGTGGATCTGCATTCGCCGAAAATGGGCGTGCCGGTACAGTGGTGGCGCTCGGTCGGCTCCACCCACACGGCGTTCGCCACCGAGGCGTTTCTCGACGAACTGGCGGCCGCCGCGGGCAAGGACCCGGTTGAGTTCCGTCGCACGCTGTTAAAGGATCATCCGCGGCACCGGGCCGTCCTGGATCTCGCTGCCGCGAAGGCAGGCTGGGGCACGCCACTGCCCAAGGGGCAGGGGCGTGGCATCGCGGTGCACGAGTCGTTCAACAGCTATGTCGCACAGGTGGCGGAAGTGACCGTCCGCCCGGGCGGCAGCTTTTCCGTCGACCGTGTGGTCATTGCCGTGGACTGCGGCATCGCCGTGAACCCGGACGTCATCCGTGCGCAGATGGAGGGCGGCATGGGCTTTGGTCTGTCAGCGGCCCTGACCGGCAAAGTGACTCTGAAGGAAGGGCGCGTCGAGCAGTCCAATTTCCACGACTATACCGTGCTGACCATCAACCAGATGCCGGTGGTGGAGGTGCATATCGTGAAGTCCGCGGAGCCGCCCACCGGCGTCGGCGAGCCGGCCACGCCCGTCATCGCACCGGCGGTGGCCAATGCCCTGTACGCCGCAACCGGACAGCGTGTCTACCGGCTGCCGATTGAATTACATTAGGGCCTGTTAACGCTGACCCACGCGTGGGTCAGCGTTAACAGGCCCTGGTACGCTTTCAACTTGATAGTGACGGATGCTGACAAATTGAGCTGAGTGCCGGCATTTTTGTTTATTGCCACGGAATCCACGGAAGGACGCGGAAAAAACTTCTAATGGGTGTTGGTTCTTTCCGTGTTTTTCGGTGGATTCCGTGGCTATACGATCCGTCATCATCAGATTGAAAGAGCACTAGAAGGACAATTCGGTCTGCAACCCGCATCCGGACCGGTTTCCGGGGCGAACCCTCTCCGAAAGAGTCGGGGCAGTCCTTGAGAAGAGGGATCACACGGCCCCACGACCCGACGGTACGACGTGACAGGCGAGGCAAAACAGGGGCTGGAAATGCCGCAGCACAATGCGGGTCTCGACGACTGGCGCGCGCTGGCCCTCAGGCTGGAAGAGGAGGTGCAAAAGGTCCTGATCGGCCAGGACCGGGCCATACGGCTGCTGAATATCGCGCTCTTCGCGCGGGGCCACGTGCTGCTCGAGGGGGACGTCGGCGTTGGCAAGACGACCCTGCTGCGAAGCTTCGCGCGTGCCGTCGGGGGTGCCTACGAACGCATCGAGGGCACCATCGACCTGATGCCCAGTGATCTTGTCTACTACACCTACATCAGCGAGGACGGCAAGCCGCGCGTGGCACCGGGTCCGCTGCTCAAGCACGGGGACTCGCTGGCCACATTCTTCTTCAACGAGGTCAACCGTGCGCGTCCCCAGATGCACTCGCTGCTGCTGCGCGTGATGGCCGAACGCAGTGTCAGCGCCTTCAATCGCGAATACAGCTTTCCACACCTGCAGGTATTCGCGGACCGCAATCGCGTGGAGAAGGAGGAGACCTTCGAAATCCCCTCCGCGGCGCGGGACCGTTTCCTCATGGAGGTCCTGATCGAGGCGCCCGGCGATCCGGCCCTGCAGCGGGCGCTGATGTTCGATCCGAGATTTCACGATGTCACCTCACTGATCGAACGGGTCGAGCCCGGCGTCGTGCCCTACGCGGAACTCAATACGATCGCGGCGCTGATACAGCGGCGCGTCCATGCCAGCGACGCGCTCCAGGACTATGCGCTGAAGCTGTGCCGGGCAACCCGCCATCCCGCGGAGTTCGGCATCGCGCTGGACGATGTCAACATCGAGGCCCTCATCCTGGCCGGTGTCAGCCCGCGGGGTATGAGCATGTTGCTGCGGGCGGCCAGGGTGGCGGCATGGCTTGCGGGCCGCGACATGCTGCTACCGGAGGACATCCACGCGGTGTTTGCCGAGACGGTGGCGCACCGGGTGTTTTTTACACCGGTCTATGAACTGCGCAGATCCCGGCTGGCGGCGGAGCTGATGGACCAGAT
>WOR8_10007916_pt1 | contig 10119 bp, 7 predicted proteins | sample DeeMarSeWOR38_10_FD_19890 | JGI IMG/M metagenome (IMG submission 19890)
CTTCTTGCCGCCTGAAATCGCTTCTACCGGGCAGCGCTTGTGGCAGATCATGCAGGCCTGGCACCTGTCCGGATTAATATAGTACGAGACGACTTGGCTGAACAGCTGCTCGATTTCCTCGTCGGTGAACAATGCGTCATATTCGGATGCGTCTTTAAGGCGTGACTGCAGTTTTTTTCTTTTTTCGATTTTGATGTAGGGAACCAGCTTGCGAGCGGCGTCGATTTTGGTCTTCAATTCAGCTTCATCGACTGCGTCGCTTTTGCCAAGCGGCCCCAGCGCTCTGATGTGTTTGCTGAAATCATTGACGACTTCGGTAAAAATGTTGCCCTCCCCGGAAGACATGAATTCGATTCTGAGTCTTTCCGGATTCAGCCCCACGTGCGCCAAAATTCTTTTGCACAGCAGCGCCATGTTGAGGGCATCATAATTTCCATGGGTGATATAGTTGCATTCGTTCAGGCGGCAGCCGCCAATAAATACCCCATCCATTCCGTTTGAAAAGGCCCTGAGCACAAACTCCAGGTCGACCCTGCCGGAGCACATGACGCGAATCAGCCTGATTTCAGTCGAATATTGTAGTCTGGAAACTCCAGCCATGTCCGCAGCGCCGTACGCTCACCAATGGCAGACAAAACCAAGTATTTTGGGTTTATATCGAGATCCAGCACTCATATCGTTTCACTCCTTTAGTGACCGATCGGATATAAGGTTATCTGTTATTGGTTAATAGTTTAAATGGAATGAAGTCTATTTTAATTTCATAGTCATGTATATTGAGGTTTTTATTGTGTTCGAATAACAATTAACAAATAACCAATAACGCCTGATTGAGCGTTTCACGCTCAATTAGGCCTCGGCCGCCGCATCAATCTGGCACAGGAGGTCTTCATCGGTAAAATGCTTCAGATAAATCGCCCCTGTGGGGCATTTGGCGTTGCAGAGACCGTCTCCTTTGCACAGTACGGGGTTGACAACCGCCTTCGGGCCCTGATGGGTCTTGCGAAATTCGATGGCGCCATAGGTGCAGGCGTCAATACAGGCGCCGCATCCCATGCAGGTCTTCTCATTGACCTCGCACACAGAGCCGGAGACGGTAACGGTATCATGGGAAAGAAGCGTCAGGGCCCGGCTGGCCGCACCGTAAGCCTGGTTGATCGCTTCCGGTATGTGTTTGGGGTAATGCGCCATGCCGCACAGATAAACCCCTTCGGTGCCGAACTCAACCGGCCTGAGTTTGACATGAGCCTCTTTGAAAAACGCATCCGGCCCCAGAGAGATCTTGAATTGTTGAGCCAGCTCCCGGGCTCCCGCCGGGGGAATGACCGCGGCTGCCAGGGCCAGATAATCGGCATCGATGGCCAGTTTCTGACCCAGAATGGGATCGGTCACAACAACTCTTAAGACCGGCCGTCCTTCAGACGCAACGGCTTCCACCCGGGGCTTATCTGCCGGCTCCCAGCGAATAAAGCGCACGTCGTTATCTGACGCTTCGCGGTAATAGTCTTCTGCAAACCCGTAAGTTCTGATATCCCTGAACAGAATGTAGATATCCATCCGGGGGTTTAGCTGTTTTAGTTTCAGGGCGTTTTTAATGGACTGGTTACAGCAGATGCGGGCGCAGTAATTACGGTCTTCCTGCCGGCAACCGACGCACTGGATCATCACCACAGTGCGGGCCTTTTTCAGATCCCGGTCTGTTTTGAAAATCCGCTCCTCCAGTTCGAGGTTGGTCAACACGCGCTCATCCTGCCCGTAAAGGTATTCGGTTGGTTTGTAAGCATCCGCACCCACAGCGATGATCGCGGCGCCATGCTTAATCTCGGATTCGCCCCGGTCTGATTTGATCTTTGTTACAAAGTTGCCGACATAACCGGTCGCTTCGGTAATGACCGCACCGGTATAAACGTATATCAAGGGGTGTTGATAAACCCGGCGCACCAGGTCATTTAAGTATGCCTGAACATCCATGCCATCCAGCGTGTAATGGATTTTTCGGGCTGTACCGCCCAGGTCGGTGTCCTTTTCCAGCAGGTAAACCGCATGCCCCTGCCTGGCAATGGAAAGCGCGCTGGTCATGCCGGCGATACCACCGCCGACCACCAGAGCCTTGCGGTTGACCGGCAGATCGATTTCCTGCAGCGGCTGTAAATGGCAGGCGCGCGCGATCGACATGCGGGTAATGTCCTTGGCCTTCCGGGTGGCTTCAGCTTTTTCTTTGGAATGGATCCAGGAACAGTGCTCTCTGATATTGGCCATTTCAAAGTAGTATTGATTGATGCCCGCCTCGCGCAGGGTATCGCGGAACAACGGTTCCAGTGTCCTGGGAGAGCAGGCCGCCACGACCACCCGGTTGAGACCTCTTTCCTTGATGGCTTCCGTTATGGACTCGGCCGAATCCGTGGCACATGAAAACAGCTGCTCGGTGGCGTAAACCACGTTGTCCAGGGTCTTGGCATATTCCACCACAGCCGGGACATCGACCACTCTGCCGATGTTGGCGCCGCAATGGCACACAAACACGCCCACTCTGGGCGCTTCTTCAGAAACATCTTTTTCCCGGGGATAGATCCGCTCCCTGGACAGTTTTCCCCGCCGGAAGTTGAGGTATTCACCGCACTGGGAGCCGGCACCGCTGGCGGAAAAAACAGATTCGGGAATATCCATCGGGCCCTGAAAGGCGCCGCTGACGAAAATCCCCTGCCGGGTGGTGGCCAACGGATTGGTGGGGCCTGCCTTGCAGAAGCCATGAGGTTCAAGTTCGATGCCGAATTGATCGGCCAGATTCTCAGCATCGGCCGGCGGGTTCAATCCCACCGATAAGACCACCATGTCAAATTCTTCTTCTTTGACGCCGTCCCCGGGCGTGGCGTACCTGATGGTCACATTTTGGGTTTCCGGGATCTCTTTTCCAATCGTGACGTAGCTTCGGATAATCCGGACTCCGTCAAGCTGCTCGGTTCGCTGAAAATAAGATTCAAAATCCTTGCCAAAAGACCGAATATCGTTATGGAATATCGTGCACTCGGCCTCGGCATCATGATCTTTGGTTAAAATCACCTGTTTCTGGGTATAGGTGCAGCACACGGCCGAGCAATAAGTGTTGCCGCCCGGAATTACCTGCCGGGAGCCGACACACTGAATCCAGGCGATTTTTTTGGGATGCTTTTTATCGGAGGGGCGCAATACCTCGCCTTCGTGCGGTCCGGTGGCGCACAGCAAGCGTTCAAAATCAAGACTGGTCACCACATTTTTCATCGTGCCGTAGCCGTAGTCGCCCCGCTTTTTGGCATCAAATGCTTCATAGCCCGGTGACAGGACGATGGCGCCGACTTTGATCTTCATCTTCTCCGGTTCCTGATGCAGATCGATGGCGTCGTTTTTACAGACCCCTTCGCAAATGGCACATTTTTTCTCTTTCAGATAGAGGCAGTCTTCGTGGATATAGGTGACCAGGGGAACGGCCTGGGAAAAGTAAATGTGGACGGCTTTGTTGGCCGATAGGTCCTGGTTGTAAGGATCCGGGACCTTGACCGGGCAGTATTCGACACACACCGCACAGCCGGTGCAATTGTCTTCGATGACGTAGCGGGGCTTTTTGTTCAGGGTAACCGTGAAATCACCGGCTTCGCCCTCGACGCCGTCGATTTCAGTGTACGTCAAAACCTCGATGTTGGGATGCCGGCCGACCTCGACCAGTTTGGGCGAGAGAATTCACATGGAACAGTCATTGGTGGGATAGGTCTTGTCCAGCTGGGCCATCTTGCCGCCAATGGCAGGTGACTTTTCAACCAGATAGACTCTGAATCCCGAATCGGCCAGATCGAGGGAGGCCTGAATACCGCTGATGCCCCCGCCGACCACCATCACATCTCCAAAATTGCCTTCTGCGGAGTTTTTCGGTAACTGTTCGATTTGCTCTTTTTCCATTTGCATTTGTCTTTACCCAATTCTAAACGACTTTTTTCTGGCGCGGGCTACGGTTATCATCAAAAAACGGCTCTTTTTAATTTTCAGGAATCATCAGGACAGGGCTTCCTGGATGATCTCCGTCAGATCCTTAATTTCTAACTTGTTACCGTTGCCCGCCGGGTTGCCTTCACCTTCAGCGAGCATGAGCCTGCTTTCCTCAAAATGGGTGATGCAGTACGGGCAGGCGGTCACCAGCACCTCGGCTCCGACGCCGGTAGCCTGCTCCAACCGGATGTCCGAGAAGCGTTCACCCTTGGGCGTCTCCATCCAGATGCGGCCGCCGCCGCCACCGCAACACAGGCTATTTTCGCGCGCTTCCGGCATCTCGCACAGCTCCAGACCGGGTACTGCCTTTAACGCTTCCCGGGGCGGGTCATATATGCCGTTGTGCCGACCCAGGTAACAGGGATCATGATAGGTGACTTTTTTGGCGTATTCTTTGCCGAGCTCAAGCCGTCCCGCATCGATCAGCTCGGCCAGATACTGAGCGATGTGCACCACTTCAAAATTGACCATAAATTCAGGGTACTCATTTTTAAAGGTATGGTAGCAGTGGGGGGAGGAAACCAGCACCCTTTTGACCCCGTTATCAATAAAGGTTTTGATGTTTTCTTTGGCCAGGCGTTTGAACAATTCTTCATCGCCGGTTTTGCGGATGCTCTCTCCGCAGCAATTTTCCTTGCTGCCCAGGATGCCGAAATTGACGCCGGCCTTTTTAAGAATACCGGCGGTGGCTACAGCCACCTTTTTTAAGCGCGGGTCATAGCTGAGGTAGCAGCCGGGAAAATATAAGATTTCCGTCTCCTCGTTAAATGCTTTGACAGACAGGCCTTCGGCCCATTTTGCCCGGTCTTCGCGCTTTTCATTCAAGGGGTTGCCTTCGCCCGTGAGGCTTGCGCTGATGGTGCGAATCGATTTGACGGAGGTTGGAAAGACCCCGTACTCGGTGGCAATCCGGCGCAAGGACACGCCGGATTCGATGATTTTAACGCCCCGGGGGCACTGCCGCGGGCAGTTTCCACAGGAGGTGCAGCGCCAGATATCTTCGCCTTCTACCTGCGTCATGCCGAAAGTCGCTTCACGGATGATTTTGCGCATGCTAAAGGCTCTCACCCGGTTCCACGGACAAACCGTGTCGCACAATCCGCATTGATAACAATGCTTGAAGCCATCACCACCGGACTCTTTGATGACATCGACGATTTCTCTATAGTCGGTCAGGTTCTCCACGGTATTTTTCAATCCTCTATTATAAGTTACTGGTTATTGGTTATTCGTTAATAGTACGGATGGATGGGTATCTAGTTTTAAATCCTGCCGGTTCCAGGGTTGGAACCTGAGGTTGCTATCGGGTTCCAATAACGACAAGCTATCTCTAGAATGCATCTTACACTCAATAGCTGCGTTAGAAGCCTCCTTAAAATGCTCACATACTGCACGTATGCTGCGCTTTTGCGCTTGTCCCGCCATAGCCGCTTATTAAGGCGACGGCGGATCGACTTCTGCCTTGTTCTTGAGCGGTATCTACTATTTTTGAGATGGCTTGTAATAACGAATAACGATTAACGCCTGATTGAGCGCTAAGCGCTTAATCAGGCTTCTTCGACATCCGCGCCAGGGCATCCCTGACCTTCTGCACCCCATGCTTTTTGGCCAGCGCTTCCAATCCGATCTCCAGCTCCTCGCGTTTTTCTTCTTCCTCGCCTTCCTCTTCTTTTTCTTCGTATGTGAGGGCATCATGCGGGCAAACCTGAACACACATGGGCACATCGATGGGCGGATCGTCTTCGCACATATCGCATTTTAACGGCAGGCCCGAATCGGGCTCTTTAAAAAGATCCCTGGACGGGCAGGATACGCCGCAGAAGCTGCACTGCCTGTATTGCTTGCCGTCGATCGTATACGAATGCCTGCCGTTACATTCGGAGGGCGTATAATCGCCGGCACGGATCGGCACATAACAATCGTTGAGCTCATCGATCACCACCCGAATGCGCGAGCGGGCCGGATTGATACTGCTATACTTTGGATTGGCATGAAATGCTGAGCAGGCGACCTCGCAGGCACGGCACCCGATGCATTTATCAAGATCAACTTTGATTTCTTTGATGATTCTCTTTTTTGACTCAGCGCTCACGGCTACAGCTCCCTTTCACCCTGATTTGCGTGAAAATTAATGCGAAGTTTAGACCGATGCTTCTTTGGCAGGTGCATTGCCACCGTCTGTCAGGAGGCCTCTCTCAATGAAGTCTTTACTCACATAATCCAGGCCCAGTTCGTCGAGGGTTTCCCTGGTGGGAATCCCGTCGTTGTTCCAGCCCTTGAATTTGTAATATTCATCCAGCAACCGGGTTTCCATTTCAGGATCTCTGATCTGCCAGTGGTCCTCGGGCGGCTTCTCGTCGGCGCGTCGCATCCCCCTTCTGATATTCAGGGCCCTGATCAGGTTGCGGTTGCGTCGCCCGATTTTCCATATGCGGTCCGGATCCATATCCAGACCGGTGGCATGGGAAATAAAATCCGGCAAATTGTACAGATGATAGGGCGGGCGGCCGCCGAATTGACCCCTGAACGAAGATAGAAAGGCGCAGGTGCCGATGGCGTCATCAATGTAATGCATGGTCTCATTCCAGTCTGCAATATTGACGGACGCTTCCACGGATGGATGGGTTCGCGGCTCCCATTCCAGATACCATTTTTTAAACCGCTCCGGAGCGGCATCCCAATTTTTGACGAATTCTTCTCTTTCTTTTTTATCGGCGATGGGGACCTGAGGGTAGGAGCCTTCCGTCTGGGTGATCGTCATCTTCTCGCCGGTGGCGTACATCAGGAAATAGGGATAATTGACCATTTTTAATTTGAGCGGCAGCTGCTCAAATTTTTTCGTGCTGTTATGATCGAATTTTTCCGCGCCGTTGCCGATCTGGCGGGCGGCGTGATAAACGCCGTTGGCCAGCGCATCGCCGACCCCTTCGCGGCGCACGATTTTTTCCACCAGGTAGAAAAATCTTTCCCCGGAATCCGTCGGAAAATTCGGCAGATCTTTGTCGCTTAAGATTCCGGCTTCGTAAAGTTCGACGCCAAAGGCCAGGACCTGCGGTGTCGAGTAACCGTCCAGGCCGTGCTCCTGGGTGACGCCGAGGATGTCGTAATTAAAATCCAGCTCTTTATAGGCCGCCATGGCATAGGTCAGCTTGCTGTAACATTTCTGGAAATAGGTTGGCCGTCCCGGGTAGCGAATCGCCTGGTGGCAATCTTTCGGGCAGTTATAGCAACCCGTCCATCGTAGCCGCACGCTGTCAGAAATCGCCTTCCATTTTTCTTCACGTTCTTTGCTCCACCACCCTTTCTGGCGCTCACGGGCATTGCCCCAGGCGAAATTGTTGACGTGCCACTCTTCGTCGTCTTCGTGCAGAAAAACATCCCCGCAATAGGGGTTGTCGTAAATGGCCTGATACATGGGGTTGCACAATTCAAAAAGCTCGGCCGGCCGGGCCACGTTGATGTCCTTTGTGCCGCGAACGGCGATGGCCTTCAGCCGCTTATCTCCCATGATTACGCCCACACCGCGCGAAGCGCTGGAGTTGGCATGCTCGATGGTCGACATATAGACCCTGTTTTCACCGGCCAGACCGATTGCGGCCACCTGGGCTTCAGATTGCTTTAACTCCGCTTTGATGCACTCGCCGGTTTCCAGAGCGCCTTTGCCTGACAGGTGGGTGGCATCGCGTATTTCCACCTTGTCATTATGGATCCACAAATAGACTAAGTCGGAGGCCTTGCCGCGAATGAGGATTTTATCATAACCGGCATGTTTTAATTCCGCTCCGAAAAAACCACCGAACAATGAATGGGAGTACAGGTTGGTCTGGGGCGAAAAAGTATCAACAGCGGTGCGATTGGCACCGGGAACCGGTGTGCCGATCAAAATGCCCGCGCTGAATATCAGCAAATTGTCGGGGGAAAAGGGCTCGACTTCCGGCGGGACCCTGTCCCATTGGATCTTGGCGGCCGTCCCCTGGCCCCCCAGATACAGCTCGGTTAGTGCTGGATCCGTTTCGACCCGTTCAATACTTCCGCGAGATAGATCGATTTCTAGAATATATCCTGTCTCTGCGTACCTCATTTTTTTCCCCTTCTAAACGGCCGTTATGTTTGGTGCTTCAGAAGATGGCTTCGTAACATCATAAACTTAATGGTGATCCGAAAAAAGGTGGTCGATTTAGGCTATAAATTAACTACAATTTAGCTATAAAATAGCCACATAAAAATGTTTATAGGCGCTTCCCCGAAATTTGTCAAGGAAAAACTAATTTGATCATTTAATAATAAAATTAATTATTTACTAAAGGTTTTGAACACTATTGCCGATCATATCACTAGATGACAGGAAATCCATCGGACCTGCACTCCCGGGGAAGGGGCCTATTATGAAAAAAACGATCATCGCATTCGCTTGCCTGGTGCTCTTTAGCGCTGCTGCCGTTAGCGCGTCCGGCAAAGAAATTGAACCTGTGACAACCTTGCCGCCGGTTGTTGCGCAAACATATGGCATGGCCGGTACCATTATCATGTGGCATTCGATAGATGGTGACGAAAAAGCGGTTTACAAGGCGACCTATATCTTTAAAGATGGCAGGCTTCAAAAGGTCAGCGAGACCGTAGCTTCACAGGATGATCTCAGATACCGGATCATCGGAAGATAGCCATTTATGCTCAAGTGAAATTGTGATCTCACAGCCATATTTGTTTGCATAAGCGCTCTTGATCATCCCAAAACACCCCATTCTCTTCCCGCCCTGTGTTCTTATTATTTCTTGTTGACCGTCGCTGTCCTGTTTTATATTAATTCCAAATTCAACTCATTCAGCTTCATAGGATTTAACGCCCCGGGGGGCCTCTGTCAATGGCATCCGCTTCTTCTAAAAAGGTCATCTTTGCCGCCTTAATCGGAAATTGTCTGATTGCGTTGACCAAGTTCATTGCGTTTTTTATCACCAAAAGCTCGGCCATGCTGTCCGAGGGCGTTCATTCGGTCGTGGATACCGGCAATCAGGTCTTGCTGCTTTACGGATTGCACCGGGCCAAAAAACCGGCCGATGAGCGCTTTCCCTTTGGGCACGGCAAGGAGGTATACTTCTGGGGCTTTGTGGTTGCGATTACCATTTTTACGATTGGCGCCGGGGTATCGCTCTATAAAGGCGTGCACCACATTTTGCATCCGGTGCCCATCGAAAATCCGACGATCAATTATGTCGTGCTGGCCTGCGCGATGGTGTTTGAAGGTGCGGCCTGGTACTTTGCTCTGACTGAATTTACCAAAGCCAAAGGAAAATGGGGCTACCTGGAAGCGGTGCAAAGGGGCAAAGATCCTTCCATGTTTGTGGTGCTGTTTGAAGATTCGGCTGCCATGCTGGGTATCATTGCTGCCTTTATCGGCATTTTTCTGAGCCAGGTCACGGGAAATTACGTTTATGACGGCATTGCATCGGTGGCGATCGGATTGATTTTGGCCGGGACGGCCGTCTGGCTGGCCTATGAAATAAAGGGGCTGCTGATTGGTGAAAGCGCCCGACCCGAGATTGTCAAGAACGTAAAGGAGATTGCCCAGTCCTATCCTAAAATAAAACACGTCAACGAAGTGTTGACCCTGCACATGGGGCCGGAGTTTATCCTGCTGAATTTAAGCGTGGACTTTGCCGACACGGTTTCGGTCGGCGATATTGAAGAAACGATTGCCAGACTGGATCGTCACATCAAACAAACCTACCCCAAGATCAAGCGCGTATTTGTCGAAGCCGAAGCCCGGCACCCAGCGCTAACCGCCGCCTGAAGTAATTAACCACAGACCCACACAGACACACACAAACTTTTGTCCGGCCGACATTGCCCGAGGAAAAACCGTATGCCCTGCGGGCAACATTACCCAGTATCTTTTTGAGCATTTTCAGGAAACTGGATGATATCCAACTCATAAAGATAGTTGAGCAAGTATTTAATTGAATCGCGAAGCGATTGACTGTTTTTGTCCGGCCAATGTCGGCCGGACAAAAGTCTGTGTGGGTCTGTGGCGAATTCAATATCTTTTTCTTTCTCTTTCCATATCCCTTTTCTCATCGCGGCGCTTGATGGCCTCACGCTTGTCAT
>WOR8_10009767_pt1 | contig 10119 bp, 6 predicted proteins | sample DeeMarSeWOR38_10_FD_19890 | JGI IMG/M metagenome (IMG submission 19890)
GGATACGGGGCAACTAACCCTCGAAACCGTACCAGATGGAAAAAGCAAAGAGGACATAGTCGCCTATTTGGCCAAGTTTTTCAAAAGTGTCTCTCGGGAAAAGTTGGTTGGCTTAGTTAAAAGAGCGCCCGTTGTCCTGAGTAGGAACGTGCCGGCCGCCACTGCCAAAAGAATTATCACCGAACTCGAAAGACTGGGCGCTACGGCAGTCTATGTTCCCAACGGCTTGCAAGAAACCAGGCCAAGGGAACAGGAAAAATCAGGTGCAGATCATGGTATGCCAATCCTGCAAGCCTTCCAGGGTGACCTCCCTCGTGTCCCGGTGTCCACTTTGTACAATCTTGGTCTTACCCTGGTTGCTTTTGCCATGCTTCTATTACCGCTCATCTATCTGGGGCTAATCACCGGTGTTGCCTACCTCCTCTATTACCATGCCACAGAAAGTATTGAGTTATTGCAGGGGCTCAGTAGCGGTAGAGTCGCATTTTTTACTTACCTGGCACCAATGGTGGTGGGAATCTTGCTCGTCCTTTTCATGATAAAGCCCCTTTTTGTCCGGCGAGCTCACTACATCAGGCCAAGCAAAATCGAACGCCAGGATGAACCCCTCCTTTTTGCCTTTGTGCAAAAGCTTTGCAATCGAGTGGGTGCGCCCATGCCAAGTGAAATTCACCTGGACATCAACGTGAACGCTTCCGCCAGTTTCCGTCGGGGATTATTGAGTATTTTTGCCAACGACCTCGTCCTAACCATCGGCCTACCACTGGCTGCAGGACTTAACCTTCATCAGTTCGCCGGGGTTTTGGCCCATGAGTTCGGCCACTTCGCCCAGACCACCGGAATGCGTCTCACCTACATTATTCGCTCAATCAATTTGTGGTTCGAGCGAGTAGTCTACGAAGAAGATGAGTGGGATGAACGTATCCGTCGCTGGAGCCGGGACTGGGATTTCCGCATTGGCGTCGTCCTTTTGGTAGCCCGGCTCTTCATCTGGGTTACCCGTAAGATCCTTTGGATTTTAATGCTTTTCGGTCATGCCATCAGTAGTTTCATGCTCCGGCAGATGGAGTACGACGCTGATCGATATGAAACTTACCTTGTGGGCGCCGAGATCTTCGAATCCACCACCCAAAGAATGGTGGAACTGTCCTTGGCCCATGAGTGGGCCTTTCAGGATCTGGGAAACGCCTGGGAGGAAGGGCGTTTGGTTGACAACCTCCCAGCCCTGATCCTGGCCAATGAGAGAAACATACCGGACGATATTAGGCAGAAGGCCCTAAAAGGTCACTTGCGAGATGCTCGGACTGGCCTTTTCCACACTCACCCTTGCGATCGAGACCGTATAACCAGCGCCCGAGAGCTCCAAGCCCAACCCTTATTCAAACTGGATCTCTCTCATGCAAAAATTCAAAGTCATCTAGAGCAGGCAGAAACGAGGGACAGGGAAAACGTTTTCACTTCCTCTCCCCCCGCCTCAATCCTCTTCAAAGATTTTGGTGCGAGGGCTCACAGGGTTTCCCTGGATTATTATCGCAGTGTCTTTGGCAAAGAGGTCATGTCAAAGAATCTTGTAAGCGTGGAGGCCATGGTAAAAAGCCATGACGAGGAATGGGAATATTCCAAGGCTCTGAATTGCTTTTTTCAGGGTCAGTTTACCGTGCTAAGACCATTAGGCTTGCCTCAGAATTGCATCCAGGCCACGGTCGATTACCAGAAAATTCCCCCGATGCTCAGGTCTGCCCGCAAACTCATCGTGAGTTCTGCAGGGGACTACGACCAGAAGCTTAAAAACTTCAACAGCCTGGAAATTCGTATCATGGAAGCTTTCCAAAATCGAGCCCTGCTGGACGGTGGCCTCCACCTATCCGCCTCTCAGGTCCAGGCCATGGAAACAGTTTTTCAGGAAGTAGAGGAGGGACAACGTCTCGCCGTCATAGATGAACTCAATTATTTTGAGAAGCTCGTGCGCGATCGTATGACAGGGGCGCTGCAGCTACTCAATGTCGAGAGCGTAGCTGCCAAGATTACCAATGGCGAAGAGCCAAAAAAGACAGCCGAGAGATTTATCAAAACCGTCAATGCCCTGGAAAACCAACTCGCCACTGTAAGAGATCTTCAAATTGCCTATCAGCAGCTTGCTGTGTTGGTAAACCAGTTGGAAGGAAAAGAGGATGACGAAAAACTGGTGCGACAAGTGCGGGTAAAAATGGGGGATTTGCGACAGATCCTTGCTCGCCTTAGAAGGTTGCTCTCGGAGGTAACTTACCCCTTCGAACACACTCAAGCTCAGATGACCTTGGGTGAGTTTGCCATTGTGAAGATGCCCGGAAAGGATGAACTAGGACCACTTCTTGATGGGGCCTATGAGGCCGTAGACAGGCTCTTTAGGGTCTACGCCCGGTTAGTGGGCAGGCTAGCCCACTTGGCAGAATCGGTAGAGAGCGGACTAGGTCTCTCCCCTCTACCAGAACCACCCCAACCACACAATTAACCCCACAATATCAAAATTCTCCTAACATTTTTACCCATTTTTTGCCGTACCAAAAATGGTACGGCAAGTTTTGGGTAAATTTTGATTTCCGCCTTGCTGTTTAAACTGGCACAGCTATTGCACCAATCTGTTTTGGTCTAAAATGTCTTGAGGAAAGCATTGGGTTCCCATGAAAAAGAGCCTATCTGATACAGACGTCTTTCTTCGCGCCTCGGGCGCAGATGATCCCCACAGAGAGATCAAAGCTCAGCTCGCTCATTTTCTTCTCGCCCTTATTCAAGCCTTTCTCCGCACCGGTTACTACACTTCAGATCATCCTGAAGCGCAAAAAGCCAAGATAGGACTGTATGAAGATTTTCAAGGCCTTTTCTCTCAAAGGGACGAGCTCACCTTCCTCATCCGTGAGGAGCCCGAGGGTAAAAATATTCTAATCGAAGGAGTTTTGCCGGAGATCCAAGACCTCAATCATCTCATGATAGAGGGGATGGCAGAGATGTATGTCCCCAGATTCGTCAAATTCCTCGAGCAGAAAGACCTAATCAGCTTGACTCTTAAAAACGCCATGACTTCGCCGGAATTCACCAATTTCGTCGACATCATGAGCGAACCAAGTTTTGTTGAAACCAGAGACAAGGGCGACAAAGAAAGATTCAGCCGGACCCTCCAGGAGAAAGGGATTGTCAACATCTCCTACATTTATAATGAAGAACTCGTCACCGTGCGCAACATCCCTTGGCGAGCTCAAATCGCCCTTACTCGTCTGAAGAAAGACTTCAGTCTGGTCCCCTATTTCACCGACCTCGACCTCGAAGGGCTGAGAAAAGTCAGAAGGCAAATCATTCAGGACCTCATTAGACCTCTGCAAAACGCCGAAGCCATCTATTATATTTTGACCAACAGTGATCTAGCCGTAACCGAGGAATTCAAGGAGGCTGAGATCGACCAAGAAATAATAGAGTGTCTTTCTGACGATCTTCTCGCTCAGGTATCTCAGGCACTGCTCAAGGAGACCTTCCGTCGGGGCGAGACAGAACCTGCACAAGGAAAAGCGGTAGAACTTGCCAAAGACCTTGCCCGCACCCTTAATCTGAGGAAAGTTAAGGGAAGAGAGTCCATTCTGGAAGAGTATGTAAAACACAAACTCATTTCTGCTGATCAGCTACCAGCGGAGATGCAGCAGCAGATCAGGCTTGAGCAACTAACCAAAAAAATTCTCCAGGACAGTAACTCTATCCTCGTCCAGCTAGACAAGATTCAGGGCGAAGAAAAATATCTGCGAGTGGCCCGAACTCTTGCGGCAATTATGCCTGAACTGACCCGGCAAGATCATTATGAGCCAATCCTCGAAATCATCGATCGTTTCCAACGACACCTAAGTGAGAAAAAGGAGTTCTCCAGCTGCGCCGCCCAAATTCTAGACGAAATCTGCAAGGGCGAGATCATGATGGCACTAAAGAGCAAATTTCTCTTGGGCAGAAAAGAAACGTGCCAGGCCATTGCTCCCATATTTCATAAACTGGGCAATAGAGCTTTACCTCAACTGGTCTCTATCCTGGTCAGGAGTCACGACCATTTTGTCCGCAAAAATGCCTGCGAGTTAGTAACTCAGATCGACCCCTCAGCCATCAACTTTATCCTCAACCGACTAAACGAGAAAGGAAGCGAAACTAGATCCATAATCGACATCCTCAGGATATTGGCAGAATTAGACTCGGACGGGGCAAAGCATCCCTTGGCCAATAGCGTCTTGTCTTTTCTAAATCATGAAAATCCCCACATCAGGGCGGAAGCTTTGAGGGTATATTACCGAGTAAAAGGGGCAGAGGGCAAAGTACTGTATCTCGATCTTCTGAATGATAGTGATGTCAATGTCCAGAAGGAGGCGATCGAATGTCTTGCCCGAGTCAGAAGTGGAACTGCCCTTGGTAAGTTCATGGAAATGTTAAAGAACGCCGATGATATTCCCTCGGACACGCGAGTGCAGATTGAAGCCTGCCTCTACAGGTCCATGGGCTATTATGGCAACCTTGAACGACCTGAAATCGGAACCCTTGAAGACTTCCTTCTGGCAACACTGGACAGCAAAGTCGGCTCAGGAACCCTTAGATGGACCACCATAAGAAAGAAAGCTATCCAACCGGAGGTAATAGCCGCAATTTGTGAGGCTTTAGGAAAAATCGGTACTCGTAAGTCTAATGGAGTTCTGCAAAAACTCAAGAAACACAAGGACAGCCCCTGGCAAAACAAAGCCGAAGAGGCCCTGGCAAAAATAGCCGAAAGAGAAGCGGGCTAGAGCGCAGATTTTAGATTGCAGATTCCATAGAAACCACTAGGCACTCTGGCAATTTCGAAATTCGAATTTCGAAATTTTAATCCTAGGCCCTCTGCCCCATGCCTTCCCAAATCCGCAAACCTTAGTTCATATACTCCCCTACACCGAGACTGCCAGAGAAAGGCTTGCCCTTTTGCCCCCTTTGGTGTTATAGGAACAGGCTTAGCCCGTAAAGTTAGGAAGATTCATGGAATACGAAACAGTTATCGGCCTGGAAGTTCATGCCCAACTTCTCACCGAAAGCAAGATTTTTTGCGGTTGCTCCACCAAGTTTGGTGCAGCCCCGAATACCCACACCTGCCCCGTTTGTCTCGCCGGTCCTCAACCGCAAGGTAGTGGAATTTACCATCCGCTTGGCTCTGGCTACCAACTGCAAGATAGCCAGCAGGAGTAGGTTCGCCCGAAAAAACTATTTCTATCCTGACCTGCCTAAAGGTTATCAGATCTCCCAGTACGAGCTGCCTTTAGCCCAGCAGGGCTGGGTAGATATCGAGATCAATGGTGAGAGTAAACGAATTGGCATCACTCGAATTCATCTCGAGGAGGACGCCGGCAAGCTGGTCCACGATGAGACCCAGCCACTCAGCTATGTGGACTTCAACCGCACTGGCGTGCCTCTTGTTGAAATAGTTTCCGAGCCGGATCTTAGGACCCCAGAGGAGGCATCCACCTTTCTGAAAAAACTACGGGATATTGTCCGCTACTTGGACATATGTGACGGCAACATGGAGGAAGGGAGCTTACGCTGCGACGCCAACATCTCCTTGCGACCTGCAGGGTCGGAAGGCTTTGGCGTCAAGACCGAAGTGAAGAACATGAACTCTTTCCGCTTCGTCCAGAGGGCCCTCGAGTATGAAATTAAGCGGCAACGGGCAATACTCGAACAAGGGGGCACCATTGTCCAGGAAACCCGCTTGTGGGACAGTGACGCAGGGGTAACCCACGGTATGCGCGGCAAGGAGGAAGCCCATGACTACCGCTACTTCCCGGCGACGCCAAGAAAGCACGGTTCATGAAAGGCTATGGCTTGCCGGAGCAAGATGCCGTTGTCTTGACTGGCAGCAAGGAACTAGCAAGCTACTTTGAGGCTTGTGTAGGCCGCTTTCCTCAGCCAAAAAAGGTGAGCAATTGGATCATGGTGGAACTGCTCAGGGAGTTGAACAAAGACGATCGGGAAATCGACCAATGCCCGGTGGCCCCGGAGAACCTCTCCCATCTCCTTCAGTTGATAGATGATGGCATCATCAGTGGCAAAATCGCCAAGACCGTATTCGAGGAGATGTACGCCACTGGTAAAGCCCCCAAGGTGATTGTTGAGGAAAAGGGCCTGAAGCAGGTTACGGATGAGGGCGAAATCGGCAAGGTTATTGACAGCGTAATGGCTGCGCATCCCAGCCAAGTTAAAGATTACCGCAGTGGGAAAGAAAAACTTCTGGGATTCTTCGTCGGCCAAGTTATGAAACAGACCCGAGGTAAGGCTAATCCCAAGTTAGTTAACAACATTCTTAAGGAGAAATTGGGACGAGAACCAGAGTAATGCTACTTTCGAAATCCCCCCTAACCCCCCTTTATAAAAGGGGGGAACTAATTAGAATCACTCCAGAACCATCCCCCTTTTGTAAAGGCGGACATAGGGGGATTTCTATCTCATAATCGGAGTGGAAACCCTATGATTCCTACCATAACCTGGCAAGATAATTATGTGGTCATGATAGACCAGCGTAAGCTGCCTTTCAAAGAAAGCTATGTGGTTTGTAAAACTCCTGCCCAGGTGGTGGACGCCATTCGGAAGATGGTGATCCGCGGTGCCCCTGCTATTGGGGTGGCCGCAGCCATGGGTCTCTCCTTGGGTGCCAGTAGAATCAAATCCCAAAACCGTTCTACTTTTGAGCGTCACTTCTCCCGTATTTGTGAGCAAATGGCCAGAGCCAGGCCTACGGCCAGCAATCTCTTCTGGGCCATCCATTCCATGCAGGAGGTGCTAAAACAACACCCCAAAGCGGGAGTGGCGGAACTAAAAGACCTTCTGCGAAGGAAGGCGGATGAACTCCTTTCCGCAGATCAAGCTATTAATCGAGCAATTGGTCTCAATGGCCAGATAGTCATACCAGACGGGGCAACAGTGCTCACCCACTGCAACGCTGGAGCCTTGGCCACAGCGGGTTATGGCACCGCCCTTGGGGTAGTGAGGGCTGCCTGGGAGGCAGGGAAGAAGATCCAGGTCCTCGCTGATGAAACCCGTCCTTTTTTGCAAGGCAGCAGGTTAACAGCCTGGGAACTGCAGCAGGATAACATTCCCGTTACCCTGATTACCGACAGTATGGGGGTCGCGGCTAACGGAGACGTGGCCAACAAAATAGGCACTTATTCTCTCGCCGTCCTGGCGAAGGAAAACAGGGTACCGTTTTATGTTGCTGCGCCCCTGTCGACCGTAGATTTGTCTGTTCCAACCGGGGAGGAAATCCCTATCGAGGAAAGGGACCCCAAAGAGGTGACCCACAGTCTTGGTCAGGCCATAGCCCCCGCCGGGGTCACCGCCTGGAACCCGGCCTTCGATGTAACTCCTAACCGTTTCATAGAAGGAATTATCACTGAAAAAGGTATCGCCCATAAGCCATATAAAAAGACACTGAGAGCTTTTAAGCAGGACTGAGCAAAGAGCAAAAGGAGCAAACTCAGCGGACGTCCAAAATCACTAGGCACTAGGGACTAGACACTAGGCACTGACATTGTGTACGCTGCCTAGTGCATAGTGCCTAGTCTTTAAAGGAGGGAGCAGAAACCATGGTGGAGAAGGCTAAGAAGATCTGGATTGATGGAAAGTTTGTGAACTGGGATGATGCTAATGTTCACATCCTCACTCACACCCTGCACTACGGCCTGGGGATCTTCGAAGGCATTCGCTGTTATGAATGCGAAGACGGACGTTCCGCAGTATTTAGACTTCCAGAGCACGTTGAGCGGTTTTTCCACTCCGCTCATTCCATGCTGATGAACATCCCTTTCAGCCGAGATGTAATCACCCAGGCTATTCTCGAAACTCTCAGGACCAATGAGCAAAAAGCCGCTTACATCAGGCCCCTTGCCTTTATAGGAGACGGGGCTATGGGGCTTCATCCCCAAAACAATCCTGTAAGGGTTTCTATAATCACCTGGCCCTGGGGCGCCTATCTGGGCGAGGAAGGGCTTACCAAAGGGATCCGAGCCAAGGTTTCATCTTTCACCCGGCACCATCCCAACATCTTAATGACCAAGACCAAAACTTGTGGCAATTACGTAAACTCAATCCTGGCCAAGCTTGAAGTTACCAAGGACGGCTACGATGAGGCAATTATGCTCGATCCGGATGGGTATGTTGGCGAGGGCACTGGAGAAAACATCTTCATCGCTCGCAGGGGCGTGCTCAGGACTCCGCCGCTTACCTCCATCCTTGCGGGAATCACCAGAAGTTGTGTAATTACCTTAGCCCGTGATCTCGGCTTCGCGGTACTCGAGGAGAGGTTTTCCCGAGACGACCTCTATGTTGCCGACGAGGCTTTCTTCACCGGAACCGCAGCAGAGATCACCCCAATCCGGGAGGTTGACCAGAGGACAATTGGGGAGGGACTGCCAGGGCCTTTGACCAAGAAACTCCAGGACACTTTCTTCCAGGTGGTTAGGGGAACGAAGAAGGAGTATGGCCATTGGTTAACGTATTTATAGCATAGGGCATAGAGCATGGGGCATAGGGTAAATGACAGCTAGCAGCGGGCAACTGCCAGCAGGCAGGAAAAAGATATACTGAATACAGAATCATCGCGGCATGCTACGATCTGAATGCTGTCCGCTGTCAGCTGCAAGCTGGTTCCTGACACCTTGATATTTGCTGCTTGGGATGTGGGATGTGAGATGTATCTAGCGTGAAGAACAGGGTCGGAGAGACAGCGTGGACGTTGAGGACCTATACGAACTGATTCCGGAGTTCATGTGCAGCGAAGGCTGCTACGAGTGCTGTAAGAACTTTGGGGTGCCTTCCAGAACCAAGGTGGAAGACGGACGAATTAAGAAGTTCCTGGAGGATAACTCCATGCAACCTGGAGAGGCTCGTGGCCACACCTGCCCATATTTGGACGAAACCTTACCAGAAGGGGGATGTTCCATTTACCCTGTCAGACCATTAATATGCCGCCTATACGGCACATCTCCCAGTTATCTTTGCGGAATGGGGGTAAGGCCGGTGAGGCTTCTAGAGGAAGATGAAGAGGAAGAAATTTTTCATCTTTACCGAAAAAACTTTTTCTAATTAGTGCTCATCCGAAAACGGCCGTTTTCAGATGAGCGCGATCAGCTATCAGCGCTCAGCCATCAGCAAAATACATGTGAATACAACATATTAATCTGCCCGCTGATTGCTGAATGCTGACAGCTCCATCCGGGAATCTCGGATTTTCGGATGAGCACTAATTATTCAAGCCTGTAGTGAGGCTCGTCTCCTGCCTTTCCCACCAAAGCAAGCTGCCCCCCACATTGCTCGCACACATGGAGGCTGCTCAAAATCTTCACCTCGGTGCTGGCAGGATCTTCCAGCGATATTAAATCGGCAGGAATGTAGATGGACACTCCACACTGTTGGCACATGCATTCCATATCTTCACTCATAAAATCACCCCCTGCAAAATCAAACTGCGATCCAAGCTTTAACCACAGAGGAAAATACCCAGAAAAGTGAGTCCTGGCAAGATAAAGGTGATTTAATCTGGCCTGTAGCCACACGGGTAATTATATTCTTAGACAAACAACTGACTAGTAAAAAACATATCTGATCGGAGGATTATATGGATTTCGCTATGCCAGAAAATGTGGCCAAAGATTTGGAGGAGTTTACCAATTTCCTTCGAAACCAGATGGATCCCTTCCTCACTGAGTGGTACAAGAAGGAAGTCATTCCGAGGGAGTTTTTTCGGAATCTGGGGCAGAACGGCTGGCTGGGTTTCAAACAGCAGAGTGGACGGTTGGTCGAACAATCCTACCTGACACAGACCCTTCTTATGGAAAAACTGGCCAAAATCTCCCCGGGCGTGGCAGTGGCTGTATTGGTCCAGATCTCTCTTGGCATGGTCCCCCTTTTTCTTTTCGGTTCAGAAGCTCAGAAGGCAACTTACTTGCCCTCAGCCGTCAGGGGAGAGACCCTGATTTGCCTGGGCAATACAGAGCACAAGGCCGGAAGCGATGTTGCCAACATCCGTATGGAGGCTGAGAAAGTCGATGGCGGTTGGGTGCTCAACGGTACCAAGGCCTATGTCACCAACGGTGCTAT
>WOR8_10007917_pt1 | contig 10118 bp, 5 predicted proteins | sample DeeMarSeWOR38_10_FD_19890 | JGI IMG/M metagenome (IMG submission 19890)
CATGATCAAAACGGGTCGGACCAAAATCGATACCCCGAAAAAGATGGCGCTGTGCCGGGAGACGTGTAGAAAACTGGATTTAGATGCCCTGGTGATCGTGGGTGGAGATGATTCCAACACCAACGCTGCCTTTTTAGCCCAGGAAATGTACACCGACGGGGTTCAAGTAATTGGTGTTCCCAAGACCATTGATGGTGATATCCAGGTCCGAGACGACAACGGCAGGGTCCTTTGCGCCATGTCGTTTGGGTTTCACACCGCCGCACGGGCATTTTCCAATTCCATCAGCAATTTGTGCACCGACAGCAGCTCCGATGTAAAATACTGGCACATCTGTAAAGTCATGGGCCGGGTAGCCAGCCACCTGGCACTGGAAGTGGCTTTGCAAACCCATGCCAACATGACCCTCATTGGTGAAGATCTGGCCGATTATGTAGACCAGCGGCGGCTTGAAAAGGCTCGCAAAGAGGGCAGGGTCGATTATCATGCCTATGGGATCACCCTGCGTCATCTTTCGCGGGTCATTTGCGACGGAATCGTAAAGCGTTCTGCCAAAGGCAAAAACTACGGTGTCATTGTCATACCTGAGGGCGTTTTGGAGTTCATCAACGAAATTCAGGTTTTCATCATTAAATTAAATACTATTATTGCTGAGCACAACCAAACCCGCGACCAGGATTTTCATTCTACCTTTCCGCTCCTGGAAGACAAGCTGGAGTATTTGCGGCGTCTGGCCCAGCGATCCAGGGAAGATTCGTCATTTACACTTTGGAATACCCGTGATGATGATTTGTTTAACGATATTCCGGCCTTTTTTCAGGAAGGTCTCTTAATGGAAAGGGACAGCCACGGCAATTTTCCGTTTTCGCAGGTCGAAACCGAAAAAGTCTTAATGGATTTGGTTAAAGATTATCTGAACATTTTAAAGGAAGAAGGCCGATACCGCCTTGGCATTCATAAAAGGTACTTCTGCAAAATCCTGAAACGTGCCGATCTGGATCCGGATGCATTGGGCCCGTTGCTATTTGAAGATTATAAGCAGGCCGACATTTTGCTGCGAAAATCTGCGATCATATCGCTAAAAACATTGAAGCAAGCGCTGGTCGACGGGCAAATGCTCAAGGCAGACCAGGAAATTCCGGCGGCGATCGAAGACATTTTTAAAAAATCGGTTCCGTCCTTCAAGACCCAGAATCATTTTTATGGATATGACGGCCGGGGGAATGATCCGACGCGCTTTGATTGTATTTATACCTATAATCTGGGCTTGACTGTATTCAGCCTGATTGCTAACGGGGCCACGGGCCAGATGGCCGCCATTCGAAATCTGGAGCAGGATTTCACCAAGTGGGAACCGATTGGTATTCCGATTGCACCGCTGATGCATCTTGAAGAGCGTAAAGGCCGTTTGGCGCTTGTGCTGGAAAAGAGTATCGTCGATGTGCGTTCAGCCGCCTTTCAGGTCGTCAAGGCCAATCGTGAAAAATGGCTGGCAGCGGACTCAGCAGGCGACCATTTCAGGATACCGGGCCCGATAAGGTTTACGGGAAAAAGCGAGGAAGATCGACCCATCACGCTCGAATTAAATGCACTGGCGGATCAAGAAGATTAATCTGAGATCGAGCGCATACATTTCATTTTATATCCATTTGTTGATTGCACTTTGGAGTCAGTTTGCGCTAAGATATGAACATTGTGAAAGGTCAGCTAAGCAAACAAATCAGCATCGCCACGCACATCATTGACGGATCGTACAACAAAAAACCGTTGCCCTGGGTATTCGTTTTGAGGAGATGTCGCCTCAGATGAGCGGCTTGCTGATGGTGTTTGCGAATTGACTGGAAACTGGCGAGTCATAGCTGGCATAGCGGGTTGTTGCCAGCGTCCGGTATTTAATAAATTTGAGCGATTGACTGAAAATAGAACTTATTTGCGATTAGGGATAAATTGGATTTTTGATCAACTGTTGCAGCTGGCTAATAATCATATTCGTACTCTAGTTTAGATAGTTGCTCTTCATCTATGATTCCCAATTCCACGAGCAAATCGCCGATACCTGCTTCGCGCAAGTAGTCTATTTCCATGATGTTTGCTGGCTTTTTCTCTTTTAGGCTAAAAAAGGTGTAATGCAGGTGCAGCGAGGTTTTCTTTAAAAGATGGACATCTTTGCCATGAAAAATGATATGATGATCCATGATGAAATATGCGATAGCAGCCAGGATAGCAATAAGGATATATTGTTTAATTCTTGCATTCATTATATGGTCTTGTGGTATTGATTTCAGAATTGCTGCGTTCGATCTTATGGCCTATAGCTATAACTCTATCAAATCGAGCCTGACACGTCAATATTGGACGGCTTTTAGAGATACAACTATATGAAAAAATTAAAAAAACTTTTGGGTAATCGGGTCGATATGGCCGATTACATGGTTTTGACGGCGATATTTCTGGGGGCTTTATACTGGGCGCTGGAATCCCTGCTCAACGTTTTTTCACCGGAGGAAATTAGTTTCTATCAGGAAATCTTCGGTTCCAATATCGGTTATGTTTGGCAACGGCTGATCGTATTCTGCTTATTTTTGATTTTTGGCTCCCACGTACAATTTACCATCAATGAACGCAACAGAGCCCTGGAGGCCTTAAAAGAAAGTGAGGAAAAATATCGAACGATTCTGGAAAATATCGAAGAGGGTTATTATGAGATCGACTTTGAAGGGTATTTCACCTTTGTTAATGATTCGATGAGTAAAATTCTGGGTGTTCCCAAAATAGATCTGCGGTTTATGAACTTCTGGGAGTTTATGGATGAAGATAAAGCCGGATTCATTTATGAGACGTTTTTAGAATGCCGCCGCAGCGGCAGACCGGTTAAGGCCTTTGACTGTGAATTTAAGATAGAGGGGGCGACATTATTCATTGAAGCCTCGGCCTCTTTACTGCGTGATACAAAGGGGCTTCCCATCGGATATCGAGGCATGTTGCGGGACCGCACCGAGAAAAAGAAAATGGAAATGGATTTATTGGAATCCTATCGGAAAGTACATGAAGCCCGCAGCGCCACCATCCTGGGTCTTGCCAAGCTCGCCGAATATCGAGACGAGGGTACCGGTACCCATCTGGAAAGAATTCGAGAGTATGCCAGAATTCTTGCAGTTCAATTGTCTCAGAATCCCAAATTCAATGATCGGGTCGATCAGCAATATATTGAAGATATTTATCAATCTTCGATTTTACACGATATTGGAAAAGTCGGTACACCGGATGCGCTTTTGCTTAAACCCGGGGAACTGAACGATGAAGAATTTACGATCATCAAACGCCACACGATTATGGGGGGCAATGCGCTCAAGGCAATCGAATCGCAGATTGAGGGAAAATCCTTTCTGGCTATGGGTAAGGAAATTGCCTATAACCACCACGAGAAATGGGATGGCTCCGGTTACCCGCGCGGGCTAAAGGCCGAAGCCATTCCTTTATCTGCGCGCATCATTGCCGTAGCAGATGTGTACGATGCCTTAACGACCAAACGATTCTATAAAGAGGCTTATTCACACGAAAAAGCCAAAACGATGGTCATCCGCTTAAAAGGCAAACACTTCGATCCCGATATCGTAGAGGCTTTTATCGCCATTGAGGCCGAATTTAACCGTGTGCGCAAAGAAAAGCTCAAAGAGGAAACGGCGATACCGCATCAGCAGGTGCAGGCTGCTAATTAGAAGCTGAGCTCAAATATGCATCTGACATGCATTGGTTGCGGCCGGTGCCTGCTTGTCCGCCTCTGTTGGATTGGCCCGTACGCCGGTTAAAAAACTGACAATCACTTCTCCCGCCAAAATATATCTGCGCTTTTAACCTTGAAATCCGCGGTTCAATAACCAACATGTGTGTTTATCATGTAAAACGAATCCCCGCAGTTTAGCCAAATTCAAGACATCATTCGAAAATCCATTCAAGTATCCTTCCCAACCTGCCGATATATAGGCCAGATTTCGGATGAATAGATGGTTCGTGACCACTGCCTCTGACAGCCGATGGATCGCTTCCGCCGGGCTTAAAAAGCATACACTCGGCGCTGGCTGTGGCTGTCATCGGTGTATTCTCACCTGCTGTCGCAATCCTGGCGGATGATTAACCTTTACGCGCTGAGGCTGTAGAGTCGACGATTAAGGATTATGCGGATCAGATGGAAAACGTTGAAGCCAAACAATTAGGTAAATACCAGTTGCTGCAAAAAATTGCTGTGGGCGGTATGGCCGAGCTCTATCGTGCCAAAGTCACACGTGATCACGGTTTTGAAAAACAGGTTGCCATCAAAAAAATTCTGCCACACCTCTCAGATGAGGGCAATCTCGTCAAAGCCTTTATTGATGAAGCCAAACTCGCAGCGCTGCTTCAACATGAAAACATTATCCAAATATATGATTTTGGCAGTATCGATGGCGGATATTTTATCGCTATGGAGTATCTTTTTGGCAAAGATTTACGAAAATTAATCAACAAAGTCAAAAAAGCCGGCAGCCCTTTGGATCTGGAAAATACGCTTTACATTGTTTCGCGCATCTGCGCCGGGCTTGATTATTCCCACAAGCTAAAAGACCTGCAAGGCAAACCCCTGAACATCATTCATCGGGATATCAACCCCCAAAATATCTTTCTCACCTATGAAGGGCAGGTCAAAATCATTGATTTTGGCATCGCCAAAGCCGCCAGTCATAATAGTACCACCCACGAGGGTTTGATTAAAGGCAAAGTGGCATACATGTCACCCGAACAAGCTTTAGGCAACACTATCGATCACCGCTCGGACATTTTTTCCACCGGCATTATTTTGTACGAATTGCTGGCCGGTCGGCGAATGTTTGAAGGCGAAACGATGCATATTTACAACCAGGTGCGCGAAGCCCGCTACGAACCGTTGAATAAGTTGCAACCGCATCTTCCTGAAAAACTCAATGGGGTCGTTGACCGCGCACTGGCAAAAGAACCCGATGAGCGCTATCAGACCTGCGGAGAAATGCTTGCGGACCTGGAGGAGTGCATTTTTGAGGTGTCAGTGCGAACCAACAGTCGGCGTTTTGCTAGTTTTATTAAAGATTTCTTTAAGGACGAATTTGCAGTAGAGGAAACGGCCCTTTGGTCCAACACGCAGGATGACAAAGACCCGCAGCGTCTTGCAAACCACGCTTCATCTATGGATAGCGACAATACCGGGAGCACGGTTTTTTTGCCGGAAACCCGACCGGAGCCGTCCTTTCAACACACCATTTGGCGGTTTGTGCCGGCTGCGGTGATGGTCATTTTGGGCTTTGTGTTTAATCTCAGTTTGGCTGAATTGCCGTTTACGCCCTCAGACCGCTCAGTTGCAGCATATTCGATCATATCAACGCCTGCAAAGGAGGCTACCAATCCGCATGCAGACCCAATTAAAGCCGCCCGGAAGGCGCTGGAAGCCAAACAGTTTGCCTCAGCTGTGGCGCTGTTTGAATCGGTCGTGATGACGGATGCTACAGCCCTAAATGGAATTTCAGCAGAGTTTTCAGCCGCTTTGTTCGGAATGGCTGAAGAGTTGCTCGCAACAGATCCGCCGGCGGCTAAAAGCGCCTTACTCAAAGTTTTGGAGATACAGCCTGACAGTGTGACCGCAATGTCGAAACTGGGCTACCTTTATGTTCAGGAAAACAAATACCCGGAGGCGATCGAGAGTTATCGCAAGGTGGCTGAACTCGAGCCGCACCAGCCGAGTTCATATTTTAACCTCGGTTACATTTACGCTATCACTGAAGACTACCAGCAGGCAAAAGAGATGTATTCAAAGGTTGTCAATATGGAGCCGGATTTCATGGACGAAGCGTTGGTTAATCTGGCCATTGTGCAGCAGGAATTGGGCGAACGCAATCAGTGTGTCCAAAATCTCAAACGGGCCATTAAAATTAATCCGGCAAACACGTCGGCTGCCGATTTGTTGGCGCAAATAACCGAAGACAAGGAGTAATTCCCATGACCGCACCGTTTAACCATAACATCGCCAAAGGTATCATCAGCGGGATGATCATACTGCTGCTGTTTGGCTGTGCCAGTGTCAAAGAAGCGAATTTCAGCCAAAAATACGAAAATTCAAAAAATTGGTTTAAAGACAAGTGGCAATCAGTGGAAGCCAAATTTTCATCTTCCGATGATGACGCATCTGCGCTGCAACCCTATTCACAAAATTCGGAATACCTGATCTACCGAACCCAGTGGTCGTACGAGACGCTCCCCGGCATTGCCGAATGGTTCACGGGCGACTCTGATAATTGGAAAGTGTTGGCCGCCGCCAATCCAAAGATTGAGCCCAAACATATCCCTGCCAATGAGCAGATCTTGATTCCAGCGAATCTGGCTAAAAAGAAGACACCGCCAACAGAGGCTTTTGCCGCCAAGCATCGCGTATCTTATTTTGTTCATCAGGTGAAATGGCGCGGCGAAACCTTGAGTTTGATCGCCAAATGGTATACTGGGCATTACGGTAACTGGAAAGCTCTGGCGCAAGCAAACCCAAACCTCAATCCAAATCGCATTGCGCTCGGCAACCGGATCTACATTCCACCGGAGCTAATAAAAACCAAAAAGCTTTTGCCTCGCAAAGTGGTCGCCAAAACCCTGTCCGGATATTTTGCCCATACGGTCACAAAAACGGACGAAAAATTATCAGATATTGCCGAATGGTACACCGGGAAAACCAGCAACGAGAAAGCCATTGCCGATGCCAATCCCGATATTAATCCCAATTTACTGCTGATTGGCAACGAAATATATATTCCATCGGCTTTGCTGAAAACCGACAAGCCCCTGGATCAAAAACCCGTTCAGAAGACCGCCAAAGCGGCACCGAAAAATTCCAAAACCGAGAAAGTCACTCGTGCGCCCAAGAAAAAAAAGATCCAGCTGTTTGGTCCCAAGCAATTTCCGGCCAATTAATGCCCTGCGATATAGGTCTTTGTGCCACCAAAAGGCCGGTCATCTTAGGCAGGGTTGGTTGTTTATATCAGTTTAACGGACGCACATCCCACGCGTAAGCATTGCCCAACCTGTTGAATGATCATTCATTATAGTGCCTTTTCGCAAGCGCGCATCCCCTAAACCACTGCTTTTATATTTTAATTATTATATTATAAATAAAAATAGTATTTTATAACAAATTGATTTAATCCTGAATCGGGCCATAAAGGTTTTTATTGACAGATGTCCCCCCAATCTGATAGATGAATGAAGATTCATTCATTTTTATCCCAACTCAAGGAGGAGGCCATCATGCCAAGGAAGATCAGATCGGTCGCGGTGATCGGTTCCGGAATTATGGGTGGCGGTGTCGCCGCTTTGCTGGCTGGAGCCGGTCTAAAAACGCTATTGCTCGATATTGTGCCCCCGGATTTAAAAGCGGAAGAAAAAAATGATCCGGTGGCCCGCAATCGGATTGTTAAAGCCGGTCTGGATACGGCCCTGGCGACCCAGCCCGCTTTGTTCATGGCACCTAAAGATGCAGAACGCATTTCAATTGGTAACCTGGCGGATGATCTCGATAAGATTGCCGAATGCGATTGGATTGTTGAAGTTGTCGTCGAAAATTTAAAGATCAAGCAGGATTTGTTTACACGCATCGAACCCATACGAAAAAAAGACAGCATTGTTTCGTCGAATACCTCCGGTATCCCCTTAAAGGCCATGTCCAAGGGTCGCAGCAAGGCCTTTAAACAGCACTTTCTGGGAACCCATTTTTTTAATCCGGTCCGCTACATGAAACTGCTTGAAATCATTCCCGGTGAAGAAACCCTGCCTGAGATCCTGGAATTTATGGCTGATTTTGGCGAACGGATTCTGGGTAAAGGCATTGTCTGGGCCAAGGACACCCCGAACTTTGTTGGCAATCGAATTGGCGTGCAGGGTATGGTGAAAGTGATGCAACTGATGCTGGAAGAGGGAATCTCTATTCCCGAAGTGGATGCCCTCTTTGGGCCGGTCATGGGTCGTCCACGGACCGGGATGTTTAAAACCGCCGATATCGTTGGCCTGGATACCCTGGCGCATGTGGCTCAAAATACCTATGAGCTGATTACTCATGATGAAGATCGGGAAAGCTTTGTTTTGCCGGAATTTGTGAATACCATGATCGACAAAAACCTGCTGGGCAAAAAAAGTCAGAGCGGCTTTTATAAAACCGAACTCACGCCGGACTGGCAAAAAATCCGCAAAGTCCTTAACCCGGCAACATTTGAGTATAAAGAGGCTCAACCGGTGGAACTGCCCTGTTTGGCTGAGGCCCAAAAAGCCAAAACCCTGCCCGAAAAGATGTGCGCTGTGGTCTATGGAAACGACAAAGGGGCCCAGTTTGTCTGGAAGGCGGTGGCCAACAATCTGATTTATGCGGCCAATCGAATCCCGGAAATTGCCGACACCATCGTGGACATTGACAATGCCATGCGCTGGGGTTTCAATTTAGAGATGGGACCGTTTGAAACCTGGGATGCCATCGGTCTGGAGAAGTCGGTGGCCCGCATGGAAAAGGACGGATTTAAGATACCGCCCCAAATCCAGAAGATGCTCGAGGCCGGACATACGGCTTTTTATAGAATGGAAAAGGGGTCCGTATTTTTCTATGATTTTGCATCCGAAAGCTATCAAGAAAAGGTGGTCAGCCCCAATATTATTTCACTGGCCGCTTTGAAAGCCCAGGATGGGGTCGTTCAAACCTCCGAATCCGCCTCCCTGATTAATCTTGACGATGGGGTATTCTGCCTTGAGTTTCACACCAAGATGAATTCATTGAATCAGCAGATTGTAGAAGCCATCCATTCTGCCAGGGAGTTTGTCGACAACGAGGGTATTGGGCTGATCATCGGCAATCAGGCCGGTGGGATGCCGGGCGCTTTTTCAGCCGGTGCCAATCTGGCCGACATGGCTGCAGCAGCCAAAGCGGAGCGCTATGATGATATCGATCAGCTGATCAAAAATTTGCAGTACGGACTCCAGGAGCTGCGCTATGCCTCGTTTCCATTCGTGGCGGCGCCCTTTGGCCTAACGCTTGGAGGAGGCTGTGAGGTTTGCCTGGCGGCGGATAAGATCGTGGCCCATACCGAGCTGTATATGGGGCAGGTGGAAATCGGGGTCGGTCTGATTCCGGCCGGCGGCGGTTGCCTGAACCTGATGAAAAAATGCCTGAGTGCGTTGCCCGCGGTGGTCACCGATTTTGATCTGGCCAAATTTTTCCTGCCGGTGTTTATGGCGATTGCCATGGCTAAAGTCACGACCTCGGCGGCCGATGCCCGCGCCAACGGCTTTTTAGGTCCCTGTGATCGGATCGGTTTTAATCGTGATTATCTGATCGGCGAAGCCAAAAAAGAGGTTTTAAAGATGGTGGACGAAGGCTATGCGCCGCCGCCCAAACGTAAGATAAAGGTACTCGGCCAGGCCGCCCAGGGCATGGTGAACGCAGAAGTGTCCAATATGCTGAGCGGTAAGTTTATATCCGAGTATGATGCCTTGCTGGCCAAAAAGATTGCTTATGTGATCAGCGGCGGAGACGTGCGAGACAATGCGCAAGTGGAGGAAAATGTGATCTTGACGCTGGAACGCGAAGTTTTTATTGAGCTTTTAAAAGAAGAAAAGACGCTGGCGCGCATTGATCATATGCTCACTACCGGCAAACCCTTACGTAATTAAAAGAAATGGTTCTTTTTCCGATCAGCTGCGTTCTCCGCGGGTTTATGCCTTCAACGTACTTCAAGTACGCCTCAGGCATAAACCCTTGTGCGGCCTTGCTGATCGAAAAAATTCCTCATTTCTTAACAAAATTAGTGTTTGGAACACACTTGAATTAATTGGAATGAGATAACGGGTGTAGCGTTTTGTGGGAGCGGCTTTCAGCCGCGAAAGTCATAATAGGAGGAATGACCATGAGAGATGCCTATATCGTCACCTCGATAAGGACACCGGGTTGTAAAAGAATCAAAGGGGCCTTTAAAGATACCCGGCCGGAGGATTTGCTGTCGTTCATTCTGGAGGCGGCTGTTGAAAAGACCAAAGGACTCGCAAAAAAAGATGTGGAAGACATCATGATTGGCTGCTCGTTTCCGGAAGCC
>WOR8_10007919_pt1 | contig 10117 bp, 6 predicted proteins | sample DeeMarSeWOR38_10_FD_19890 | JGI IMG/M metagenome (IMG submission 19890)
GTCCGGTTCAGGTACGCTGTTCATCCCCCACTACATCACGCCTCTGGACTACAACCATGCGGTCCGTGGGAATGTCAATGTGGACTACCGATTCGGGAGAGGCGACGGTGGGCCGCTCCTCCAGGAGCTCGGCCTCTCGCTCCTCTTTCAGTTCAACAGCGGTCATCCCTTCACACTGCAGGAGCTCAACAGCTCAGCGCCCGCAGGACCGCTGAACTCCTCAACCACACCCTGGGCGTTTCAGACGGATCTGAGACTGGATAAGACCATTAGACTGTCCGACCGATTGAGCGCGACACTCTTTCTCTACGTGATCAACCTCTTTGACGCAAAGAATGTTGAGAACGTCTGGCCAAAGACAGGAAGCGCTGACGATGACGGCTGGCTCAGCAACCCAGCGACAGGCGGACTGGATGTTGAGACATACGGCCCCCTCTACGCAGAAATCTACCGCGCCCTGAGCGTGGACTATGGACGCCAGAACGGGGCATTCAACGTAAACCCATACTTCTACGGACCGCCACGACAGATACGCCTGGGGATTCGGGTCCAATACTAGATGGCACATGGATCACCACCCCCTAACCGGGTGAGGAGAGCAACCTGATGAAGATTGTCCTACTGCTCGTATCCCTTTCTCTTGCGGGTGCTGCTGGTTCGGCCGACGTGTCAAACAACAGCACCGGCAGCGCCCGTGGAGATCGGGTCGCGAAAACGGCCGCGCTCCCGGAGCTGACCCACTTCAACATTAATCGGATGGCGAGCCCGATCGACGCATACGGGAGGATGGACATCGACGAAACCGGTGTGGGGAGAAACGGCCTCACCTATCCAAAGGGGAGCGGCAAGAGATGCGTCTTCATGTCAGGCTTGTGGTGGGGCGGGAGGTTCGGGGTCGGGGGTGATATCCGCGTCAGTGGATCGGCACATGAATCAACTCTCCAGCCAGGCAAGATTCTACCTGATGGGACAGCCGATGATCCCGGATTGCCGCATAACCGTGTGTACAGAGTCAGGCGTGATATCCCTCCGGGGAGCCGCTCAGCGGACATCGCAGCCGAGCAACTGGATGGCGAGGGTTCTCCCGATCAGATTTTTGACCAGTACCACAGGGATTGGAACGAGTGGCCCTGGGCAGATGGAGCACCCTATGACGACAAAGATGGAGACGGGCTGTACGACCCAACGGTGGACATCCCGGGAGTCAAGGGAGCCGACCAGACGGTCTGGTTCATTGCGAACGATCTGTCACCGACGAGGGGAGGACTGGGGATATCGACGTTCTTCTCCGCTCTCCAGCTTTTTACCGAAATTCATGTCACAGTCTGGGGATACGCACGTCAGGACGGACTCGGCAACACCTCCTTTAGGAGATACCTCTTGATCAACAAGAGCAATACTGTCATCGACAGCATGTATCTCACCCAGTGGGTTGACCCGGACATCGGTACTGCCGACAACGACGTCGTGGGCTGTGACACGGTCCGGAGCCTCGGCTTCGGCTACAACGGGTACGCGGCGGACAACGGGTACAACCCTCTGCCTCCTCCTGCCGTGGGATTCGACTTCCTCCAGGGACCGGTGGTGCCGGGGACGGAGTCCGATTCGGCTATATTCAGGGGAAAGTGGGTCAAGGGCTTGCGCAATCTCCCCATGACCTCATTCGGAGCCTTTGACTTCACGGTTCCCGATCCCTCGTACTGGGATCCGGATTTTACGTGGCAAGCCTACAACCTGATGAGGGGGTTCACCAAGGACGGGCTTCCCTGGAGAAACCAGGCTACTGGCGATACCACCCGTTTCCCTTTTCCGGGAGAACCGTCGGCTCAGACGGGTTGGCTGGACGGGCAGTACATCCCTCCGGGGGATCGGCGATTCCTGCTCTCCTCAGGGCCTTTCACAATGATGCCGGGTGATACACAGGAGGTTGTGGTGGCAGTCATGGTTGCAGGAGCAGGAGAAGGAGTTGACTATCTCTCTGCAGTCAGCCTCATGAAGGCTATCGACGAGGAGGCCCAGAGGGCATACAACGAGTTCTTCGCGATGCCGGAACCCCCTCCTGCGCCTCGTGTGACGGCAACACCACTCGATGGAGAGATTCTCCTCTCCTGGCACGAGGACAGAGCGGCAGTTGAAGCAACAGAGACCGCTGGTGACGAAGGCTTCACGTTCCAGGGATACAACGTCTATCAGTTTCCCTCCCAGTCAGCTTCGCTTCTGGAAGGAAGGAGGCTTGCCACTTTTGACATTGTGGACGGCGTCGAGCTGATCAAAGAACGGGTGCGCGATCCGATTACCGGTGACTCAGTGAGTATTCCTAGACAGTACGGCACAGATAGCGGCATTCAGCGCTACTATCATCTTTCACGTGATGCCCTGAACAACGATGTTTCCCTGGTAAACGGAACGAAGTACTACTTCGCAGTGACGGCGTACAACTACAATCCGACTCCTCCGACAACACTTCCTGCGCTTGAATCCTCACCCAGGATCCTGACGGCTATCCCCGCTTCACCGTCTCCGGGCGAGCGGGTGAAGGCAGCATATGGTGACACGCTCTCGGTCCGCCAGGTCTCCGGTCTTTCGACGGGAACGCCTCACGTACGGATCGTCGATCCTACGCTTGTTCGGGCGAACGACTACGAGATCAGAATCGTTGTCGGGGACTCAGTCACGATGGATTTCGAGGGGACTCCGCTCACGTTCCCCAGCCCTCACTGGGAATTGTGGAATCTGCAGGACAACCAGGCAGTTGTCTCCGCCTGCACGGTGTTCAACAGCTCCATTGAAGACACACTTCTGGACGGCTGGCTCCAGGTAGGCATCGCGGCCCAGAGGCACTGGATTGCCGGAGAGGAAGTCTCTGCGTTCCAGTACTTTCCTTCCGGACATCTGAACTGGGTAGGGGTCGATGCAGGTCTCTCGGCCTTTGATGGTGGCCTGGATGTCGCCTGGCGCCTCCCGGAATCGGGATACAGTGGGTTGAGACCATTTGAGGTATTGACGCCTGTAGAGATACGGTTCGACTCATCATCGGGACAGAACGCCTACCTGTTCGAACGCACGCTCTTCAATACCGGCGGGGCCAGATACGCTGGGTTCAAGCCTCAACCCTTCCGGGTCTACGACATGTCGGATCCTTCGGCTCCCCGTCAGATCGACTTTGTCTTTATGGAACATATAGGCTCCTCAGCCCACGACGGCGTCTGGATGCCTGCGCTCCCCCCTGCGAGCCTGGCAAAGGGAGAGTATTTCTGGATCATCGACGAAGACTATTCAGACGGCGAGAAGAGCCAGTATGTCGGAAGCACGCTGAAGGCTCTGCTCAGCACCAAACCAGGTCTGTACGGGGGAGTCTTTGCTCGTGAAGACTCGGCACGGCCGGCCTACCTGAGTGGCGACGTCTTCAGCATCTCGGGTAACGCGTATGTCACAGCGGACGACAGATGGACGTTCAACACAAAGGGGATGGAGCGTACCTATTCGGCCACACTCGCCCAGAACGATATTGCCCAGGTGAATGTTTTCCCCAATCCTTACTACGGAGCAAACCCCCAAGAATTGGATCGATACGGAAGGTTTGTGACGTTCAACCACCTCCCCGTGCGGGCCATAATCCGGATATTCAATCTGGGAGGCGTCATGGTGCGCCGCATCGACAAAGAGAGCCAGTCTCAGTTCCAGCAGTGGGACCTCAAGAACCAGGACGGGCTCCCCGTCGGAAGCGGTCTCTACATCGCTCACATTGAAATGCCTGACCTGGGTGTCAGCAGAATCCTCAAGCTCGCGATCGTTCAGGAACAACAGATCCTCGATCGATACTAAATGCAGACGATCACAGCCATGCCATTCGGACGAAGCTCCATCAGCACAGTGGGTGCACTCTTCTTCTCTGCAGCCATCGCCATGGCAGGGGCCGGGAACCGTACGGGAACTGCGGGGGCCTCAGAACTCCTCATTCCGGTTGGAACCAGGGGAATAGCGATGGGAAGTGCCGTCACGGCCACGGCTGATGGCATCGACGGGCTCTTCTGGAATCCCGCCGGAGCGGCCAAGACTGCTGCCGATGTGACGCTCTACGCCTCACACATGCTCTACATCGCCGACATTGGAGTCAGCAGTGCGGCTGTCTCTGTCAATCTCGAGTCGTTCGGCGTGCTCTCACTCCACCTGAAGGCTCTCTCCGTGGGGGACATTCTCCTCACGACAGTGCAGACCCCGGATGGTACGGGACAGACATTCAGTCCTCAGTTCTTCGATATCGGGCTCACGTACTCCCGTCAACTCACCGATCGCGTGAGCGTGGGTGCCACCGCACTTCTCGTCATTGAACAGATGGCCGAGGTGACCGCGACCGGTGTAGCATTCAATTTCGGTGTCATCTACGACAACCTGGTGGATCTCCGGGGTTTGAGCATCGGAGCTGCGGTGAAGAACATCGGACCACAGATGAAGTTCGATGGGCCGGGCCTCAATGTCCCCGCAACAGCCTCCGATCAGCTCCGGGGAGAGTACATCTACAAGATTGACGCCATTGGCTTTGAACTCCCGACCACATTCGAGCTGGGACTCGGGTACCAGACGAGAATAGCCGGCATGCACAGTCTGCACGTTGCCACCGCCTTCCAGAACAACAACTTCTCGTCCGACCAGTACAAGGCCGGGGTGGAGTACGGATTTCGGCAGCTCCTGTTCCTGAGGGCAGGCTACGACTACTCGCCCTCGCTGGGAGAGGACAAGGAGACCATCTTCGGGGCCACCTTCGGTGCCGGCCTGCACACAAGCTTTGGCGGGACGGTGGTGCGATTCGACTACGCCTACCGGGCAGTAGAATATTTTGGCAACAACCACGTCTTCTCCGTGGTGCTTGGGCTATAGCCGGAGCGCGCGATGCCGAATGCTCAGCTTCGGTGCCCAATCCTTCTGCAACGCTCCCCGGGGGAAAGGCTCCCGAACTCCACCGGGCATCCCGTCAGGATCCCGGGATCTTTCAGTTCCCAACCTCAACGTGGCGCCCATCTGAGGCAGTTCTTTACACAAAACCGACGGTTCACGAGCCACCTTGCCGAGTAGCCGCCCGTCTCTCTCTTTGGTTTTCTTCCTCTAGTCCTCCCTCTGCGGCCTGAAGATAAAGAAGTTCCTGAAGACGCGAAACGCAAAGTAGACCAAAAACCCCAGAGCCGAGAAGTAGATGTAGGACTCCCGGTTGTCCAGCCCAATGGAGAAGATCTTGTAGAGCGTGAAGACACTCGCCCCAAATATGTAGATCGGGCCCATATTGAAGTACTCCCCCTCCTCCTCCCGCCGGAATTTGCGGATCGCCTCCCTGTCCAGATGAGCCTGCCTGGACCCGTGCCAGACAAGGGAGCGGATCCTGTGGGGGTTCCCATTGGCCGTCTTCAACACCTCCCGCACAAAAAGCTCAGGATCGATCGTCCGGACCCTGTATCTCCCCATGTAGTAGCGGACCAGCTCTCCTGACGCAGGAAGAGGGAGTGCATCCAGCCGGATTCTGGTGAACGATGTCCAGATCTTTCTGTAGTGAAACGACTCCTTTAGCCGGGTGACAGCTGTGCAGATCACTGCCACACTGAGTAGTCGCTCCAGAAAAAGCTGATGCGAGGGTGTGATCCGGTCCAGGCTGTCCAGTATGAGGATATACCGGGTGGGAAGGCGGGAGAGAGATTCCAGGACGAGATCCTGAACGTAGACAGACCCCTTGCCACTCAAGCGCTTCCGAACGGCGTCGAAGTCGGCCCCCTCCGGAAGTGGCGGATCCAACGCCAGATCCCCGTTGCTGAAAAACCCTCTCAGCAGCTCTTTCAGGAGATCCCCCATTGGAGCCGTGTGCAGCACAAACAAGACAGGAGCCTCTCTCATGCCTGTCTTGCGTGGGCCGATAGTCACATGTCGCCTCTCACCCGCGAGGATCGCACGGGCTTCAGCCATCAGGCGAGACTTGCCAATACCCTTGGGACCGAAGATCAGCGTGTGCCTGCCGCTCACCAGATTCTGCACCAGCTCCGCAAGCTCCTCCTCCCTCCCTATCAGCGGTCCATGAACGGCGTTCATTGAGGCTGGAGGGTGAACGCAACAACCTCCTTCCCTCCTTTCGTTGTACGTTCAATCCGCTTGACAAGCGCAAGTACACCTGAACGGAGTTCCCTCGGGGGCGCCCGAAGCTCCTTCAGCTGGCTGAGGAGCTTCATTCTTCGAACATTGAGATCGGCCTCCAGAGCATCCCGGTCCCGGAGAGCTCGGGTGTACTCCAACTCAGACTGTGCCAGTTTTGTGTTCGCAGATTCGAGAGCAGCAGCCGGGAGATATCCCTCACGAACAAGGCGGCGCGCGTTTCCGGCCTCAAGAGAGTCTCGCCTCAGTTGCTCTGAAGCCTTGTGCATACGCGCGTCAAGCTCTGCCATCTTCTTTCCCCTTTCTTGCTCCAGGAGACCGAGTTTCTGCTGAATCAACGATATCTCGTCTGCCTCAGACTCCGGCGGAAGTTCCTGACAAATCGTCTCACCCTTCCTGACAGTGTCACCTTCGGCACAGAGTATCTCAAGACGTTTACCCTGGAATGTGAGTCGGAAGAAGGATGGAGCATCTCCGGCGGAAGAAGATGCTGCATCCCGGAGTTCGCCGCTGTCAAGGGTCATGGTCGTTCGCACTGTCACGACTCCACCGGTGATGAAAACACTATCCAACCCTCCCTCGCGAATATCCTCCATGGTTGCAAACTGAAGCGTTATCTTTCCTGAAGAGACTGTGACAGGATTGAACCACTTTGACTCTCTCTGAACAGGAAGTCGCTCATCTGTCCGGAGTTCTCCGAACAGGCGGTGATCGGAATTCGGCCGAACATGCCTTCGGATATCTCCCAGTAGACGATTTGTCATGTCAATCTGCGTGGCGGATCTCCCCACCATCAACCCTCGCCTGCAGAGTATCTCTCCTGTCACAAACTCAGCGCCGTGTTCCTCGCCAACAGTGACGAGACTGCCTGTGGAATCAGCAATCAAGAGCGTTCTCTCGTCCAGTGAACCCACTACGGAAAATGTTCCCGATAACTCCTCGCCTGTTGTCAGGTTATGCGCCCTCACCTCGGCATAGACCTGAGCGGACCGCGAGAGCTCGTTATACTCCCTCACTGCCGATGTGATGTTCTTCTGTGCCGATCGTATGAGATGCTCATGCCCCTGATACGCAACAAAGAACGAAGGAACGCAGGCAAAGAGAAACCCCAACCCCAGCAGGTAGTCTGCCCGGGAGCCGGTTTCTATGCGGTACCTGTGAGGATGCTTCACTTCAATCGGAAAGACACAGCGAGCAGTTGAGAGCGGATAGAAGAGCTGTACACCAGTAACCGTCATGCTGTCAAGTATAGGATGAGATGCGTACCCCGCGAGGAACATGAGGTAGAGCTCGCCATTAAGCGCGACAATGGGGAGAAGAACAAGTGCGAGGCCCGCAACAAACGTCCAGGAGTGCGTCAGTGTTCTGTGTCCGAACCTTCGCTCGATCCATCGGGAGAGTGGTGGCACCGTGCGACCTACTAGGGATGCCTCTGTATCCAGGTCAGGAAGAACTGAGCCCAACATAATCAGGAGCGCGTTCATTCCTGAGAGTCCAACGCCCGTCATTGTAACAGCAAGCAGATAAACAAGTTGGGCGAATGTTACGTGTGTCGGTGCAGTCACAGGTGTGGATAACTTTTTGCGTTACCCATCAGTTTTCGCCACCTGAGATCAGACCGGCGGACCCCACCAGAGACCCCTGAATTGGGCCAAAATTCGAACGTTTTTCCTGGGGGGTAATTTGCTGCACCCAGGGTGGGGAACCATCCGTACCGTTCAGGCAAGCCCACAACCACCCAAATTGGTTTGTTATCCGCGATTTTTCGCTAGCTGCCAGCATCAACCGGACAGCTCTGTAGAGGAGAAGCGGATAGTCCGGGCGTCCTCCCGTTATGTGCAAAGACTGGTAACAGATCTGCTGCTTCAGATGGATGTCCCCGTCCAGAATGAGCCTTTTCAGATCCAAATCGCTGATTTCCCATTGGAAGCTCTCCCCTCGGGAGCTGTTCCATGACTGGACAATGATCCTGCAATTTGCTCCGTATTCAGCGATTCTCTCGATCTCTATGCCCAGAGATCGGTGACCGAGCGTCTCGGGCGGTTGTGGGTGATGTGTGGATAACTTCAACAGCTCGCTCCCGTCTGCTTCTGTTCTGTTCTTTTTCTTTTCTTCTTCTGTTTCTGCTTCTGTTCTGGGGAAGAGATTCTGTTCAGTTGTCTCCAGAGTCTGATCAGTTGTGTGCTGAGACTGAACAGTTCTCTCGAGTGTGTCCACAGTTGTCGGGACATTGCTGGAATTCTTCTCCACATCTTCCGCACGTTTCGACTTCCCGGAGCCATTGTGCCGCGCGCGTTTGGAGGGGGACCGGGTATAGGGGTCTGCAAGAGAGGCAAAGTCCGGACTGTACAGAACATTGTACTCATCCCACTTCGCGCGGTCGAAGATCTTGAACTCCACACAGGTGGCCAGGACTTTTTCCAGTGTCTCCACCTTTGCCTTGACGCTGGCTGCCAGAAGCCTTGCCCCGAACTCGGGGATCTCCTCTATGCACTCCACATGCTCTCCGAAGCATCGATCCTGCCCGGTTCCGTCCTGCAGTCCCCGAAAACTCCGATCGGCTCCCTCAGAGAGACCGGTCACCTTCAGGTGCAGCGTGTTGGACAGCCGGCCCATCTCTTCCAGTACGGTCCAGTAGAGAGCCAGACCCTCCCCCCCGTGTCTCTGCACCACCTCCATCAGACGGGGGTCGCTCCTGGAGAGGCAATCGTGTTTGAACCATCTCATACTCTGAGCTCCTTTCAGCTTTTGAGTCTTCTGTAGAAATCCTCAACGGCACTCAGGACATTGTTCCGCTCCAGCACCTCGTAGTGGTTGGAATAGAACTCAGCCACCATCGTGATCGTCATGCACCTGATCTCTGATCGCTTCAGAAGGGGGGCTCTCTTTGCGATCATCTCCATCACCTGGAGTACAAGCGGGGCAGATTCTTCTGGCAGACGCTCCAGGCGGAACCCAGGCTCGGAGAGTTGCACCTCCTTCTCTGCCTTTGCCTCAAGGGCATGGTATTTCATACCCAGGAGTTGTGACGCCTCTTTACGAAATCGTCTGAAGAGTATGTCAAAGTGTCTCTGACAGCCTCTTGCCAGATGCCGGACCGGCCCAGCGAGCTCTATGCGAGGGACAGGAGGCGACGCAGATGACTCTCTGCCGACCTCCCGAATCTCAGTCTGGGTCGAGCCGGCTGCGGGGCTTCCCGCCTCGCCAACCGAAGGTGATGGACTGGGGCTTGCCGAGGGGCGGAGTGCAGCGCACTGCGTCTTCATTCTGAGCATCTCCATGTTCCGCTCCAGGTTGTAGAGTATCAGACGCCCAGATGTCATTCCAGAGAGGAGTGAGGCAAGCTCTTCTCGTTTCTTCGCCTCCTGGATCTCAATCGTGACCCTCTGAGAGGGTGAGATCGGTAAGGGACCTGCCGGCGGAAACCTGTCCAGCTCCACCAGCCAGTGCTCCCCTTGAGCCCTTGCCGAGAGCTCCTGGCGTTGTTTCCGCCCGAGGACTGCAAGCTCAATGTTTAGAGAGGATGTGTAGTAGAATGTGGAGAGAAACCGCCGGATGCTGTCGGAAGGCGAAAGGTAGAAAGAGAGAACCGTCCCCTTGTCGGACCTGTACTGCCCGTACCTCTCCCGCACGGCATCCGGCTGGAGCGGAAATCTGTACTCCCGCCTCAGGTGCGCGCCAATCCTGACCTCTCTCCCGCGCAAGAAGAGGAGATCATGACACCCTTCCGGGTAGGAGATGACGAGATACCCCTCATCTCCTGATGACCTCCCCTCTGCAATGAGAAAGGGGTCCGCCTGGCATGCCGGCACATTGCTGAACACGAGTTCCGACCCCGTAATCATTGGCCTTCTTCTCTCTCTGGCACTGGACAGGGGATCATTCCAGAGCCCTCCTCACCTTGTCAATCCGCTGCTCCAGATCCAGTATCCTCCTCTTGAGAGAGACGAGCTGGAGCCGGGCCCGTATCAGTGTATCGTAGTCG
>WOR8_10007921_pt1 | contig 10114 bp, 11 predicted proteins | sample DeeMarSeWOR38_10_FD_19890 | JGI IMG/M metagenome (IMG submission 19890)
GAAGAACTGCTGGCTCTTATAGACCCCAATCACATTAGGACTCTGTACACAGAAGAAGACTGAAATTCCCTTTGAATCCATCGCCAGGTTTGCACAGCCTTGAGTTCATGCTGCATCTCCTCCGCTAGCAAATATGTATTAAGCACAATTGGTTTCCTGCTGGTCTAACAAAGTAAGTTTACTGAGAGGAAAAAAACAGCTAAAATGAAAACCAACTCTCAGACGCAGTGTGCCAATTGCAAAGCCACCTATCATCAAGTAGAGGAGGGCAGAAGAGAGTATTTTATCCCCTGGGGACCTTATTTTCTTTGCGACATGTGCCACCGGCTGGCTATTATGGAAGCATTGCAAACTGAGCCCAAACAGCCGTTTGAGCCTCCTAAATAGATATAGTGATACTCACTATATCATCCTAGATGGCAGGCACTCAAAAATGCTGGATGAGAAAGGATGATGGAAATGAGAAAACGGCAGAGGACGCCCTCTGAAGACCAATCGTTTGTGCGGAAATACTGCTTTGCCAGATCGTACCCTGCAAGCGATGTACGCTGTCCCTATGCAAAAGCTAAAATAATTGTCAAACCCGCCAAAGTCTCCTCAGACAACCCAGACGCTGAAGAAGTCGATGGAATCTTCCTTTGCCGTTACCCAGATGAAAAAATGCCATTACACCAAGCACGCCTAACTGCAGAAATGGACAAATGTCCTAACAAGGAAAGAAGAACAATGATCGATACTCTGTATAGAGGAGGGGTTTGATTATCTTATATCCACGATCCTAAGCAATAGCAAATATTCAAGATATGCTTTTGATCTCTCCACGCCCACCTGCAGGATTTCAAAGCTACCTTGACGGAAGAGATGTAAGGGCCGGACTTCCTTCATGGCGGGGCTAAGTGGTTAATCTCCCGCTTCAGCGGGACGGGACTCTACCAGCTGAGCTTCTAAGAAACGACCAATTCCACGTTTCTAAATGCTCTTTTCTAACGCTTAAGCTGAAATCTAGCTAAGTCGTTTGCCCCTTCCGCCTGCAACAACTGGTTAGAGACCATCTGAAGGGCTACTGCCGTTTTGAAAGTCTCTTAATGGTAACACATTTCCGAGGTCTTCGGATTGTCAGTGAATAAAGCGAACGCCCATTCCAGCAGGTTCCAACTTTTCTTCGTTACCAATAATCTTTGACCAAACAACCTCGGCAACCACCTCATGAACTGACCCGTCATCAAGGTGAATGTTCAAGAGGCATCTTTCTTTTGGCATGAGCGGTTCTTGGCAACAAATGAAAGCACCAACTGCGCTCAAGTCCTTTGTTTTTCCCTCGATAGTGCCTTGGGCAGTAGCCATGGTGACGGGAAGGGTGACCTTGAATCTGGCACGCAAGCGCCTATCCTCCATTGTGCCCCTCCTTTTGGTTTTTAGCCAGCACCACTGCTCGTCCTAAGAAACGATCTACAGCTTCATTTCAACCAGACTTTCACAGAAACTCATAACTAAATTCGTGTCATCTCCTTGCCCTGCATTTCTGTTAATACTGATTTCATTCAAACCGCAGCAGTTCCAAAAATCGGTCGTTGTTGATAAACCATACAACTCCAGCACATGGTTTGACACCTCATTAGGTCGCTTGCATTTATGATTTGAGGAATAAGATAAACTCTATCCATTATGCTTTGATGAGGGCATCTCGCTTCAGCAAAAAGTAAACAAAACAGATAATTGTGAAGCACTATTCTTCTCTCCTCCATTGGGAAGTTTTGCACATCACTAGGTAACCCGACAATTTCTTGAGTACCAAACAAAAATTCTCTCCAAAATGCCTCCAGCATACAGTCTTGAATTAGGCCTTGAAGCTGTTTTTCAACCCTGTGAAATTTGATTCCTCCCGAAAACAGGCTGTCTGTGATCTTAAGGATCTTTTCATGAAATTGAGACCAGACTATTTCTCCTGATACGCTTACAGGGTGCGGTGCGTCCGGTATCAGAAACTCCACTGTGAGTCTCTCTCTGGCCTTTATGGGAGTATTGGTCCTGAAAGCAAGTCCTCCCTTGCTCAAGTCGGAGGCTGTTCCGCCCAGTTCTTCGTTGTCTGCCTTTTGGCAACGTACACGGAAAGAGGCCGGTATGCGAAGGCTCGCCCTTTTAGCCTGATGTTCTTGCATGAGAAACATACCGTTCTGGATTGGTTCTTGTACCAGCTGGAGCGGTGGTGGATATCTGGAAGAAAAAAGTGCGCCAAGGTGGTAGCTTACCAAATTTAATGTGCAGCTTTCATTACTCACTCCCAGCTGTAGGTCTCCATGAAATTCTCATACTTTCCTCGGCACTCTGGACATATTTAAACAAGCCCAGAATAATACTGGTTAATATGAGGCCAATCGAACATGCATAATCAACCTCACATCTGCGCATGTAAATGCCTGTAAAACGTAACTTAGCGACAATAAAGTTATTAATCGATTTCTTTGATGAAAGTTACTGCGATTTGGTGTTTTTCATCCTCTATCCTTTCTATCATTCCTGTAACCATTATTGTTGAGGTGGAGACTGTCTCAGATGCTCCCTGGGAAGGATAGATCTCAAGGATAACTTCTTCATTCTTGTCTAAGTCAGCCCGATTTTGCAGTTTAATCAGTGCCCCGCCCTCGCTGATATTAACAATCTCTCCTTCGATGGTATTCCCATTGCTCCTTTGGAGAATGATTCGATAAGACCTCTTTATTCGAGGGTGTTTTCTCTTTTCATTTAAATACTTGCCGCAAGTCCGACAGAGTTTATTTATGACTCCGATCTCGGATGGATCAAGCAACTGCGGGATGAGATAAGCCCTAGCGATAGCGTCAGGTTGAGGGCACTGCCCGTCTTCGAAGTAGGAACAATTTTCCCAATAATTGTCTTTCATCCTAGTACCTCTTGAGCTAATCCTTTGGCAAATGAGCGCAAAATTGCTTTTAGGTTGAGTTCGTGCTTTCTCACACGTCGGGTTCGTTGAGCCTTTTCTGCCATTCAAAGCGAACGTCTATGTCAAGTGGTACCAACTCTTGATTAATTTCAGCATTCCTCGTCTAAGCAACTTCGCAAGACACCTCTGTCGATGAGCCTCTAGGAAACTCTACCTGCAAACTGAACTTTTCTTTTGAAGCGATCAGGTCTCTGCAATGGATTAAGGCGCCTTTCCCGTTCATATTTTGTATTAAACCCGCAATGGTACCTTGAGGAATTGTAATAGGAGTGAGATGTCCGACCATGAATCTTGGCCGTCTGCGCCTGTGGACGTTCATGTGCGCCTCTGCACCTCTGCCAGTTGCTTATGGCCCGCTTTGTCTTTTCTTGGTATCAAAATGCTTACATTGGCTGCAGATCGGCTCTGCGTCCCTAGGAAAAATAATTTCATCAACAATCTCACCATGACCCGAAAAGCTTCCATGAACCTCGAAAAGGGCCTTCAAGTGCTTGCATGTCGGGTAACTATTGCAGTCTTCTGGGCTTCTGCTCTCTCTCACGGTTGCCTTTTAGTAAGCTAAAGACTTTTGATGAAATGATCCCTCGTCGTCAGGTGTTACAAACAAAAAGATGGAATGTCCCATATATTGGATTTGCTCTCGTCACCGCTTGAGGAGATTGCTTTCCAGTTCCTCCATATAAGCTGCCAGTCTCTCCGCAGGATCGGCGAGATATCCTACTCGGAGAATTGACTCCACTCGAACCAAAAGCTCCGCTAGATCAAAGGGCTTATCAACAAAATCATCAACTCTCGCCTCAACTGCTTCCGTCTTGCAATCACTAAGCGCGGTCATCATAATCACCGGAATAAGCCCTGTCTTTTCATTAGCCCTTAACCTTTTGCACACCTCGATTCCGTTAATACCAGGCATTTTCAGATCAAGAAGAATTACCTGGGCATCCTCTTGTTTCACTAGCTCCATGGCTTCCTCACCATTTGAGGCCAGAATCACTTCGTATCCTTCGGTGGCAAGAAAGTCAGCGAGCAATTCCCTTATCTGCCTTTCATCATCAACAACCAAAACCCTGGCAGCCATCTGGTACCCCTCACACGCTCCACTGAAGTCCATATCTACGGCAGGGATTATTAGTCTTTACCGAAAACTAAATTAGACCACGTGCCCTCTGTTTAGGGACTCTATTTATACTAAAATACATTAGTTTAGAGAGTTGTTTGCTGCGTGTTGATAGCTACTCCACGTTAGCCCTCATCCGACGCATCGCAAACTTTTCCCTGATTATGTCTCAGGTTGTGAGGCTGAGTTGTGGAAAAAACTTGAAGATAGTTGATTATGGACAGGATATGGACGGAAAACAACACAGAAAGTTTAATTATAAAATGGTTATATAAAATAACTGCTAATCAAGGGATCTAAGGTAGGACCTGAGATTTATCCTTTTGTGCTTCAGGCCGAGCTTGCTGCGAATATGGTGCCTGTGAACCTGAATAGTATTTTCGGAAAGACCCAGCAACTCTGCCGCTTCCTTAGTACTTCTGCCATCTTTGATGAGGTTTGCAAGCTTTATCTCCGTGGGGGTGAGCTTCAAAAACCTGGATGACAACTTGGTTGTAAACGAGGAGACGATGTCCTTGAGATGTGCTTCAACGATTCTGATCAGAGTCACTTGCCGAGGATTCAGCTGGGTCTTCTTTAATTTTCCAAGGTAGGGAAAAACCAGTTCCTTTACATTAGCCTGAACACTTTCCGCAAGCTCTATTTTGTCTTCCTCTCTTCTTTTTAGTAATACTTTTAACGCGGCGTTAACCTCCTTTAAATCAGTTGCTTGGGCTTTCAATTTCGCTTCGCTCTTACATAACTCCTCCTCCATCCTTTTACGCTCAGTGATGTCAGTATCTGTTCCCACCACGCGGTAAGGTTTTCCGTTCGCGTCTCGAATTGCTGTTCCACGGGCAAGAAACCAACGGGCGCTCCCATCTTTGTGCAACATCCGGTGTGTCGCTTCGTATTGCCGCTTCACCCCATCAATGTGAGCCATGGCCTCAATCATCACTTGTTCTGCATCATCTGGATGCACATGTTTGCCCCAATCATCTAGATGGTTTTGGATTTCGTGATCTTCATAGCCGAGCATGGTCTTCAAGTTAGGGTCAACATAGATTTCGTCGGTTTCAAGGTTCCAATCCCATACACCTACTCTGCCTGCACGAGAGGCCAACTCGTATCGCTTTTCACTCCTATATAACTCCTCCTCTATCCTTTTGCGCTCAGTGATGTCCCTTAGAAAGTTTAACGTAGCTGGTCTATCTTCCCAGCTGACCATTACTCCATTGATTTCAATCCACTTGATCTCTCCATTCTTATTGATCACCCTAAAGATGTATGTTTCAGGAGCCTTTTCACCTTTAAGTCTACTCAGATGATGTCCCATGACCATTTCTCGATCATCGGGATGTACAAAGTCGACGAAAGGCCTGGAGGTTAGTTCATCGACTGTATAACCCGTATAATCACTTGTTATAGGATTTGCATACATGAGTTTTCCATCCTGAGTCACTATGATGCCCTCGTTGGCATTTTCCACCACGAGGCGGTATTTCTCTTCGCTCTCCTTCAGTGCATCCTCTGCCAGCTTGCGTTTGGTAATATCTGTTGCGGTTGAGCGTATCCCGACTAACTTCCCATCTTCATGAATTGGTGAGGAAGTGACCAGAGCATGCATTATTGACCCGTCTTTCCGGAGCAGGCGATATTCGACAGGTGGTACCTTACCCCCTTCGACCAATATACTTAAACGATCTGCATGTTTTTCTTGCTCTTCTGGTGACAATAGCTGAGTTATACGAAAGCCCTTTTTCAAATCCATATCAGCAGGATTATAACCCAGCATCTCATACGCACACTTGTTAACGTAGGTAGCAACCCCTTTAGTATCGAACTCGACCACGACAGTAGGGAGAAGATCAAGTGTTTCCCTGAACCGCGCCTCACTTTCCCGAAGCTTTTCCTCCGCCCGTAGGTTCTCGGTGATGTCGCGAATGACAGTGGCGATCCGGCTAACTCTTCCATTCACATATATCGGTATCTTTCTCGTCTGTGTTATGATTTCTCTACTCCCTACCTGTGTACTCTCCTCGGTAACAAGGATTCTTCCAGATTCAAATACCCTATGGTATTCCTCCCGGACACTCTCAGGTAAGAAACGAAACACCTCAAATATGTTCTTACCGATCACGTCTGACTGTAGACCCAATTCATTGTTCCATTGTTCGAAGGCTCTGTTGAACAAAATAATTCGTAAATTGGTATCTACCACGTGAATCGGATCACCCAAAGAATCAAGGGTTGTGCGGTACTGAATCTGTAACGCTTGCAGCGCCTCTTTCGCTTGCTCGTCAGATACTGCTGATTCTTCAAGTTCATCCACCCTTTGGCGTAATTCCTCCAACTCACTGATTAGTCGGACTTTTGTTTTATTGGTATCTTTCATTGTAACCGCCTTTCGGGAAATTACATAAGACTGCCTGGGACTCTGGTAAGGGAAGATGCGCGATGCCAGTTGATAATGAAATTAGGATAAGATCAGGTTAGCCTAGGAGAGGCAGAATTTCAAGAGGAGTATAGGTTGGCGAGTCCACGCAGTGAGATTTGAGGGATGAGCCACGCTTTGATTTGTTTCAAAGCTCAATTTTCCGAGGTGGAGGAATCGGTTGATCCGAAACTTCACGTTAGATCGAGTTAGACGAAATACCATCAATTTGGTAGGTTAGTTCTTATAACATCATCGGAGCCTCAGACGCCCTTCCTTATCACCATAAAAACCTCACCCCCATCCCCTGCGGCCTCGATTCATCGTCAGGGCCGGGAGGAGTCGACCAAACAACTTCGGCCCGAATTTCCTGCTTGCGGTCAATCGGGAGCTCGATTTTCAAGATGCACGTCTCCTTTGGATTTAACGGCTTTTCGCACTGAATAAAAGCGCCTGTTGAGCTCACGTTTCTCACTTTTCCTTCCATTGACTCTTCAGGAGTTGTGATCTTAACCAGCCAATTGGCACTCGTCCTGGAGCTTGTCCGCTTGTCTCCCATGGTCCCCCCTTTCAATTCGTTTACCTAGCGCCAAAATCATAAAGATGAAATGCCCCCGCTGCCAGAGCGTGGGCCCGCCAATTAAATCCACTACGTAAAATCGCTACCATCAGTCTTTGGGGAGTTTTCTCCCAGTTCTCGTATGTAAGCCACAGCCCTCTCCAATTAATTGGTGAGGTATCGGACACGGAGTATCTATTTCACGCGATGGGAAAGTTCCGTCAGATTAAAGGGCTTGGTAACAAAACCTTCAGCACCCGCTTCAACAGCTTCCATATCTGTCTCAGAGAGCGGTTGCAATAATGACCGGGATAAATCGGGTCTTTTCCTTAGCCTTTAACCTCTTGCAGCTCTCGATCCTATTCATCCCTGGCATCAGTATGTCCAGCAGAATGGCCTGTGGATCCTCTTTTTCCGCTAATTCTAAGGCCTCTTCACCATTCGAAGTCATAAGGGCTTCATATCCCTGCTCTGTTAAAAATCTACCGAGCATATCCCTTATTTCCAGTTCATCATCTACCACCAGAATCTTCTCTCCTATGGTGCCCTTCCCCCTTTGTCGATGAGAAAACGACTTTGTTAAATCTTACCGCCATTGGGCACAGTTGTTGATTGCTGTTTATTTGCGTTACGCTTCTTTACCAATTGGCGACCCAAGTGGGAGCAGATAGTGGCTCCCGCAGCAATGACAGGCGAGCTATGTGTCGGTACTCCGGCAGTTGGAACAAACCAGACCAGGATTTAAGAAAATCTGTCACAAAATTATCTCGGAAATTATTTCCTTTCTTGTTTAGCCGGAGAGAGCCGATATGTCCACATATTCTGCAAATAAAATCCTCAGACTCGGTGAGCCCTTAGCCAAGAGAATCTTATGATTCCTATTTCCGTGGAATAGGGTAAAGGGCAAATACCAGCTACACTCCTGCTCCAGGACGAGTGCGAATACTTGGTAGATCAGATAGAGGAGAGATCGGCGCCGTGAAGTGATGCCTCCAACCACAGACTTCGTTTATCATCTAATCGGCTTGGGCGTCAAGAGGATATTAGCTCAGATAGAAAGAGCACAAAAGGAAATCGCCCACCTCAATATCTAGAGTAACCGAGCCTGGACGACAAAAATGTCAGAAAAATGTTATTTGCGGTCGAACCGTGTCGGTAGAGAATTTCAATTTATAACGCTTATTGATTTCTTGCGGATCTTATCCACAATTGGCAAGATGCCAAAGGACGACCTCCCTTCGAACTCATCGCCAACATTTTTAGCCGAATTTTTCTTGAACCGTTTATCTTCTTTTTGTAAGGTCAACTAATTCTCAGTCGATTAACTGTAATAGGTTTTAGGCCGACTCCTTCGAGCCATATAGAGCTACAAGGCAGATACGTATAATTTGAATTTACTACAATTTTGAAAGGCAAGGCAGATGAACGGCACAGAAGAATCAAAAGAGCAACTCAAGGATAAATTGGAAGAATTGCGTCACCGCATTTCGGAATTGGAAGCACGAGTATTAGAGCAGTGGCAGACGGAAGAGGATCTGCGTCTTTTCAAAGCTATCGTGGAATCCTCAAGCGAAGCCATTGCTATCAGCGATCCAACTGGCCAGCTTGTTTACGTCAACCCTGCCCATGAAAAACTTTTCGGACATTCCTTGGAGCGGGCCCGTCAACTCAATTATCGCAACTATTACCCACCGGAATCCGTTGAAATAATCGATGAGGTTGTTGCTCCTGCTCTAGTTCGGGGCGACAGTTGGGAGGGGGAACTGGATGTATACGATGCCAATGGCCATCTCTTTCCTCTGTGGGAGCACGCAGATACTATCCGCGATGCCGAGGGAAAGATGCTCTACGGGTTTGGCATAATGCGCGATATCACCGAGAAAAAGCGCATAGAGAAGGAGTTGTGCCGCCGTGATACCATCCTTCAAGCGCTGTCAACCTCCACCATGCGACTCTGGGAGGAGACCTCCTTTGATGCAGGCATCCCAAATATGTTGAAGCAGTTGGGCCAGGCGACGGAGGTAAGCAGGGTTTATGTTTTTAAGAACGACCTTGGCAATGATGGCACCCTTTTGACCAGCCAACGTTACGAATGGGTTGCGCCCAGTATTACACCGCAAATTGACAACCCAGATACCCAGAATTTCCCATGGGTGGCTGGCGGTATGGGGCGGTGGGTAGAGATAATGAACCGAGGTAAAACAGTTCAAGGTTATGTAAAGGACTTTCCTCAAAGCGAGCGCGAGATACTGAGTCCGCAAGGTATCAAATCCATCTTGGTTGTACCCATCTTTATTGGCAAGGACTGGTGGGGATTTGTCGGATTTGACCAATGCTTTACGGAACGGGAGTGGTCTGTGGCGGAGACGGAAGCGCTCAAGGTATCGGCTGGGACGCTCGGAGGTTTTATCCAACGGAAGAGAGTCGAGGAGGCGCTCCGAAAAGCTCACGACGAGTTGCAAACACAGGTTGAAAAGCGGACTGCTGAACTATTGCAGAGAAACGAACAACTGAGACAGCAAATAACTGAACACAAGCGGGTCGAAGTGGAGCTGCGGCAAAGCGAGGAGCGGTTCAGAAAAGCTTTCGATTACGCAGCTTTAGGCATGGTTCTAGTCAGTCCAGGGGGCCGCTTTTTGAAGTTAAATCCCTACTTTTGTCAAATGGTCGGCTACACGGAAGGGGAATTGTTGAATAGGACATTCAACGATGTAACCCACCCTGATGATTATCATGTTGGCCTCGATCTATTAAGCCAAGTTGTCGACGGCATAGTGCCTTATGCTTGGGCGGAAAAAAGGTATCTCCACAAAGACGGCCGCATAGTTTGGGGCATGCTCAGCACTTCGGCGATACGTGATGCTATGGACAACACTGTTTATCTCGTCTCTCACATCCAAGACATCACCGAGCGCAAGCTGGCGGAGCAGGCCCTGATAGAGAGCGAAGAGCGCTACAGCAGTCTTTTCAAGAACAATCATTCGGTGATGCTTCTTATCAATCCGGAAAACGCAGCCATAGTCGATGCGAACCCCGCAGCATGCTCCTTTTATGGCTGGAGTCATG
>WOR8_10009813_pt1 | contig 10114 bp, 6 predicted proteins | sample DeeMarSeWOR38_10_FD_19890 | JGI IMG/M metagenome (IMG submission 19890)
ACGCCGGGGATAACAGGCTTATCTCCCCCAAGAGTTCACATCGACGGGGAGGTTTGGCACCTCGATGTCGGCTCATCGCATCCTGGGGCTGAAGTAGGTCCCAAGGGTTTGGCTGTTCGCCAATTAAAGCGGTACGTGAGCTGGGTTTAAAACGTCGCAAGACAGTTTGGTCCCTATCTGATGTGGGCGTTGGATACTTGAAGGGAGCTGTCCCTAGTACGAGAGGACCGGGATGGACGCACCGCTAGTGTACCAGTTGTTCCGCCAGGGGCATCGCTGGGTAGCTATGTGCGGAAGGGATAACCGCTGAAAGCATCTAAGTGGGAAACCCGCCCTGAGATGAGGTATCCCGGGGACTTGATCCCCCTGAAGGGCCCTTGTAGACTACGAGGTTGATAGGCCGGGTGTGTAAGCGCAGCAATGCGTTTAGCTAACCGGTACTAATTGCCCGTGCGGCTTGATCACTACTCAACGGATGGAAGAGTTCGGACGCGGTCCGCAGGAGCGGTTGGCGCGCAGGATGCGCGCGACATGTCGAAACGTCTTTCGGTGGCGATGGCGGAGAGGAAACACCCGTTCCCATCCCGAACACGGAAGTTAAGCTCTCCAGCGCCGATGGTACTGCGGGGTTACCCCCGTGGGAGAGTAGGTCGCCGCCGAATTCAAGCCCTTGCGCCGGAGACGGAGCACAGGGCTTTTGTTTTTGACCGGTTGCACTGATCCGGGAAGGAGCGGGGCGCCCCCATGTCCGGCCACAACAAATGGAGCTCGATCAAGCACAAGAAGGGGAAGGCGGACGCCCAGCGGGGACGGGCCTTCACCAAGATCACGCGGGAGCTCATCACCGCGGCGAAGATCGGTGGCGGGGACCCGGACGGGAATGCCCGGCTCCGCCAGGCGATCACCGCCGCCCGCACCGTGAACATGCCCAACGACAACATCCAGCGGGCGATCAAGAAGGGGACCGGGGAGCTCGAGGGCGTAACCTACGAGGAGTACCTGTACGAGGGGTACGGTCCTCACGGCGTGGCGGTCCTCGTCAAGGTCCTGACCGACAACAAGAACCGCACCGTCGCGGACATCCGGCACGTGTTCTCGAAGCACAACGGCAACCTCGGCGAAGCCGGATGCGTCAACTGGATGTTCAGCAAGCAGGGATCGATCACCGTGAAGAAAGAGTCGATCGAGGAGGAGAGGCTGTTCGATCTCGCGATCGAGCTGGGGGCGGAGGACGTCGTGAACGATCCGGAGGCGCGCGAGTACGAGATCCGGTGCGAGCCGGAAGTGTTCGACGAGCTGAAGCGGGGGCTGGAGGAAAAGGGGGTTGCGATCCACACCGCCGAGGTGGCGATGCTCCCGCAGTCCACGGTCCACCTCGAGGGGAAGGCGGCCGACCAGATGCTCCGCCTGATGAGCGCCCTCGAGGAGTCCGACGACGTGCAGAACGTCTGGGCGAACTTCGACATCTCCGACGAGGCGATGGAGGCGTTCGGCGGGTAAGTCAGCCCCCGCCGCATCGTTCGCCATGACACCCCCCCGCCGGATCCTCGGGATCGACCCCGGCTCCCGGCGGACCGGCTACGGGATCCTCGACGTTCGGGGGAACGACCTCTCCCCGGTGGCATGGGGAGTCATCCGCACGGGTTCCACCGGGTCTTTTCCCGACCGGCTTCATGAAATCCACACATTGCTGTCCGAACTGATCCGCCTGCACCGGCCCACGGAGGCCGTCGTGGAGAAAGTCTTCCTCGCCAGGAATCCCGCGTCCGCCCTCAAGCTCGGACAGGCGCGGGGCGCTGCCATCGTCACCTGCCGGGCGCACGGCCTTGCCGTCCATGAGTACAGCGCCAAGGAGATCAAGCTGTCCGCGACGGGCTTCGGCTCCGCACCCAAGGAGCAGGTCGGCGGGATGGTATGCCGTCTCCTCGGCATCCGGAAGCCCGTCCCCCCTCCCCTCCCGTCCCGATCGGACCCATTTCCTGTTCCGGGCTTTCGGGAACCGGAGATAAAGTCTTTCCGGATTCCCGACGATAATCCTTGAGAAGGGGAAATAACACCTCTCCCGGTCTCCGGGAGGGGAAAAGGGAGGAACCGTGCTCTGCGGGAAGAAACATCTCCTGCCGATCCTTCTCATCGCCGCGACGGTTCATTTTTCCTGCGGCGGGTCCGAAATTGCGCCTGTACCGGGAAACCAGGCGAACGACCATATCTCCATAACCAACGATGAGGCGGCGATTGGATGGAGACAGGTCGATACGAATGTGGATGTTCCCGTCGACGATACCGGGGTCGGCTATGCATCCGAGATGGGCGACGCGAGGCCGGCGGCATCCCCGTCGTTTTCCTTACGGCTAACAGCGGAGATCCTGCCCCCCACCCTCGACGGGAAGGTCCTCCAGGCGACTTCCATCGCCATGAGTAACAACAAGGCCGTGGTCGGTTACAACATGCGCGGGGCGGAATACCTGGGCGGGATCGATGTGTTCCTGATTTCCAACGAGAAAAAGGTGGAATTAAAATCGGAAGCGCTCTTCAACAACGCAGACGTAAATTCCGTGACATACAACGACACGCATGTCTACGCGGCGCAGGCGTGCGGGGACGGAGCGTTGCCGTATCCCGCCGCATTCGAAGTCCTCGGGCTGCAGGGAGTGAACCTGGTCCTGGACGGGAACAGCCGTTCGCCTCTTACGAGCTACGCCGGCACCAGCGCCGTGTTCCGGGGAAGCAGGGTCTATGCGACCTCGGGAGACAACGGCGCCCTCTCCGTGTTCGATCCCGATACCCTCGCCTTAGACGATTCGTTCGATCTCCCCGATGCCCGATGGGTGGATGTCAATGACGGGAAGGTGGTGGTCGCGCAGGGCACGCCGGGTCGGCTCTCTGTGTTCGACGAGGCGACCATGACCCTGGAAAGCGAATTTTCCTTTAATGGGGCCACCATCCCCGAATCGAAATCGACGGTTCAGGTCATCGGCGGGAAGGCGATCATCGCAGCGGGGGACAACGGCGTGCAGGTCGTAAGCCTTTCCACCGGGAACGTCCTCGGGCATGTGCCGCTCCCAGACCCCGCGGATCTTGGTCTTTCTCCGGATGTCGTCGTAACGAACGCCGTCTCCGCCGAAGGGGACCTCTTGTTCATATCCAACGGGGAGGCCGGCGTGTACGTTGCGCAGGCGGACACCCCGTTCGACCAGGACTGGGGCGAGACTCTCCACGTGATCCCCGTTTTGGGAAAACTGCGGTTCGGCGCCCTGCAGTCGGTGAACCACGTGGCGTACAAGGACGGGTTGCTGATCGTCGCCTCCGGCCTGGGGGGATTGAAGGTGGTGCGCCTGAGTTACTAAAATAAACCGTCCCACGCGAGTTTCTTTTCCGGGAAATCCTTTCCCTGCCGGGTAATCCTCGGATTGACAATAGATAAATATCTGTGGTTTTATCTCCTTGACAAGGTAAGCACCTCATAGGAAACAGGTTTCGCCAACCGCAGGTGCGGTGGAACCAATTTGCTGAGGCGTCCTTCGCGATGCATCCTTTGTCGGTTCTTCTCCGTTTCCTGCACGGATCGATTTCAGAGAGAAATCAAATCGGTCCCCAATCTGTCACTTTCCGTATCGTAGGGTAAAGTCGGGCGGACATTCTAAACAGGAACGTGTCGGCAGGCAGTGAATGATATTCAGCCGGCGCGAGCCGGCGGTGTTTTCATAACAGTCCGGTAACGCGGGGGAGTCGGATCGATGATGTCCCGCATTTCCAGAGGCGCATTGCTGGGAGTCGCTGTCGGGATTGCTGGGATCATTGCGGGCAACACCCCCCTTGGGCTGAATCTCGAGGAAAACCAAGGGCTTGAGATCCTCTTTCTTCTGAGGGGTCACAGAACGCCCCCCCCGGACGTCGTCGTCGTAAGCATCGACAAGGAGTCCGCGGATCAACTCGCCCAGGACGATGACGTGACGAATTGGCCCCGGACCCTGCATGCCGAACTTACGGAGACGCTTGCGGGGAGCGGCGCGGCGGTCATCGCGTTCGACGTCTTCTTCGAGGAATACGGGGATATGGAAGGCGATATCGCGTTCGCCGAGGCGATGCGGAAGGCGAAGAACGTGGTGCTGTGCGAGCGCCTTCAGGCCGAGACGGTGGTGGTGACGCACGCGGGGGGTGCACCGGGAGGGCAGGTCGAGATCACGCGACGAATTTCCCCGGTCTCCCTGTTCGCCGGTTCCTCGATCGCCTCATCGCCTTATCCGCTTCCCAAGATTCCCGTCAAGGTGAGCCGGGACTGGACGTTCCGTGCGGCGACGGGGGATACCCCCAAGCCAACGATGCCGGTCGTCGCGTTCCAGCTGTATGCGCTTCCCGTGTACGGCGATTTTCTCCGTCTCCTGGAAGAGGTCTTTCCCACCCGGGCAAACAGACTCCCCCGTTCCGGAGAGGAAATGGTCCTCTCGAGGGGATTGGAGGGGATGATACGGGACGTCTGGGAGATCTTCGAGCAGGAGCCGATGGCGGAGAAAAGGATGCTGGATGCGCTGGACAGCCCCCCCCTGCGGTCCGCGGATGAAAAAACGCGGCGAACCTTGAGGTCGCTCATCCACATGTACGGGGGTGGCGTCACCAAATTCCTGAATTTCTACGGTCCCATTCGGACGATCCCCACCATCCCGTTCTGGAAGGTGCTCACATCCGGGGGAGCCGAACAGGGGCACCCGTTCCCTCTGGAGGTTGCGGGGAAAGCCGTTTTTGTCGGCTCCTCGGAATCCCGGCAGCTCGCTCAGAAGGACGGGTTCTACACGGTGTACACCAAGGAGAACGGGGTGGACCTGAGCGGCGTGGAAATCGCGGCGACGTCCTTTGCCAACCTGAGTGAGGGTATGCCGGTCAGGCCGCTTCCGTTCCGCTCCCACATCGCCACATTGTTCCTGTGGGGGCTGGTGGTAGGGGTTCTTTCCTTCGTCGTGCCCCCCGCCTTTTCCATCCCTGCGGTGGCGCTGCTCTCCCTCCTTTACCTCGGTGCGGCCGGATACCGGTTCGCCACCGCGGGCGCATGGTACCCCGTCGTCTTCCCTCTTCTGTTCCAGGGGCCCCTTGCCCTGGCGGGGGCCGTCGCGTGGAACTACCTCGCGCTGGGCCGGGAGCGGAAAAATTTCCGGAGGGCATTCGAGTACTACCTCCCCGTCGACGTCGTGGACGAGCTGGCGAAAAACATGTCGGGCCTCCAGGTGAGCAACCGGGTCGTCGACGGGATCTGCCTTACCACGGACGCGGAGCAGTATACATCCCTGTCCGAGTCGCTGGACCCGAAGGAGCTCGCGGGGTTCATGAACAGATACTACGAGGCGGTATTCGATCCCATCAAACGCCGGGGAGGAATGGTGTCGAACGTCGTCGGGGATTCCATGCTGGCTCTGTGGCTGCCTACCAGGGGCAATCCCGATCCCTTGAACGATGCCTGCGAGGCGGCGCTCGAGATCGCCAGCGCCATGGGGGAATTCAGTCGCACCCAGGAAATGGAGGCGCTTCCCACACGCATCGGTCTTCACGCCGGCGAGATCTTCCTCGGGAACATCGGCGGCCCCCAACACTTCGAGTACCGTCCGGTAGGAGATATCGTCAACACGGCGAGCAGGATCGAAGGGATGAACAAATACCTGGGGACGAGAATTCTGGTCTCCCAGGAGGTGTGTTCCAAAATCAACGGCTTCCTGACACGGGACCTGGGGATGTTCCTGCTCGCGGGAAAATCCAGGGCGGTAAACGTGCACGAACTGGTGGCCCACCTCGAGGAATCCAGCCCCCGGCAACGGGCCTGTTGCGAGCGGTTTACGGAAGGGATCGAGGCGTTCCGGCGTCAATCCTGGGACGAGGCGTCCCGGAAATTCCGAGAGACGCTCGATATTCGTGACGGGGACGGACCGTCGCGCTTCTACCTGAATCTGTGCGCGCGGTATTCCCAGAACCCGCCCGGAGATGCGTGGAACGGCGTGATCCGCATCGAAAGCAAGTAGGCACCGGTTTGCGCTGTCCATTGGAAAACAGAGGAGGAGACGAGATGCTGTCGAGACGATTTCTGACGGGGCTTGCCATCCTGGCCGCAGCTAGTCTGGCGTTTCCCCTGTGTTACACAGATGCCCTTGCCGGGACGTGCGAACAGCCGGTCGCGGTGGCGGTCTCGGTGCAGGGGGAGGTGAAGGCCAAAAGGGGGGATGCGGCGGAGTGGGAGCAGGTCATGCGCAAGGACGCGTTCTGCCTGGGAGATACCGTCCGGGTGATGGCGCAGAGCCGGGCGGACCTTCTCCTGAACAACGAGACGACCCTTCGCCTCGACCAGAATACGGAAGTTCTCTTCACCGCGCCCGGGAGGGAGAAGGGGTTCTGGCTGGATGTCCTCCTGGGGGGCACCTATTTCATGAGCCGCACTCCGCGAACCTTCAAGGTGAACACCCCCTTCGTCAACGCGGGGGTGGAGGGTACGGAGTTCTTCGTCGGCGTGGAAAAGGACAGGACCCTCCTGACGGTGTTCGAGGGGAGGATCGCTGCGGCGAACGACGCGGGGCAGATCTCGCTTTCCGGCGGGCAGTCGGCGGTTGCTTCCGACCGTCGTGGCCAGGCCCCGCGACGCGGTCCAGTGGACGCTGTTCTACCCGTCGGTAATTGCGATCCGTCCCGGCGCCCCCGCCGACTGGCGGGACCGGGCGTCGGCGCTGTTGTCCGTCGGCCGGGTCGAGGAGGCCCGGGCGGAGATCGACGAGGTTCTGAAGGCGACGCCGGCAAATGCGGATGCACTTTCGCTGCAGGCGGTCATCGCGGTCGCGCAGAACGAGAAGGAGTCGGCGCTTGATCTGGCGCAAAAGGCGGTCGCGGCTGCACCGGAATCGGCCACCGCCCTGGTCGCCCTTTCCTACGCGCAGCAGGCGAATTTCGACCTGGAGGGGGCTCTTTCCTCCCTCCAGGAGGCGGTGAAAGCAGAGCCCGGGAACGCCTTGGCCCGGGCGAGGCTTTCGGAGATCCTCCTGTCCCTCGGCCGCCTGGATGAAGCGCTCGACGAGGCGAAGAAGGCAGCAGGGCAAAATCACGACATCGCCCGGACGCAGACGGTCCTTGGCTTTGCCTACCTGGCCCAGATCAAGACGAAGGAGGCGCGGGCCGCCTTCGAAAGGGCGATCGGACTGGACCAGGCGGACCCGCTGCCGCGGCTGGGGCTGGGACTGGCGACGATCCGGGACGGGGACGTGGAAGGAGGCCGGAAGGAGATCGAGGTCGCGGCTTCCCTCGACCCGAACAACTCCCTCATCCGCAGCTACCTCGGGAAGGCGTACTACGAGGAGAAGCGGGGGAAGACCGCCTCGACGCAGTTCTCCATGGCGAAGGAGCTCGATCCCAATGATCCAACCCCATACTTCTACGATGCGATCCTGAAGCAGAGCCTCAACCGGCCGGTGGAGGCGCTGCACGACCTGCAGAAGTCGATCTCGCTGAACGACAACCGGGCGGTCTACCGGTCCCGCCTGCTGCTGGACGAGGACCTGGCGGCACGGAGCGCAAGTCTCGGGAGAATCTACAGCGACCTGGGGTTCCAGCAGCTGGCCCTGGCGGAGGGGTGGAAGTCGGTCAACACCGACCCTTCCAACTACTCCGCGCACCGGTTCCTGGCGGACTCCTACGCGGCTCTGCCGCGCCACGAGGTCGCAAGGGTTAGCGAACTGCTGCAGTCGCAGCTCCTTCAGCCCATCAACATCAACCCGGTCCAGCCCCAGTTCGCAGAGAGCAAGCGATTGATCCTCGGCGGCACCGGTCCCGCCTCCCCCTCCTTCAACGAGTTCAACCCCCTGTTCGACCGGAACCGCCTCGCGTTTCAGGGGAGCGGCGTGGTCGGGAACCAGGAGACGTGGGGGGACGAGATCGTCCTGTCCGGCCTGCAGGGCCGGATCTCCGGAAGCGCGGGACAGTACCATTACGAGACGGACGGGTTCCGGACGAACAACGATTTGGAGGACGATATCTACAATATCTTCCTCCAGGGAAGCCTTACCCACAAGACGAGCATCCAGGCGGAGTACCGGTACAGGGACACTGAAAAGGGAGACCGCACCCTCCGGTTCGACCCGGAGGAATATTTTCCGGTGCTCCGGCAAGAGGAAAAGAACAACACGGCGAGATTCGGCTTCCGGCACGGATTCTCGCCCGGGTCGGACCTCATCGGCTCGTTCATCTATCGGGAGATCGATTCCGCCTATAGAGATTCGAATCCCTTCTTTGCAATCGACGTGAAGACCGATGCGGACAGCTTCCTAGGGGAACTCCAGTATCTGTACCGGTCGAAACGCCTGAGCTTGAGCGTCGGGGCGGGGCGATCGGAGACCGATTCCAAGCTACAGAATGATTTCCTCTTTTTTATCCCCTTTCCCCCGTTTCAGATCCCGGTGACGGAGCTTTCCGATGAAAATCTTGATCACACCAACGCCTATCTGTACTCACAGATCGGTCTCCTGCGCAACTTGACCCTCACCCTGGGCGCAAGCGTCGACTTCTACGAGGACGAAAATATCGAGCGGGACCGGTTCAACCCGAAAGTGGGTCTGATCTGGACCCCTCTTCCCGGGACCACAATACGCGCTGCCGCGTTCAGCGGGCTCAAAAGGACGCTGATTACGGACCAGACGATCGAGCCGACCCAGGTGGCGGGGTTCAACCAGTTCTTCGACGATTTCGAAGGGACGACATTCTGGCGGTACGGCGCCGGGATCGACCAGGTATTCTCCGCCGACCTGTTCGGAGGCGCGGAATATGCCTGGCGGGACCTGGAGTTCACGAATGTCCTCGTCGATGAAACGGGAACCGTTCTGCGGGAGATCGACTGGAAAGAGAGAACGGGACGGGCCTATCTTTACTGGACGCCTCACCCTTGGGTAGCGCTGAGCGCCGAATACTTCTACGAATGGCTGGACAGGGAGACAATCGCCACCGAGGACGGCATCGTCCAGGTCACCACGCACCGCTTTCCACTGGGGGCCGGCTTCTTCCATCCCTGCGGCGCAAGTGCCGGGGTGAAGGCCACTTATGTTGATCAGAACGGTAAGTTCGTCCCGCTGATATCGGAGGAAGGGATTCCGGGCGAGGAAGGCTCCGACCGGTTCTGGGTCGTCGATGCCTCGATCGGGTACCGCCTGCCGAAGCGGTGGGGGATCCTGACGCTTGAGGGAAAGAACCTGTTCGACAAATCGTTCCGGTACCAGGACACGGACCGCGACAACCCCTCGATCCCGCCGGAGCGGACGGTCGTATTCCGGTTCACGCTGTCCATTTGAACGAGGCGGCGAAAATACCTTAAGGGAAGGAGGGAACCGTCAAGAAACGGGAATAAGGACGCAAGTTTCTCGGGCGGAAATCCTGCGCAGTGGACGCCGCATAACAGAGGGGAGGAGGTCAGATTATGGGAAAACGATGGATCGTGCTTCTCGTCATCGCTTTGGTGGGTATTTTGGCAACGACAGCATTTGCGGACCCAAAGATGGTGATCGTCCTTGATCCTACCAATGAAGGTTCTGTTACTTGCTACAGAGTGGATAGAATCAATAACAACGTTATGGTCGGCCTTAACGATTGCGATCATTATTCGACAGAGCCCGGGCACAGTGAAAGAAATAATCCACATCCACCCCCGAGGCAAATAATTAATATAAAAGATGGACACTCCCCCACTGATAACAACAGAACATTCAGAGATCATCCTGTCATCGAGGGTATCGTAAACCCCGTAGGTTCCAGCATAATTTGGACCAACCCCTGCGTTACCTATCGTATCGGTGGGACCTCATACACGGTCTGCAACTGAAATGGCATAGCAGATCCGGTCCAGTTGCTTTGTTCGTACTCAGGGAGGACCCGGCTTAGCCGGGTTCTCCTTTTTCTACCGTTCTCTTGAATTGTCCGCTATATTTTGAATATCTTAAAAATTGAAGCTGTTCCCTGTATTTCGGCGGCTGATTGCGAGGGAATATGGCCGGAAAGACCGCCTCGATCGCGAAGATCACCCGCCCGGTTTTCGCCGGGAGCTACCCCCGGAGAAGACTTTTCCGCCTGATCGACCGCGCCCGGAAACGGCAGGTTCTCTGGG
>WOR8_10007928_pt1 | contig 10108 bp, 13 predicted proteins | sample DeeMarSeWOR38_10_FD_19890 | JGI IMG/M metagenome (IMG submission 19890)
AAAATAGAATGTCCTACCCCCGTAGAGAATGCAATCGTTAGTTACACCCATTGCTCTGGCATCCTTCTTTGCCACAGGGGCAACAGGAGCAACACCGTAACCCGACCTGACCCTATCAAGGTCAAACTTAATCTCATGGAGTTTGTGCATACCCACTTCAACAACCCTAGCTGAGACCTGTATTGACCCTACAAGACATGCTGTAGGAGCTAAAATACAGTAGAGGTCTGAAGTCGCTATGCCACATTTGTCTGCGATATACTGGGCAACTACATCAGGGGGCACTTCTCTTGTTTCAAGCAGAATCACACCAACTTTGGCATCATCGGCGTAGTCTAGGTGCTTGTACAGTTTCTTCTCAACACGGGCAAGAGCTCTTGCTGGACCTGAACCCATGGCAAAGTAGCCCTCCTCATTGATCACCCAACCTGCATACTGGGAACCCATACATGCAATCTTTGGATGGTCTGAACTCACGACAACTGCATCTAGATCCATATCTCCGATGTGCATCTTAGTATTTCTGACGACACCATAACCACCAAGACAAATCTCACTGACCAGTCGCCCGAGTTCCTCGGTTCCTTTCACTTCGATGCCTGCATCAATGACTGTTGTACCATTCTTCAGTTCAGTCACTGTACAATCTAGGTCATCTTTATTGTCCATAATCTCCTTTGTAATTTCAAACGCTCCTTCATTTACACTGATTTTCATGTCCTTTCTCACCTCATGTTAAGTGTGGGTTCTTTGAAGCTCGAATGAATATCTCCTCACCGGGACTTGCCTCAGCGAAGTCTCCCATGTACTTGATCCATTTCTCAGAAATAGCAATGTCCTCATCTAAGAAATCGGGTCTGCGGTCTTTCAAGTAACGTAGATAGTAGTTGATGAACTCTCTTTCAGAACTTCCACTGAACTTGTAGGTTGGGAACAGGGAGTCCAGCTTACCAAGGCAGAAGATTATCCCTTTTGTTGCCTGTACACCGACACGTTCGGCCATATCACCAACAACGATTATTGTGCCACCCATCATCCGAATTGCTGATTGAGGTCCCACATTGCCCTTCACAGCAATGAATCCCTTACGCATATGTGCAGCCATCTCACGCCCCACATCTCCTGCCACGTACACACGACCTCCTTTCATACCTTCAGGAGTCCCACGATATCCGGCACACAGGTAATCTCCAGCATCACCTTCTATCTGGATGTTACCACCTTCCATCTCTGCAGCAGCCCAAGGTCCAACTGAACCTTTTACATGGATGCGGCCTGCAATCATCTCCGCCCCAAGATACATACCTGTATCTCCTTCAACGGTTATCCTACCGCCATTCATCCCTTTTCCAATCATCTTTACATTTCTGAGGTCACCCTTGACCAAAATCTCGGTTTCATCTGGAGTCGGCCCACTCTCTCCACTGATGTCAAAGAAGTCTTTGAGTGTGAGGACCTCGTTCCCTTGTTGAACAGGAATCTCTCCGATATCCTTCACACTTTTTGCAGCAAAATGAGTGGGTGTTATAGTATCCGCCTCAAGAGGAAGGTCTGGAACCTCTCTAAGTGACAAAATCACTGTCATGTACCCAACCACCTTAGAATTTTTGTGAAGTTAATCCACCTGATAAAACCTTTTGCAGAACTATAGTGTGACGGAAAAAAGAAAAGGTGCCATTGTCTTGGATTTTTACTAAGATGGTGGCGTGAAATGGAGATAAATGGAGTTCCAATCGAGGATACTTTCGCTGAAGCCTTCAGTATGCACATGAATCGGACAATAATCACAGCCTACAGTGAGGAATGGGCACGGATCACAGCAACAGAAGCCACTGGGTTTGGCACTTCTGTCATCATGGCCCCTGCTGAGGCTGGGATTGAATACATAATGTCGCCTGACGAAACACCTGATGGACGTCCTGGTGTACGGGTTGTATTTGCCGTAGGATCAAAGAAGAAGCTGGAACCACAGCTACTCGCTAGGCTTGGACAATGTGTTTTGACAAGTCCTACTGCTTCTGCTTATGATGACACTCCAAAGGCAAAAGATCTGTATGAGATTGGAAAGAAAGTTGCCATGTTTGGTGACGGATTCCAGACCAAGAAAGGACCCATTGACGGGAGGGTTCTCTGGTTCATTCCACGTATGAGTGGCACCTGTGTCATGCAGAACATGTTTGGTCGTGTGAAGGGGGTTGCAGGTGGTAACATCATCTATTGCTGTGAAGATGTCGAGAGTGGAATGAACAGTGGCATGGCTGCAGTGAAGGCTATCGAAAAGGTAGAAGGTGCATACACACCATTCCCTGGAGGTCTTGTCGGATCTGGTTCTAAACCCTCTTCTAAGTACAAGGTCCTATTTGCATCTACAAATGAAAAGTTCTGTCCAACTCTACGTGCTTTGGTTCCTAATACCTTCGTTCCAAAGGGTAGTGAGTTTGTTCAAGAGATTGTCATAAACGGTCTCACTGAAGCATCTGTAGCTAATGCTATGAAGGTGGCTATAGAAACTGTCTGTGAACATCCTGGCATCACAAAGATGACCGCTGGTAACTATGGAGGAAAGCTTGGAGAGTACCAGATTCATCTCCACGATCTGTTCAAGTAGTCAGTCCGTCTTCTTGCCACTTTCTGTAATCTTTCCAACCTCGATAGGTGCTTCAGAGAACATCATAGGTTGAGTTGGAGAATATGACGGCTCATGACTTGTCAGTCTCATAATCATCTCATCCCCTGTTTCAAAGAGCCTCCTGAATTGAATCTCTAATATAGGACTGTAGAGCAACATAGGGAGAAATATTGCAAACATCACATAACGTAGTGGCCACAGATTGTAGCCTCCCACTCCCATAATGTATTCATTGAGCTTGAAAGCGACCTCAACCACTGCCCACCAGAATCCAAAGAAGATACTTACTTGTCTCAATATCTTTAACCTGTTATACATCCCAAATGCTCGAGTCATCCAATCATCATACTCACGATGCCCAAAGGGATATTCTAGAACTCCCCGGTTTTGAACTGTTATCATAGCAAGTTTCCCGATGAACTCCTTATTTTCATCTTCAACAACAACAAGAGTCCGAAACCGCCTCTTGAAGAAACCACCTATTGTCACGATTGAAAACGCAAACATCACAACAAACCACACAACAGCAAGGGCAATCATGATTGCTAGAATGATAATGAGGCAGATTGCTACACCCTCCTCACCACCACCACCACCACCATCACAGGTACAATAACCGTCGCCTCCACAACAGTCACCAAAGACCTCAGATGTAACTGAAACACGACCTGTTTCTTTGGAATAGACGGCGTTCTTGCCTGGATTTACACCAGTTATAGTTTCAATCTCCTTCTTTAGAGTGGAACCGGATATACCATATGCTCGTATTGAAACGGGTTTTTGGGGTTCAGATACCTCTGAATAGTCATCCACTTGCTCCAACCTCCAAATTTCTACAGAGCTTGAATGATTATCACTTCTTCGATTTTGAGTTCATGACATTGATTTTAGTTCAATTCGGTTCTGTTTTGCCAAATCAACTGCATTCTTTGACCATTGACCGAATGTTTCTGCAACTAGGGATAGATGTCCAACAGATTTAGGGTCAAGTCCCATTTGTGTCGTTACTACTGCATCTAGTTCAAAGACATCATCCGATCCCCAAACGAATCCCAAATTTTCGAATCTCGTGGACTGAGCAAGAAACTCATCAGACGCCGAGGTTGAGAAGACTGCTTCAACTATTCCTCGGACATTGAAGAGTGAATGGCAAATCTTGGTGATGTCCATTATACTGTCATTGAGCTTTGAGTCGTTGGTCCCATGAAACTTCCCTCTGAAGGGCGTAGAAATCATCCCAAATAGATTCTTGATAGATAGAGTAACTCCGATTGTTCCATGAGCCAGCTTTGGCTTAGCAAGACTAAGCAATGTTCCACCACTCAGTTCGTGAAGCCTTGTGGGGACCATTGAATGCATTATATCATTTGACAGAGGGTCAAATCTGGATTCTACAATCGACCTGATTTCCTCTGGTTCACATACCCGTTTTGACCAGAGTTCATGAGAGAGATTGAGGTACTCCACATCATGTTTCTTCAGAACTTCCCCAATCCCAGTCAGTTCTAGAAACCACTTATCATTACTACGCAGATCCTTCTTTTTCTGTCCAGCCAACTTCTTCTCGAGCTCGGCATTGAATGGTCCATCATGGTCCAGAAATATTGGACTTCGGTAGTGTGCAAAGCTCTCTACAACAATCTTCTCACAGTTTAATGATGATAGCGTCCAATCTAAAATTTCAGCCTCGGTGAAAATCTTTGATGTTGACCAATTGGGTTTGATCACAACTGGGGGTTTTAGGTCAAGCCGTGAAACGATCTCAATGAATGACTCTCTCTTTGCATCCCGACAGAACATCACTTGGTTGATATCTTCAATCTCCCCGGCCATGATTTCGCTATGGGATTTCCTCCTATTGGGCATTGTGCTTCTCGAAGATTGAGAACCCTGTAGAAATCTTTATCACCGATTTTCATGCGGAATGCGAAGTGACAGCCTATCGTTGTCAACAAACGCCCCAGTAGCTCAGACCGGTTAGATCGTCTCCTTGGTAAGGAGAAGGCCGCGGGTTCGAATCCCGCCTGGGGCTCCATTCATTCTAATCATGATCGTGGTTGTTGAACTCTGCTACTAGACAAGATAAATCGTCACACTTGTTTCGGAGGACAGCGTCTCTGCGTAATCTCTTAAGAGCCGAAACCACAAGATGACTTCCTATCAATAACAAGAAGACAATGCCTATCCCCAGAGCTATTATGTATCCCAAGACTGCATTGACTGAGTAACTGCTCGATGTGGCAATTAGAATTGTCATTAGGGACAGTGCTATTGTCAGTATGCCTATACCAGTCCGAAGTTCAGCTAGATGGGTCCTTTTCTCTGCGTCAATTGTGCGGATAAAAGCCAAGGATGTTCTGATGTTACTCTGTTCAGTCCGATCATCTAGTTCAGTTGTCAATGTAGTCACTTCATCAGTCTTCGAGTAGAGGGTCTCCAGGTTTCAGTCTTCTACCATGTCTACGGCGCTTCGCAAACAGACGGGCTGCTTCTTCAGGACCTACTAGTTCCGATACTCTTCTGAAAGCTTCAGGGTCATCTTCCCTTTCCAGCCACTTCTCAATTTCTTTTGCTACTGAAGGGGCTAGGTCCTTTGCCAGCTTCTTCTTTCGACCCTTTCTATCCAGATCGAAATCGTCTGGGCCAAGTAGACTCATCTCACTCACCATCATGTACTGACTCACAGTTAAGACCTTATTCATGACTGATATTTTGTAGCAGCTCCGTTATTCTTATAACCACAGTTGAAGGACTCCCCGTCTAGCATGGGTCGGTGGTCTAGCTTGGCTATGATTCCTGGTTTGGGTCTTGCGGACTCTTGTCCGCTAGCAAGACTCCAGGGGATCCCCGGTTCAAATCCGGGCCGGCCCACCACTTCTTCTCACTTCGTCAATAGTCGAAATCCTTATGTTCAAACCACCAGAAAATTCGCTTAATGTCGTATCAATCCTCTGTTCGAGAGCGTCTTGCTCGACGCATTGCTGGTGAGATTGCACTATCTGACCATCCAGGGCAGACCATGAAGATCTGGAGGGAACGGTTCAGACTCCCCCAGATTGTACTCGCTGACTATCTGAACATCAGTCCAAGTGTGATTAGTGACTATGAGTCCGGACGGAGAAAATCTCCAGGAACTTCAACGATACGACGGTTTGTTATGGCTCTCCTCACACTGGATGAACGAAATGGCGGTCAGGTTGTAGCTGCATTTGTACGCCTAATGGATGTCAGTCTCGTTGACCTCAACATAGTCCTAGCAATGAGTGACTTTACATCTCCCATGACTTCGAAAGAGTTCTGTCAACGTCTGAAGTGCTCAGTCAAGAGCGGTGAGAAACTTCTGGACCGTGAGATCTATGGATACACTCTTGTTGATGTCGAACGTGCAGTGAAAGAACTAGACAGTGATGCGTTTCTGAAGCTCTTTGGTGCCACAACAGAGAGATGTCTTATTTTCACCAATGTAAATACCGGTCGAGCTCCAATGATTGCCATAAAATCACAGGAGTTCAAACCATCTCTTGTGGTCCTTCATGGTGTGGGGACAGTTGACAGACTTGCTCTAGAACTGTCTGAACAAATGCGGATTCCATTGGCTGTGAGTAAGATAACCTCTATTGAAACATTGACACGTGAGTTGCGAGGAATCGAACCAATCTAGCCAAGAATCAGCTTCAATACCGCCATTCTTAGGATGACTCCATTGTAGACTTGGTCAAAATATTTTGCATGAGGTGTGCTATCAATTGCTGCATCAAGCTCATCAACTCGTGGTAGTGGATGAAGAATGATGGCATCCTCCTTCATGTGATTCAGGTCATCAGCAGCGATTCGGAATTTGTCCTTAACTTTGTCATACTCTCGAACATCTGGAAAACGCTCTTTTTGGATGCGCGTAGTATAGACCACATCCACATCTTTCACAGCTTCTTCAACACTATCACACTCTACAACATCAACTCCAGACTTCTTCATCTGCTCGATGATGGCTGGTTTCATTCTGAGTAACTGGGGTGCTGCGAGTTTGATTTTGACATCATAGTGACTGAGACCCATGCCTAAGGAGTGAACTGTGCGTCCGTATTTGAGGTCTCCACAGAGTGAGATAGAGAGACCGTCAATTTTTCCCTTAATCTTCCGAATGGAGTACAAGTCTAGCAAGGCTTGGGTCGGGTGTTCCTCGGAACCACTTCCTGCATTGACCACTGGAATGCTAGAAAACTCAGCCGCTACCCGAGCCGAACCATCCAACGGGTGTCGTATCACAATTATGTCCGCATACCTCTCTACTGTTCTAATGGTGTCTGCAAGAGTTTCTCCTTTTCCTCCCGCACTTGATGTTCCTGCCTCTGCAAATCCAAGAACACTACCACCAAGTCTCAGCATGGCACTCTCAAACGAGAGACGTGTTCGTGTAGAGGGTTCAAAGAACAAGACTGCCATGATCTTTGAGTCAAGATCCTTGCCCCTCTTCACTGCAACAGACTCCATCTTTGTTGCAGTATCAAGGATATGATCGATTGTCTTTCTATCCAAATCGTGAATACTAATCAGATTCTCAAGTTCTCCCATGCGGACACACCTATTAAGCTGGAACGAAGCACAGTTGTTCTTTAACCTTTCCAGAAGTTCTTGTCTATTTTGAGTTCCTTCCATATTTTCTTGGAATCTTCACCTGACGAAGTGTTAGGTCTGCTTCTTTTACAAGCTGTGCCGCCAGTTCATCCTCATATTCTTCAATGTAGACAATCTCTTCAATACCCGCATTGATGAGCATCTTCGTACAGATACTGCAAGGTCTCGTCGTACAGTAAATCTTGGCGTTATTCACACTGACTCCATGAAACGCAGCCTGGATGATAGCATTCTGTTCTGCATGTAATCCTCGACATAACTCATGATGTGTTCCTGGTTTGACACCCAGTTCTTCACGTAAACATCCTACATCCTCGCAGTGAGGTAATTTTTTTGGCGCTCCATTGTAACCTGTACTCAGTATCTGTGAGTCTTTGACAATTACCGCACCAACCTGGTTTCTGATACATGTGCTTCTGGAGGACACCAGGTCTGCTATCTCTGCAAAATAGACATCCTTGCTCTTTCTGGTCAAGTTGTAATTCATCCTCTTGTTCCGTTGTCAGGTAGCAGTCCTACACGCTTATCAAGTCATCCGTAAATATCTCCTGATGCGAAAGTAAAAAAGAACTTCAAAACTGGAATCTGTACAGCACCCGGAAGAATGTACTATGAGAAAACGAGATGGAATGTTAGTCATCTGGCCTGCTTACTTCGAAAAGGACCTTTCAAGAATTCAAGGTCGAAAGATACCCTCCAACTTGGCTGCTTCTAATGTCACTCTGAAGATTCTAGAGATGGCTGCAGAGTCTTCCGGTTTTGAGTACGAGCTTGAACCTGACAAACAATATCCCCGAGTGTCTACTGATAAGAATGGCTACCTACTTGTTGCCAATCCTGAGAATCACAAGAAGAAACGAGTATTACTCATGCTTGCAAAGGGCGTTCGAAGGGCTGTTGCCCAACGAGAGTCCGCTAGATTAGCCGCTGAAAAGAAGAAAGGCAAGGGTAAGAAGAAGCGGCGGAAATAGTCATAGAAGTGAGTGTGACACAGTGAGGCGTCTAGGAAAAGTACTCCATATCTCAAAGCGAGGTTCAATCATCCTGCGCACCGACAAGACGCCGCCTGTTGGTTCTCGATCCATTGTACTTGACAAAAAGGCCCAAGAGGTAGGATCAATCATCGATGTCTTTGGACCAGTGAAGGAACCCTATGTAGCTGTGCGTCCCAAACGCGACTATGATACGTCTAAACTAATTGGACAAATGCTCTATCTCAAGAAAAAGTGATGTACATTAGTGTACATCTATGTCGTATTCAATACGACATTTGCCGATAATGACTAGCAGCTTCCGAAATTTAAATATCATCTCGCGTAAGATGTTTGACGTTGCCACGTGTCTATTCAAGGTCATTTCAATGAACGATGATGCCGAACAGATCCTGAACGCATTGCGTGATGCAGGTGAGAACGGTCTACTCATCGGGGAACTCGCGGATAGGCTGGGTATCGACTCTCAAAAGATAACAGAAACGATAACGACATTGATGTCTGAGGGACGAATAATGCAGAAACAAGAACTCGAAAAAGAAACTTACATGATTAAAACTCCAGTCGTCGACGATGCTGAGCCCGGTGCCCTATCCGATATGAACGGTTGCCCGTGTTTCCATTGCCTGAAGATTGGCAGATGCGGAATAAGACAGCCAGACTCTCCTGTCACATGTAGAGAGCTTGAGGAATGGATGGGCACTGACGTTAGTGCCGTCTTAAGTTAAGCATCCTCGCGTGGACTTCTTCCACGCGGTCCTATTGCCAGGAGATACATCTCGGCACTGGTTTTTCGTGACGCATCAGGTTTGATTAGTTTTACAGAGTTGAATCTCTTTTTGACAGACTGCATGAACTCCTGAAATCCTGGACCTTGAAACACCTTGGCTAAGACCTTCCCTTTGTCACTGAGTAATCTGTGTCCAATGTTGACAGTCCCTTCAACAAGTGACAGTTGCCTTGCCACATCCAAGTCCCATTGCCCAGTGACCTTTGGTGCACAGTCTGAAAGGACCAAGTCAACTGTACCTCCAGTCAGAGACTCTATTCTCTCGATAATCTCTTCATCAAGGATATCACCTTGGATGAATTTGACACCCTGTAGTGGCGGCATAATAGTGAGATCAACCGCCACAATCTGCAGGCTGCTGTCAAGCTCCTTTAACACCTGAGTCCACCCTCCTGGACTACTACAGAGCTCAACAACACGGTCAACTCCCACCAAGAGTTTGTGACTCTTTGCAATCTGCCTTAGTTTGTATGCAGATCTAGCCCGATACCCATGTTTCTTGGCAGCTCGGTAATAATGCTCCTTCTTTCGTTCTTTCTCTCCTCCTCGTGGTCTACCCAGCATTATCACCTCGCTTTACAATTTGATATCACACTTACCACTTCATCCACAGAGGCATTTGTCCTGATTGCAGTGGATTTGAAATGGGTTCGTGTGGCTTCATATCCTTTTAATCTCAATTCATCAATAATGGTTTGGTTCTTCACAGGTTCGAAGTTGTGAAGGTCAAACAACGCATGAAGATCTATGAACGGTGTACCAGTCAGCTCAGACTCCTCTCTCATCTTTTCAAGCATTTCTGGTGCTTTTCGATGGAAGACACTGGTTCCAACATCTTTCAACCCCTCTTTGGCATCAATGAGGAACGTATCTTTGAAAAGATCTCCAATCCATAGTGGTCCTGCCACTCGTATATGCCCAGTGCACCCCTTGATTTTGTGGTCGAAATCAGTATTGATGACCTTCGAAGGCAGTGGTAGAACATCGGAATGCATACACCCAATGCAGTATCTGATGATGCCCAATTCATTTGTCTGCTTGTTCGATTCTTTTCTGTTTGCT
>WOR8_10009023_pt1 | contig 10104 bp, 4 predicted proteins | sample DeeMarSeWOR38_10_FD_19890 | JGI IMG/M metagenome (IMG submission 19890)
TGAAGAAGCCACGGTGAACACGATCAACGCGTACCGCAAAGTGATGACCGATCTCATCCAAAGGCATGACGGCAGGGTTGTGGATGCCAAGGGTGACAATGTGCTGGCTGAGTTTCCCAGTGTGGTGGATGCTGTTCGGTGCTCTGTCGAGGTCCAAAGGGAGCTTGAGGTGAGGAATAAAGAACTGCCAGAAAACCGAATAATGGAGCTCCGCATTGGCGTCAACCTAGGAGATGTTATCGAAGAGGCAGAAACCATCTATGGAGATGGTGTTAACGTTGCAGCCAGATTGGAGGGTTTGGCAGAACCAGGCAGTCTGTGTATTTCAGGCACTGTCTTTGACCATGTAAGGGACAAATTGGACCTGGGTTATGAGTACCTGGGTGAACAGTCGGTCAAGAATATTCCACGGCCCGTTCGCGCCTATAAAATCCTTATAGAGCCTGAATATGCCGGCAAGGTGATTGGCGAAAAAAGGATAAAACCAGGCCGTTGGCGAGTGGCAGCAATGGGAGGCTTATTGGCGGTAGTGTTGGTCGTTGGAGCCTTAGCAATATGGACCTCCTATTTTCGTCATCCACCGATAGAGCGCGCCTCAAAAGAGAAAATGGCCTACCCTTTGCCAAACAAGCCTTCCATCGCCGTGTTGCCCTTTGACAACCTGAGCCAGGACCCTGGACAAGAATTCCTTAGCGATGGATTAACTGAGGAGCTCATAACCGCCCTTTCTAAAAGCGAAAGGGTTTTTGTGATAGCGCGCAATTCGGTATTCACCTACAAAGGGAAGCCGGTAAAGGTGCAACAGGTAAGCGAAGAACTCGGCGTTCGCTATGTCCTCGAGGGTAGTATCCGCAGGGCTGGCAACAGAGTGCGGATCACGGCACAGCTCATTGACGCCTTAAATGGTCATCATCTGTGGTCAGAGCGCTATGAAAGGGACCTGAAAGACATATTTGCCCTACAAGATGAGATCACCATGAAAATCATGAGTTCGCTTCAGGTGAAGCTCACCGATGGCGTGCAAGCACGGCTATACGAAAAAGGGACTGACAATCTCGAGGCGTATCTTAAATGCCTGCAGGGGCTGGAGTTGGTCTATCGTTTTTCCAAAGAAGGTCTTGATATGGCACGGCCCCGCCTAAAAGAAGCCATTGCACTTGATCCCGAATATGCCGCGCCCTACAGGTGGTTGGGCGGTACACACCTGCTCGAAGTGATATTGGGGGTCAGTAAATCTCCAAAGCAATCCATAATGCAAGGAATGAAGTTCGCAAAAAAGGCAATCGATCTCGATGACACCTTCGCCCCAGCCCACTGCCTGTTGAGTCATCTCTATTCGATGATAGGAAAACATGAAAAAGCCATTGCACAGGCGGAACATGCTATCGCTGTGAATCCAAATGCCGCCGACTCGCATGCCTATTTGGCGATGGCGCTTACTTTCGGTGGTCGGCCCGAGGAAGCCATCCCCGTGTTTAAAAAGGCGATTCGTCTCAACCCCATTCCCCCCAAGAATTATTTCCTTATCCTATCCCTCGCCTATCGCTATACAGACCAGTACGATAAGGCTATTCTTCCAGCCAAGGAAGCTCTCAGTCGAGACCCAAATGATTTTCTGGCCCGTCTGAACTTGGCTGTCAACTATGGACTGGCTGGCCGCGAAAAAGAGGCTCGCAATGAGGTCCAAGAGTTACTCAAAAGGCGTCCCGGGTATTCTCTTGAGCGCGTTGGCAAAATGGGATTTCCATCAAAACACAAGGATGCTCAACACCAACTCGTCGTCGAAGCCCTCCGCAGAGCAGGCGTGCCTGAAACCCCACCTTTACCACTCCCCGACAAACCCTCGATTGCTGTTCTGCCCTTTGTCAACATGAGTGGCGATCCTGAGCAGGAGTATTTTAGTGACGGAATTAGCGAGGAGATTATAACTGCTCTTTCCAAGACGCCTATGCTGTTTGTGATTGCCCGGACTTCATCTTTTAAATACAAAGGCAAGGAGATAGATGTACGAACAGTGGGTAGAGAGCTGGGAGTCCGACATGTATTAGAGGGTAGCGTCCGGAGGGCCAGTGACAAAGTTCGTATAACTGCCCAGCTCATAGATGCCAAAACAGGGAATCATGTATGGGCGGAGCGGTATGATAGGGATCTGAAAGATATATTTGCCCTTCAAGATGAAATCACAAAAAATATCATTACATCCCTGCAAGTAAACCTGACTGAAGGGGAGCAAGCCCGTGTATACGCTAGGGGCACTAATAGTCTTGATGCTTACCTGATGGGTCTTCAAGCGAGTAAGCAGGCAAGACGGATGAATAAGGATGGTCTTGTCCTTGCTAGACAAATGTCCAAGAGAGCTATTGAACTGGATCCGAAATATGCTATGGCATACGTAAGGCTGGCTTTGACATACTGGTTTGATATACCGCTTGGTTTGACTAAGTCTCCTAAACAGTCAATGGCGAAAGCCATGGATTTACTGCAAAAGGCTCTCGCCCTAGATAATTCTTTAGCCCCGGCCCATAGCTGGCTAGGATTATTATTAACATTGATGAGACAACATGACAAAGGCATCTCTGAGTGTGAGCAAGCTGTCAGCCTAGAACCCAATTCTGCCGGTGCCCATTTCACATTTGGAGATGTTCTGAGGTGGGCAGGTCGACATAAGGAAGCCCTTACCATGCTTAATGAGGCGATACGTCTCAACCCTTTCCCTCCAAGTCATTACTACCAAACCTTAACAAACATCTACTTCTTAACAGGCGAGTATGATGAAGCCATAAAAGTAGGTAGGAAAGCTATCCATCTCGGGCCCGATAATCTGTTTGCCCACGCCTTCCTTGCCGCTGCTTATAGTTTACATGGTCGGGAAGAAGAGGCACGTATTGAAGCTGAAGAAGTCATGAGAATAAATCCAAAGTTCTCAGTAGGGCACTGGGCTAAAACGATGCCGTACAAGAATCCCGAAGATTTGCAGCTCATGATCAGTGGCTTACGCAAGGCGGGGCTAAAGTGAAGGAAGGTCAAGCACCACATCTTGTGGTGGGGCAAGTTACTCAGAAATTGCACAATACTTGCCATATTGTGGAATTGGGCTGAATCAGGATTCATGCAAGTATACAGATAGTAATCATAACCCCACTGACCTCTCGAACCTGAGGTTACATGATGCAAATGGAGAAGCTGATTTTTCAGGGGTTTTTACTTAATTGGAGTTTCCAACTTGCCCAGGAAAGGTGAAGGATACATATGTAATACTTGAAAATTTGGGCTCTCCCAGACTGAGCATTTATAGAAGAAATCGTTTGCTGCAGTTCAAAAACGTCATGAGAGACGACGATCCTTTTGCAGCACCTAGATGGTCAAAAGCGTCTCACCACTTTTCAAAATTTTTGTAAGCGGCTCACCCCAATATTTTACCTCTACATTCATTTTCTCCAAGGTCTCTGTCACACCCAGTTGGTCTGCGCACGCCTTGCAGGCGGTTACGTGCACGCCTGCATCCAGCGCCCCCTTGATTTTTCCCTGGATTTCGGTGTTCTCTGCGGACAATTTGGCAGGCGCACCCCAAATAATCAATGTCACCTTGTCCCACCACCCGTTGAGTAGGGAGTTCACACCGTACATAAAAACCATTTTCTCAGCAGTAATCGGGTCACCATTGGTCCATAAAATGTAGAGATGATCATTTTCCCCCATAGGGCACCTCCTAAATAAAGCTTAATAGACGGAAAAACTTGCTACAAAAAGCAGTTGTAGTCAAGACAAATTGGCCCTCAGAATAGCCTCAGAATAGCGATTTCTGAATTACGAAAAAGGAGATAAGTTCTCAAGATATTGTGGTGGGCTCTTGAAGTCTAAAAGTGTAGATTTCTTGCCATAAGCGAAACTCGCCTTCCTAACAGCTCCATAGCAGATTACATCTGCTATACTTGAAAATTTCGGGCCTTCAGAAGTACAGAACATTTGAACCGGCCGATCCTCAACAAAAAGGTATTCTATACCTTTTTAGCCTCAGATTTTCAAGGTTTTCAGCAGCTACCGCAACGCAAGAGATAAACAGGAGATTAGATTGGAATCTGGCATGAGATATAGGATTTGCCTATATTTTGCCCCTCTAACCCTTGATAAACGCCCTGAAGGCATTGAGGCCCGACTCCATGCAGGGATGGTATCCGCCGCCAGGGCCTCCCCAGGCCGAAGCAAGGTAGAGACCTTTGAAGGGAGTGGTGCTTTTAATTCGGTTCATGTAGGAGTTATCAAGTGACTGCTCATAACCGTAGATGGCACCTTCAGGGTTTTTGGTGTAACGCAGGTTGGTCAGCGGAGTAGCCGCCTCCTTAACCTCGATCATAGAGCGCAAATTTGGAATGACCAATTTTTCAGCCTGATCAATGATCTCCTCGGTAATACGTTCCTTCTCTTTCCGGTAGGCTTGCTTCCGACCAGCAAAGTAGTCAGCTTCAAAACGCTTCCAAGGATCATAACCGCTAAGTGTTATCACAGTCACAGTCGAGGTCCCCGGTTTTGAATACCCTGGATAGGCGTTATCGTATACAGCCACTCCGATACCTGCCCGCTTTGGATCACAAGCGAGACAACCCTGATAGGCCTTCTCCGGGTCGTAATGCTGGGTAGCAAAAATTTCGTACCCCTTCACCTTGCCCCGAATCTCTCTGTTGAGCCCTAACCAGACAATAAAGGTGGACAGAGATGGCCGGTAGGTCTTGAGCTTTTCCAAGTACTTGCGAGCCCTGTCAGAATAATCGCTCAGTGCAGGCTTTTGGGGTAGCATCCTCATTGTTGCAGGAACATTGGCATTGGAGACGACAAGCTTAGCCGGCAGGATGCGTCCGTCCTTGAGGATGACCCCCGAGACAGCCCTGTCCTTCATTGTGATTTCAACCGCCTCAGTTTCAAGTAAGACCTGTCCTCCGGCTTTCTCGATGGAATCCATCAAGGCATAGCTTAGATCCTGAGAACGAGGCTTCACGTAATAACCACCGAAGCGAATTAACGAAGCAGTCGCTATGGCGTACAGGAAGCCGGAGAGCCTAGATGGCGGAAGACCATAGTAACCCCAGAAGGCTGACAAGATTGCGCGAACCTTGGCGTCTTGGACGTGCTTGTCCAACAGATCGGACAGAGTCTGTTTTCGGATCGCCCACATTTTCCTGTGGGTTAAAGGAAAGGTGAGCTTGTCCCACCAAGAATCCGGATCGAAAGGTTTCATCGCTTCATCAACTATACCCAGCATCTCACCGAAGAAGCCCTTAATTCCCTCGGTCTCAGTTGGGAAGGTGTGACAGAGCTGGTCAGTTATGCGGTCTGGATCTCTCTGGGGCCAGATGAAATCATGATCCGGTGTAATAATCCGGCAAAGCTCTGGAAGTTCGACCATCTGGACCTTATCAAGGATACCAGTCTCGTCAAAGACCTTCCTCATCGGACCACCCTTTACTGTGCTTGTGGCGTGTAACGAAACATCAAAGGTAAATTTGCCTACAGCTCGGTCAAAAGCTGTTGCATAGCCGCCAGGCCTGTCATGCTGTTCCACCAGCTTTACTGGAAAACCGTTTCTTGCAAAGATTGCAGCTGCGCTGAGGCCTCCAAGACCACCACCAATAACAACCACCGGCATTTCCTCTTTGGGCCCGCTCTGAGCAGCCAAAGCTTTTATTCTGGTGAAGTCAACAGTTAGTGCTGCTGTTGTGGTTGCTGCTAGCTTCAAGAAGTCGCGTCGAGAAAGACCTCTATCCTTTCTTATCATGATAAGAGCCTCCTAAATAGAGATTCAAATAAGCAAGAGCTATGCAGAGTAAGTATCAACTATTTGAAGCGAAGTCTAGTTAATTAGAAAGGAAAAATTGAAGATTTAGATAGAAGAAAATGCAAGAATCCTTCTGGCTATTGCTATTAATAACAGGCTCTTTGGATTGAATGATTCTTGCCATAATTCTCACCTGTCGGCCTGACGCTATAGTAGTAGATTAAATCTGCTATACTTGAAAATTTCGGGATTTCAAAATTCTACAATCATAGCAGCAATCCACTATTACGCGCCATTTTAGCCACATACAATATATGGACATTTCAAAAACGATGAGGGCGTTATGATTCCACTTTCATCTAGATGGCATCTTATCTGCCATCCCCCACCAAAATAAAGGGTGCCCAAAAAATAGGATGCGCATAGCTTGCGACTATTTTGCCTGTGGCCTTATCCTTCAACCCTGGGGCATTCATTAGGGCTAGCATAGATTTCTGAAGCGCCCTCGCCCGTGAAATGCTCCCATCTTTCTTCTGGTAACGGAAAACGCCGGTGGTCAGATTTCTTGCAGATGTGGTCTCTACCGGCCACATACTAACCAAAATAGCCCGGGTGCCAGCGTAGAAAAAGGCTCGTCCAAGACCCGATACAGCCTCCGCACCAGCGCCATCGGCAGCCCCTGTGTTGCAAGCTGACAGTACGACCCAGTCAGCATTCAGTCTTATTCTTAGAACCTCACCCATGGTCAGGAGACCATCGTCTTTATCCCCTGTAACTGTGGGTGAGGAAAGGGCAAGGGCCGGCTGATGCAGGCCATCCAAATCCCCTGGCACCAAAGCATGGGTGGCAAAACCGATAACCCGTCGATTCGATAAATCCATCGTTTTGACCTGACTTTCGCTAGCACGCTTTCCTAAGAAGACATCACGAGCAGGATCAGCCCCCAATGTTCGGCAAATGCTTTTTATTTCCTCCCCTGTGTCAGGAAGCCGCGTTAAATGACCTAGTTGGCTTGATACAATCTTTTTGCTGTCCAGATTGCCTTTTCCGGTGACGCGGATACCTCTAATGTGCAGATTTCCACTTCTGCGGGCAAGTTCCACCGCGCCGCCGGACTTCTCTCTCTCCGCCTGAGCAAGTTGCGACCGGTTGAATAATGGATCTCCAAACCCGACAAAAGGCTTTCTTTTTGGATCCCCATCATGGAGCGTCCGCAAGGTGGCAAAGGAAGAGACCGAAGGCAGTCTTGTTACGGAGGCTTTCCTGATGAGCCATGGAACTTCTCTGTAGTTACTAAACAGTTCATCCCTTTTCTTATCACGCTTATAAGGTACAGTAGGCAAAACTCCGAGAGGCAACTGTCCTAATGTCCCATGAGTGACAACCACCAAATCATCAGCCTCGTACCAGCCCTTCTCAACAGGTTTGAGTAACTTCTCATAAAGCGCATACGCTTGGATCAGATCGAAGTCTGGAATGTCCCCGAAAGTTTGCGGGTTAGGATCTAAGGCTTTGCGCAGGTGTGTCACAATTTGATCTAACCCCTTTCCTGCTAGCTCCGAAACGAATAGTTGGACCTTACCCCTCTGAGGTATAACCCAGACATAGGTGTGGTCCTCGGCGGTGTAAATGGAAATGAAACTCTCCCTGGGACGTAAATGCCTTTGTACCATGGAAACTGAGCCAGGTTTCGGATTGACAAATTCTGAATATTTTGGAAAACGCCTTTGGATTTCCGCTCTCAAGGCCAATCTAGCTTCGGTCAAGGTCTCTATCCTGGCACGCAGGTCCTCGATGACTTGTGGAAGTTGCTGGTCTGGGGACGCAATAACGAGGTTAAGAAGTAGTTCCTGTAAGACATGAATGTGTTTCTGCGTATCCTGCTCTTTGCGTACCATGTCGGCCAAATCCGGATCTTGGACCGACGCCCTTGCCGCGCTCGCCTCAAGGGCCCTTTGCACGGAGCGGCTGCGACATACATCGGCCAGTCAGCTACTGCGTCTACACCTAAAACTCGCTCCATGTCCGTGCCGCGAATTTCGGACAAGAGAAACAGATACGCCTCAAGGAGGATTTTAAATCGCCTCATCCTTGGATACGTTTTTGCATAGGCACCTCCCTCATCAACATCTGTTTCCAATAGTAAGGGAATCGCTTTGGAAAGATACTGTAGCCCTTCTTCCTGGTTTCCTATCCTGGTATATGCCAATCCTTTGAGCGCCAGCGTTACTGAGGTTCGGAGGTGCTCCACGCCTAGCTGCTTTTCATATTTCTCTAGGGCCTTGCTGAGCCATGGCAGCGCTTCTTCAGCACGGCCCACCATGATAAGAGATAGCATCATGTTTAGTTTTTTCCCAAACCATCTATCGTAGATGTACTCGTCTTCACGCATCTTTCCCCAGACAATATCGTACTGATCCATTGCCTGCTCAAATTCTCCTCTGGTTGCCAGAATATGGCCAAGTGACATTCTCGCCCTAGTCATAAATTTTGAGTCATCCGAAAAACCAGAATCCTCAAGAAGACGTATTTCGGTTCTTATCAGTATTTCTGCATCTTCCAAGCGTCCTTGGGCCAAAACGACTTTCCCTAAAGCGTCCAAGGCTTTCCAGGTCATATTGGATCCAATTCCACCATATTGAACGGCTTGCTTTAAGGTCTGGCGGGCCTCCAGTTCAGCCTCCAACAGGCGCCCCTGGTTGACCAAATTATTGACCAGCCAAATCTTGTGGTCGATCATTTCTGAGGGTCTATATTTGCCTTTACTTGATAAAGTATCTATAGATTTCCGAATATGAGGCTCGGCATCCTTCCATCTGCCATCTAGCCCAAGAACTCTCGCCTCCATACTCGAGGCATGCTGGATCGTGTAAGGCTTAGAACGTTTTCCCGGTTTGTTGCACTCTGCCAAGCCTTCTGTCTTGGCCTTTTTTGCATTTTCAATGTCACCAATCTCGGCATATACGGAGACGAGATTGGTAAACATCGCAGTGCTTCTGGAATCTTCGCGCATTCTTTCCAAAAGCTCCCTGGCCTGGCGAAAATTTCCAAATTTTTTCTCTGCTTTTGCAAGGTTTAGTAGTATCTTTCTTCCCTTCAAGCTGCTTTTTTCCACATACTGTAACGCCATCCGGTAATCTTCAAGTGCCTGCCTCTCGCGGCCGAGCTCCCAGGCGGCAAATCCTCTGCGAAAGTAAAATCTTGCCAGATATCCATTGCTTGCATTTTCTGGCGGCAAGGGATCGGCTCGGGCCTTAAGCCTCTCTACAACCTCTGTGTCAACTTGTTCCTGTTCATGGAGAAGGTTTAGGATATCGTCGATGTGGCGGGGCGGCGGGACAAATGGTTCCTCACTCATGGAAACGGTAACCTGCTTTGCTTCCTCCAAGGTCATTTTTTTCTCGGCGCATGCAGGCCACAAAATAAAGAGAAGTAAAAAAAGGATAGGCTTGAATACAGAAAATTCATGCACAGGAGACTTATGATATTTCTCCATGGGAGGCCTTCCTTTATGGGTTTAGAGGGTTGAGGAGAGGTTGATTGAGTTAAAGAATTTATAGTCAAGAAAGGGAAATAGGTCAATTTGAATTTGATAGAAGAAACCCAAGGAAGACAAGGAGGGTTACACAATATATCGGGGTTAGACTTTGCTCACGAAAATTCAAAAATACTTGCCAAAAGGTTGAATCTGGCTGAATCACAATTCATTGCAGGTTACATTTGCTAGTCGCAAGTTTTTTGGCCTTTCGGAACTCAACAAGTATAGCAGAAACATGCAATCTCGAGCCATTTCAGCCACATACAATATATAGACATTCTCCCCAAAAAAGGCTATCCTGTGAACCCTCAATAAATCTGGCTGCATATTAACTCAAAAACATAAGCCCTAACCTTCCAGAGTGAGTTGTGGGTATGTGTCAGCAGAAGGCCACAAAAGTAAAGCCTCTAAGGGATTTCTCTATTCCCTCGGAGGTTTTTTCGTTTGGGGAGGTGATCTGATGGCTACAGGAGATGTGAAACGTAAGCTGACCGCAATCTTCAGTGCTGACGTTGAAGGCTATAGCCGCCTCATGGGTGAAGATGAGCTCGCCACCATAGAGACCCTGACTTCGCACAAAGAAATTATGGGAAAGCTCATACGGCAGTACAGAGGCAGAGTGGTGGATTCTACTGGGGATAACCTGCTGGCCGAGTTTGCCAGTGTGGTGGATGCGGTGCAGTGTGCCGTAGAGGTTCAGCAAGTCCTCAGCGCGAAAAATGAAACCCTTCCCGAAAACCGCAGAATGTACTTCCGAATTGGCATCAACCTTGGGGATGTCGTTGAAGAGGGTGAG
>WOR8_10007939_pt1 | contig 10102 bp, 11 predicted proteins | sample DeeMarSeWOR38_10_FD_19890 | JGI IMG/M metagenome (IMG submission 19890)
TTAAATAAAAGGTGTCGGAGGAATTAAATTTTGATCAATTACCGTAACGAGATTAAAGGGGCAGGATTAAAGGGGCCGGAGTGATTTAATTTTATCCAACAAATCATGGTGTCAGAATCCTTGAAATCACATATCAACGAGTCTGACCCTATGATTCCCTATGATTCACGAGTCTGACCCTATGATTCCTACATATCAACGAGTCTGACCCTATGATTCCCATGATTCTCGCTACTACGCCTTTAATACGCTAATCTCGTACACAAGATGCCCTCACTCAAAACTTAAAGCAGATTGGAATAAAACTATGGAATGGGAAAGCTGGTATTCCGTTGGCGTAACCACCCTCTGTTTCGGAATTCTTGCACTTACCCGTATTTCGCCGGACATCGTGATGGTCGGTGGACTCACGCTGCTTTTACTCGCAGGCGTTGTTTCACCCGAACAGGCGCTCGCCGGTCTCGCGAACGAGGGCATGGTCACCGTTGGCGTACTCTATGTCGTTGTCGCGGGCGTGCGCGAGACGGGTGGGATCAGCTGGATAGTGCATTCTGTACTGGGCCGCCCGCACTCACTCGAACATGCGCAGCTTCGCTTGATGACCCCTGTCGCCGCGATGAGCGCTTTTTTGAACAACACGCCGATCGTTGCCATGTTCATTCCCGCAGTCAAGGACTGGGCCAGGCGCAACAGCCTCTCTGTATCCAAGATGATGATACCGCTCAGTTATGCCAGTATCGCCGGCGGTACTTGCACGCTGATCGGCACAAGCACCAACCTTGTCGTCAACGGCCTGCTGATCAAGGAAACCGGTTCTGCCGGGCTTTCCTTGCTGGAACTGTCATGGGTCGGCATTCCACTGACGATGATTGTATTTGCATTTGTTCTCATTGGTGGCAAATGGCTGCTGCCAGAGCGAGTGCCGGCCATCAGCCGTTACGACGATGCCCGTGAATACACGGTCGAGATGATGGTTGAAGAGGGCAGCGCACTGAGCGGGAAGACGATCGAACAGGCCGGGTTGCGCCAGCTGCCGGGATTGTTCTTGATCGAAATCGACCGGCAGGGCCAGATTTTTCCCGCGGTGTCGTCACACGAAGTGTTGCATGACGGTGATCGACTGGTATTCGCCGGTATTGTCGAGTCCGTGGTCGATCTGCAGAAAATCAATGGCCTTACGCCCGCTTCAGATCAGATATACAAGCTGGATTCATCGCGCCAGGATCGGGCACTGGTCGAAGCTGTGGTTTCTGACAGTTGTCCGCTGGTCGGCAGAAGCGTCCGCAAAGGGCGTTTCCGTGAAGTTTATAACTCGGTAATCATCGCTGCCGCCCGCAATGGTAAAAGAATCCACCAGAAGATAGGTGATATCGTACTTCGTCCTGGCGATACGCTGCTATTGGAGGCTCACCGTTCGTTTCGGGACCAGCAGTACAACTCGCGGGATTTTTTCCTCGTCAGTGAAATCGATGATGCCAATCCGCCACAGCACCGGAAAGCGGTATTGGCCATGTCGATACTGGCTTTGATGGTTGTGAGTGTTGCTACCGGCTGGTTGAGCATGCTCAAGGCATCGCTGCTTGCAGCAGGGTTAATGATCCTTTCGCGTTGCGTCACAGGTCGGGCAGCACGCAGGAGTATCGACTGGCAAATCCTGATCGTTATCGCAGCATCGTTTGGCATAGGAAGCGCGTTGCATAGCACAGGCGCAGCAGAAGCCATTGCCACATCGCTGATCAACCTTGCGGGCGGAAGCCCGACTATTTCACTGGCATTAATGTTTGTTGCAACTGCACTGTTAACAGCAATAGCAACCAACAATGCTGCGGCTGTTATCATGTTCCCGATTGCTGTTATGACTGCGGACAACCTCGGATTGAGCCCGCTGCCATTTGTGATAACGCTTATGGTTGCTGCTTCTGCCAGCTTTGCAACGCCTATCGGCTATCAGACCAACCTGATGGTATTTGGCGTGGGCGGCTACCGTTTCTCCGACTACATTCGCATCGGCACACCGCTTACACTACTGGTGGGATTGATAACAATAATTATCGTGCCGCTGATCTGGAGATTCCAGCTATAGCTTTTCGAATAATTAAAGGGGTCGAATGATTGGGGTCAGGAATGATTGGGGTCAGAGCAAAAACTAATCAATTATTATTGCTCTGACCCCAATTATTAAGGGCTTAATCCAGCCACCACAGACAGCCAGGATTGAATGTATTGGTTGTAAAAAGGTGCCGGAGGGATTAATTTTTGACCAATATTTCTGGAAGGTTAAATAATAATCCCTCCGGCACCTTTCATTGGGGTCGTTATATAAACGAATCATATTGATGAGCAACGAAGATCTGGTTAGTTACCTCACCGCGCCTATTCTTGTCTTACTGGCTTTAGTTTATACTCGTTTTTTTTATTCGATCAAACGTAAAGGCTACTATTCACATCAAGCCTATTTCTTTGTAGGCCTTGCGATCCTGTTGTCAATTTCCTGGCCTATTCTTGGTTATTCGATGGGTTTGATCAAACAAAACTTCGAACCAGATAATCTTGTTTTATTTCTGAACCTCATCGTAATAAACCCGATAGCAGTGAATTTGGCCGTATGGACGATAATCCCCAAACGGATCAACCGTCTATCGGGCAGGCGGAAGGCTGATTTTCTCGATTCTGGATGGTTCAACACCCTTCTAGTTCTTTCGTTTGTTGCTGGTCTTTTAATTCCTGTTATTGAATTTATTTTTTTTCTAATTCTTGGGGACAAAATGGGGAATGCCAAATTTTATCGACTTAGCGTCCCACTCTTAGCGATTCCATTTATTGCGTTCAAATTACGAAAACAAATCGAAGAACCATCCGCATTAGAAGTCATGAATTCAGATCCGCGGCCTCCAGTGCTGTATCTACGCGCTTTTTACCAGGAAGTGGAGCCTTTCACTACGGTTTCCGATGACGAGATTGGACATTATCAGGAGACCTGGCACAACCAATTCTTACCTAACAATGTCACCCTGGAAGTATATTTGAGTGGTGCCTTTTCTGAGCACATCGGGCCCTTTATCGCCTTGGGCAATCCTGAAGATTTTTTTCCACCCGAAGGTGCTGCTCGACTTTATTCAGAGGATGCTGATTGGAAAGAGGAATTTATGAAACTCGGCAAGGATTCCGCAGCGATTGTCATGGAACTGAGCAGTTCTGAAAATCTTGAATGGGAGCTCGATACCATTTTCCAGAACAATTGGCAGCAAAAGCTGTTCGTAATCACGAAGCCTGAACCCAAGATGAGATCGTTTTTATACATATTTATGAATGCATTCATGAGCTTGGCGAAAGGAACACCAAAGCTGAACTGGTCAAAATTTCGCTCACAACTCAGGAATTCAGGATTTTCTCTGGATATAGAAAAACCAAAAAACGGGGCTATCATAAGTTTTGATTCATTCGGTAAAGGCTTTTTATATGGTGACAATTTGAAAGACCCTATCGACTTTATTGGCCCGATCAAACAATCACTTGGTAAGTAACCCTTGGGCTTAAAATGGTGCAGTATAAAAGCGAAAAAAGGGTTTGTTAATATGTCATTCACTAATTCATCACTGTAACCATAGTGGGTAGCACGCGTGAAAAATATAACTTGGGACGATTCCTTGAATGTCGATATCGAGGAAATCAATGACGATCACCAGAAGCTGGTCAATCTGTTCAACCTTCTCAGCCGGGCTGTCGAAGAAAAGGATTCTGTCGATTATGTCGATGCAATCCTGGAGGAACTAATCACTTGCACCATCTGGCACTTCAGGCACGAAGAACGCCTTATGGTGCGCTATCGATACGATGGCCTTGAGATGCACAAGGCCGAACACAATAATCTGATCGAGGGTGTCCGGGCGATGCAGCAGATGTTGCGTGAAGAAAACAGGTTGCCCACGAGTGAAGATTTCGAATACCTGGCGGACTGGTTAACCAGCCATATCGTTGGCCAGGATATGAGGCTTGGCTTTTATCTTGCTGAAGTAATGGAATAGCGCAAAACACAAAGTGGTCGGTGACAAATGCGAATGGTTTTGTTTTGTCTTCGACTCTGTTACGGGCATGCTCGAATGATTGGGGTCAGAGCAAAAACTCAATGAATGATTGGGGTGAATGATTGGGGTCAGAGCAAAAACTAATCAATTATTATTGCTCTGACCCCAATTATTTGTTCGTTTCTACTCGAATAAAAAGTCGATTATTATTGTTTAATACCTCGAATAAAACCAAGCAATATTAATAGCTGAAAGGTATCGGAGAGAATAAAGCCTGTCCAGATAAACGCTATGATCAAATAACAACCCCACCGCAAGATGGATAGTGATATGGACAGTATTCTGCTGTTTTCGAAAGATACGTAAAATACGAATAATCAGATCATTTAATTCGAATTTAATATATATTAGATTTCGATTATATTCTCATCAAGATGCGTAAAACAAGCAATGCTTGACGGAGAATACAATGAATGATTTCAATACAGTCAGTCCACTGTCGCTGAATAGCCTGGGCAAACCGGGCAAGCAGTATCACCTGGTCGATGTACGCACCCCGGCAGAATATCGTTCAGGTCATGTATCCGGCTCCATCTCCATTCCACTGGACGAACTCGATCCCGAAATGCTGCGCGAACAGCTGGGTGATACTCAAACAGGCCACGCACGTCCCCTGTACCTGACCTGCCAGAGCGGGATCAGGGCCCGACAGGCCGCAGACCGGCTCAGGCAGTCCGGTTTCGAGAATCTCTACCTGCTCAAGGGCGGAACGGAAGCCTGGATGAAGGCCGGTCTGCCAGTGCAACGTTGTGGCCATGCAATTTCGCTTGAACGACAGGTGCAGATTGCAATCGGCACATTACTCGTACTCAAGGTGTTGTTCGGTTTCACCATTCACGAGCTGTTCTTTGCTGCCATTCCATTGATTGGCGCCGGATTGATCGCTGCCGGTATAACACGCTGGTGTGGTATGGCGCGCCTGCTGGCAATGATGCCGTGGAACAGAAGAACCGATTGTTCCGGGCAAGTTAACGTGTATAACCTCAATTCGTATAAAGGAGAAATGTCATGATTTTCAGACAACTGTTTGATCCGACCTCTTCAACCTACACCTACCTCCTGGCCGAGCGCAGTGGGGGTGAGGCACTGCTGATTGATCCCGTCATCGAAAACACGGATCAATATGTCCAGTTGCTTGACGAGTTGAATGTCAAACTTGTTATGGCGGTTGACACGCATATCCATGCGGACCATGTAACGGCACTTGGCAGTCTTCGAGAGAAAACCGGCTGTGCATCGGCCATGGGTGAAAAAACCGGTGCTGAGTGCGTTAACGTGAGCTTCAGAGAGGGTGAGAAGCTGCGCGTGGACAACCTCCATCTGGATATCCTGTATACCCCGGGACATACCGATGATTCATACAGCTTCATGCTGCCTGATCGCGTTTTTACCGGGGACACGCTGCTGATTCGCGGTACCGGCCGCACGGATTTTCAGAACGGTGATCCGGCCGCACAGTACGACAGCCTTTTTGGCCAATTGCTGCGTCTGCCGGAGGACACCTTCGTCTATCCCGCACATGACTATAACGGGATGACGGTCAGCACGATCGGAGAGGAACTGCGATACAATCCCCGGCTGCAGGTTAACGGCAAGCAGGACTATATTGACATGATGAATGCGCTCGATCTTGACGATCCACGTCTGATGGATATCGCTGTACCCGCCAACCGGACTTGCGGTATGCGTATTGCTGCATAACTCTTGTCCGGTTATCAATCAAAGCTATTAAACATTAGAGAAGTTGGAGCGATTTAATTTAAATCGCTCCAACCCTCTTTGCGTGTTAATGCGGAGACACCACTGATAAATTTGCTGAACTCTGTTTAAAATGCCACTGCTTTCTTTCGCTGAATAATGTAAATGATCATGCTAAAACAGGTTGTCGAATCACGCTGGTTTCATAATTTTGTCATCATCGTCATACTGATTAACGGTGCTGTTCTCGGTATAGAGACCGTTAAGGGTTTGGGCACCACAACGCTGAACGTGCTTGACCGAATCGATCAGCTCTGTGTTGTCATTTTTGTCATCGAGCTTTCGATGAAAATGTATGTCTATCGGCTGTCATTCTTCAAGCAGGGCTGGAACATCTTTGATTTCGTGATCGTCGGTATTGCCTTGTTGCCAGCCACGGGTGAATTGTCCATCCTGCGTGCTTTCAGAATATTCAGGGTGCTGCGGCTGGTAACGACCGTCGATTCAATACGTCGCGTCGTTGCCGGCATGCTGATCGCAATACCGGGTGTCGGCTCGGTAGGCGCTTTGCTCATTGTCTTTTTCTACATTGGCGCCGTCATCAGCACGACATTGTTTGGCGAGGCATTTCCAGACTGGTTCGGCAACCTGGGCCGCTCGATGTACACGCTGTTCCAGGTCATGACGCTCGAATCCTGGTCAATGGGTATCGTGCGCCCGGTCATGGAGCAATACCCGTATGCATGGATCTTCTTTATCCCGTTCATCACTGTGACGACATTCACGGTATTGAACCTGTTTATCGGCATTATCGTAGATGCGATTGCAACCGTGAAGGAACAGGATGAGTCAGCCCGGCATCACCAGCCGTCGAGCAAGGAAGACATTGACCTGATCAGGCAGGATCTGTGCTCACTCGGGGAGCGGCTGGACAGACTGATAAAAAATGCTGAACGCAGGAATTAGGAATCAGCACCAGTGACTGTGTGGATCTGAGGCGATGAAAAAAAGGACAGATTTATTTAAGTTTACCGAAATCAAATCTGTCCCCGTTAATGCCGTTTTGAATGATTGGGGTCAGAGCAAAAACTAATCAATTACTATTGCTCTGACCCCAATTATTTTCTGAGGCCGGTAGCCGCTTGAAGCGTTTGCGCCACAATCGACATTCTTCACGCAGCCTTAACCAGTCCTGTTTTCGCGGATAGCGCAACCTGAGTTGTTTCTCAATACTGTCGCACAAGTCATTAATAGTATTAGCTATTACCTGGTGATATTTGTCTAGTGCAAGATCCAGTATGCGTTGGGCATCACTGGATGTTAACCAGTTAGCAATTAATGACTGTTGAGTACCGACAAATTGGACCTTGTCGAAAATAATGCCTTTCGTCACAGCAGCACTGGCAGGAATCTCTTCGAAAGGTATTTTGACTGTGTTGTTTTGGTGGCTGATTTCAACGTTATTGCGCTGAATGGTCAGGCTAAGTGGCTTTGCGCCAAACAACGCTCCCAGAAAGAAGGGTTTGACTGTGATAGCGTCAGGCAGCGTTCTCATTCGTCTTGCGGCTAAACGAGTTAGGAGACAGACTCTTTTACTAATTCTAAAAGTTTTTAGTTAATTTGCATGATTAATATTTAGTGACAGAGTAAAATTTATAATAATTTTTACTCTGACCCTGAATTATCCAGGAATACACCCCTAATGAAACGACCTGATTTACCAAAAACCTACGCTGGTCTGGATAATGACATCAACGGCGGCATGACCATGGTCGGCAAGATCATTCGCGATGCATGGGTCTTTGGCATACTTCCCGAAACAGAGACCTGTGAAGGCTGGGAGATTTCCCGCATCGACGCCATAAACCATCAAGTCAACGTGGAATGGGATAAATACGAGTGCATGGTGAGCAACCTGCCCGACGACTTACGCGATCGACATAGGCGCATCTATGATGAGGCGATCAAACAAGCCAAAGAAAGAGGCTGGGATCCCGAGATTATCGCCAGCGACGAGGACTAGGGAAGAAAGATGAGTCAATCAAGGGGGCAGATTCCTTGATCTTTTAACGAAAGCGGGTATAAAAGAGCACGATGTATACCGGGAATAAAGGTGCCGGAGGGATTATTGTTTAACCAATTCGTAATGTTGGTTTATATTTAATCCCTCCGGCACCTTCTTAAGTCTAGATTGGTTGTGAAATGTAAGGCCTGACCCTTTTGGTTTTTGATTACTGACCGGCGAGCCTGCCTGTCGTAGTAGCACATCTGCTTATTTCAACCATTTGGGTTCAGAGTACAATAGCTGGTGATGGTCATTCATCTGCCCCCAAACAACACCTTTGAATGATTGGGGTCAGAGCAAACAATTATTATTGCTCTGACCCCAATTATTTTCGTTCCCGGTAATAACCAGGAATATGGCAACCAGTAAAATTAGCCGGGTGGGAGTAATGCTTACTCCTCTAAACAGATTAATTGTTGTCATGAATATCTGATATATCCAGTTCTTTTGCATCACTTGCTTTTGGTAATGAAGGCTCTTGCCAGTAACTCTTTATATGTTTATTAACTGTTTTATATTCAGGTATAAATTAGATCATTCTCGTGTTAGGTGGCCGCTGGTTTTGACCTTAATATTTTCTACCTCGCCTGCTTGTTGATGATTTACTGGATTGCAGACTTTTCACTATTGCCAATATGCAAACCAGGGTGTAAATAACCACTGTTGTCGCCATATACCCGATGACCAAACCACGGGTTGAAATCCCCGGTATAAGTAGCGGACACACCACGGCTACCAGCATGCCAAATCCATACCAGAAATTTGACCAGAGGGAATCCGGTGTGGATTCATTAACAGGTGTTTTTAGCTGTCCGGTACTGGCGTCTGGTTGATTCATGATCACTGTTGTTTTCTGTCCTGTAGCCAGTGGATTTGACACATCTGCAACTATCTGATGATCAAGCTGGGCCGGTATCTTTAATCCACTCATGACATGTACTCCATGCCTGGATCAAAACAGCTATCACTGCGAAAATCCTTTTGCCTTCTACCTATCTGACCGGGATGGTATCGCCTCAATACCTGTTTAAGGTACAGAAATGCGTTGTCAATGGCGCTATCAAGATCCTCGTCGACTCGATCAATATCAATTGCCAGATGCTTCTTTCCACGCACCTTGAGATGACAGCGTTTATCAATACTCTTCTTGTGTGGACCAGTGATGTCCTCGATCTTGACATCGATATTCTGTATTTCACCGTATTTTTTTTGCATTACGCCGCATAGTTCATGAAGCATGTGTTTATATACTTGCGATACCGCCATATGGCGTATAGAAATCTGTACATTCATTGGTTTTCCCCTGGAATGACTGCGACACACGCACATCGTTTCAAGCGAATGCTGTCGTGCACATCAGCACGAAAGCGCTATCAGAGGCGTGTAATATTGTTAGCTTGTGTTGGACTAGCTGGTAGGCAGTGGTGGTGCGCGGGGATTCGAGGGATGGTATTTAAGCTCGTCTGTCAGCGTGTTGGCTGTAGCTGCAACTATCTGAAATTCAAATGAATGTAATTGAGGTTTCGCGTAGGTACCGATAAGCATCGGTTGCGATTTGGATTCAGAGTCACTTGGAGGTATCTGCTTTGAAATCTGGACAGTAATGTCACTGGCAGCAGCGTCAATCTCGGCACGGAAATTATTATCGGCTGCAAACGCCCAATCGCCTAAAAAGATCAGGCTCGTGACAAAAATTCTTGTCCAGATCAGTCGTGTCATTTTATTTGTTATGCTATGACTCAGTATCGATTTACTTCAGACATTGTAAATGTGCGACAATGATACGCAATATTAGTTCGAATTAAATGGGTCGGTGACAAATGAGAATCATTTGTCACCGACCCCTTTTCTCAAAACCATGTCTACAGGTACAAAAACCAGAAAATATGTTTTGACGGGGCTGTCTTATCTCGTAATCTTTTTTGTGGTTTCACAAGGGATAAGTTGGTGGAAATCCCGTGGTGCACAAACGGGAAATCTGTCCGGGTTCAATGTTGAATTGCTGAATGGTGCTCGATTCGAAATCTCGGAATTTTCAGGAAAGCCCGTGTTGCTTCATTTCTGGGCAACCTGGTGTCCTGTTTGTGGTCTTCAGGAAGGCACTGTGGAGTCGATTGCGCAAGACTATCCGGTAGTCACTATCGCTTCGTGGTCCGAAGATGAGGCAGCTGTAAAAAAATATATGCACGATAACGGGTTGACGTTTCCGGTCATGCTGGATGATAGTGGCCAGCTTGCCCGGTCTTTTGGTTTG
>WOR8_10007942_pt1 | contig 10098 bp, 7 predicted proteins | sample DeeMarSeWOR38_10_FD_19890 | JGI IMG/M metagenome (IMG submission 19890)
CTTTAGTAAGTGAATCAATATATTCAAAAAGATCATCCTTACCTAAAGAATTTTTACCTTTAAGATCTATAAACTCACCCTCACCAAGAGGTCCAAGAGTGGTCTTGAATTCATCTCGAATCTTACTTTCAATAACTCCCTTAGGTGAAAAAAGCACTTTTATTGGCTCAATTTTTCTTACCGGAGTTAATGGTACAGTAAAATAAAATTTACAACCTTTTCCAGGCTTACTTTCAACCCAAATCTTTCCTTTTTGCGACTCTACTATTCCTCTACAAATCGCAAGTCCAAGACCTGTTCCTCCATGTATTCTACGATTGGCATCTTCTGCTTGATAGAATGGTTCAAAAACTCTTATTTGATTTTCAGGAGTTAGACCACAGCCATAATCTCTTACACTAAATAAAATGAAGTTCTCTTTAAGTTTAGTAGAAATCTCAATTTTACTATTTTCATTTGAAAACTTAATTGCATTATTTACTAGGTTTCTTACAACTTGACTTACTCTATCAGCATCAACTTCGATTATTGGTAGATTGTCAATATCTGTAACAAGTTCAATATTTTTTTCGTTTGCATAGGCTTGCATGAATTTAGTAATATCAATAACGGTTTGTTTTAGGTCTGTTTCTTTAAAGTTAAACTTTAATCGAGCAGCTTCTATTCTTGATATCTCTAAAAAATCAACTATTATATTATCTAGTCTATCAGCGTTTCTAACAATAATTGACAAGCTTTCTAGTTGTTTGTCGTTTAAATTTCCAAAATATCCTTCTTTTAACATTTGTAGTTGAGCTTTCATTGGTGTCATCGGGCTTCTTAGTTCATGAGAGGTTATACTTAGAAATTCTGTTTTTGCATTATCAATTTCTTTACGCTCCTCGTTTAATTTACTTAATGCCGAAGTAGTTAGATTAAATGCTTCTCCTAATTGGGCAATCTCGTCATTTGTCTTAATGTTTAATCTAACGTTATAATTTCCTGATTCAACTTCACGTGTAGCCTTGTATAGTTCCTTTATTGGTCTTGAAATCGAACGAGAAACCAAAAATCCAATTACCCCAGCATTTATTGCAATTAATACCATTATCATTATCGCAATTATTCTTAGTAATTCTACTTGCTCTGCAAAAATAGATTGGGAAAAGGATGAAACCGACATCAAATAAAAATAGTAAATACCTAGAGCTGGTGCTACTAAGGCAACTATTATAAATAGAAGAGTGAATTTTCTATTTATCTTTGACAATAGTAAATTTTTAATAGTGATTTTTTCTGCATCCAACCCTGCTTTCCCTCCATATTTACTTAAGTTTTTTGAATTACTCTTATCAAATAAATTTATTTTATATTAAATTGTTAATCCTTAAGTAATAATTCAACTCTATCAATTAAATCAGATACATTAAATGGTTTTTGAAAGAAATCTACAATGTTTTCTTGTTCACATAATCCTCTTTTTCTTGCATCTGAAATTCTTACTACACTCATAAATGCAATTTTAATATCCTTTATTTGTTTTACAACATCATCAACAGGTATTCCAGGCATCATAATATCAAGTAAAATTAAATCTGGTTTTGTTACTTTTAACTTGTCTAAGCAGTCATTTCCGTCTACAGCGGTTATTACATTATAACCATTTGTTTTTAAAATAATTTCTACACTATCTCTAATATCAGGTTCATCGTCTACAACTAGTACTGTTTTTGCCATTTTTAACCTCTTAAGTTAATTGTTATAATATAATGTTGAATTTTAATGTGCAATCCTCATTATTTATACAAATCTGAAATTAAATATTAGTTTAAATAATTAATTGAAGTATCTATTTAGCAATAATACAGATTTTTAAAAATTAATTTATTTTAAGTTGATGTAATACAACATTTCTTACATATATTGAGATAATGATTGCTATTTTTATGATAATAATAGGTCACATATTGGTTTTAACTAAAACGATTACATTGATTAATCAACATCAAAAAACATCATAATCTAGATTTATGTCAAACTAGTTGGAATCGCAGAGAGTTAAAAAAAGAAAAAATATTCTATTTAATCATTATCTTAAACTCTTGTATATCTTAGGTTTTCTAACGATTCGTTTAATATCGTTAGAACGGCAGCATACACAATGTTCAGCGTCATTACCACCAGTAAAAACATGACTGAACTCTTTCAAGCAACTATTACAATAATACCAATAAATCATAATTAATCCTACCCCCAATCTTTAACTATTATTTCAATTTTTTCCTAAAATATTTTTAAATATAAAAAAAGGAGATGGACTAAATATTTTATAGTCCAAAGAGGTGTCTTAATACTGGAAAAGCATTGGGAAATAGTTCTAAGAACCTGGAGAACAATGTATTTGGAAATTGTTTGCTTTTTGGTGTTTTTAGATACACATCTATCTCACAGTAGTCACTGGGGTTATTTGTATTAAATACCTTTATTTTTTCAGTGAATTCTTTATCTTTTTCTTGTGGCGCTACAACCACTACTTCAATTTTAACTGATCCATCTTCTGGTGTCAAACCTGAACCGCTCTGAGGGGTAAACTCCCATGTACCCCAATTTGTAGGAATTTCTACCTCCCAAGTAAGTTCTGTTCCAGGATCTCCACAGTTTTCAACAGTAAAATTACCTGTAACGGTTTCTCCAGGTTCAACTCCAGCCCAACTTAATGCTCCATTACAACAGATGTTAGATTTGTTAACATCTCCACATTCGTGGATAGAAGCACAGAAAGCATCAATACCTGCTTCTACAACAGATCCATCGTTCAAATCTGATGCTTCAAAACGCATCTTTACTAAACTTGTTGGTGTGACAAAATCATTTACTAAAAAGCGATACTCTTTCCAGCCTGCACTTGATGCTGGTCCAATTGTTTCAACTAAAATCCAGTTTGCACCATTATCATTTGAGACATAAACTTTGAACAAATCGTTATTTGGATCATTTCCATAATTGTTAGTATACCATAAAGCATAGTCAATATAAGCATCAGAGCCTCCACTAAGGTCAATTGTGGGTGAAATCAACCATGTAATTCCATCGTCAACATCGCTATTTTCATCATATGGATCATTATCTGTTAGATAACATTGGCCTGAACCATCATAGTCACTTGGTGGGTCACCACGGTTCCAACCTACTGGGTCACCACGTTCCCATGCACCATCAGTGAGGTCTTGACTATTTTCAACAGTCCAGCCCTTATCGGTTTCAAAGTCATCAGTAAATTCCTGAACAAGCTCTCCAACAAGTGCTGTATAGACGGTATTTGGAGCATCAAATGGACTAGTTACTGTTCCAGCAATTTCTCCTTCTGCACTAAAATAGAACTCAGGTGTATCACCACAACTTGGAGGTGGTAAAGTCGCTTCATACAACTCATCACTTATATGAATTAAATTTGATTCAAGATATGTACCACCATCATATCTGTAATGAAGCTTACCTGAGTCAGGTATATAAGTATCAGTGTTTTCTTCAATTTCGACTGTAATTGTTGTTGGAACATCTGGATCAATAAACTCCGGAAGACCATCTGGGATATCAATTTGTAAGAGTGGTGGAAGCATTGCCAAATCAGGATTGCCCCATAAAGCGCCCCATTCAAACGTTTCATATTTGTTATAGCTCCAGAGTCCATTAGTATACATCTCATATAGAGACCATTGATGAGCCTGACCTTGGGAATAATCTCCAGATGTAACATACGTTGTAAAGAAATAATCAAGTGATTGGCTAGAGCCATCATAAGGATCATTCCAACCTGGACGACCTAATGCAACCTTTGTAGAACCAAGAAATCCAACACCACCTTGCTTTAACATTGCCTGACCAATATTCAAATAATCAGTATCTGAGTTACTACAAGCATCTGCGAATATAATAGCTGGATAATCGTCATTTAGATAGGGGCAAGTGTCTGTGTTGACAAATGCACTACCCTTAGAATACATGACATGGCAAGATGTTGGGGATCCATGCCCTGCCCAATTAACAAAAGCATATGTTCCTGATGACCACACATCTTTCACAGTATTATAGTCTAGATTGTAATCACTTTCATATGTGGAATAGCCCTGTTCATACATTCGTGTCATATTCCAATCGGTCATCCATTCTTGATCAACCTTTTCTTCCATCAGGACTGCATTATCAGTATCCGCCCAAAAGAAGGCGCCTAAAAGAAGTATATTTTTCTTATATGACGAATCATTATTTTGCTCATATTCAATAGATTTTTCACAGATATCTGCAACCGTGGAAGAGTCACTCCAAGGAATTCTTCCGACATTTACCTCTGCAGTAAAATCAATAGGGTCAGAATTTTCACCATATTGATGGTCTCCATCAGCATCCCAAGACTGGCTATCTGGAAGAGAGAGCTCTGCATAATAATAATCAGTTTCAGGTTGTCCATAACCTAGGTCCTGTGCACAACGCCGCATAGGAACATCATCATAATGTCCGATAAGGCAAACGTCCTCAATTCCCCATTCACTTGAAGGATATTTATCTCTTAAAAAGTTTCGAATTTTTTCAGCAAGGTCATAACCATCATAATTGGAATTAATCCAAGAGGTTGTGACAACATTTACATCTTTCCCTTTATTTTCCTCCCAATCTGCTAAATCCTGGACTGAATCTGTTAAAGAATCAAGTGTTATTATAACATAGTCATAAGAGTCCCTTCCACCATTACATTTAGGATACCAATCTTTCGCCTGTTCATAGTTATAAATGATTTTTTCAGCCTGCTGTTCTGTTTTTGCTAGATTATCAATCATAACATCATCCATTGAAAATCCATCTGGAAATGTATAAGATATATCTACTATAATTTCTGGATAATAAATTAATTTACCAGATGATGGATGATAGGTAAATGGATTAATTCTAACATCTGCTAAATTGTATTTTCTGTAACCAGCTGGCCGGACCAATTCCACAACTGAGGATGGATACGGATCATTACTCTCGTAAACATCATTATAATTTTCTGTATATTTGTTTAACTCTTCTTGATATATTTTAGGCTTCTCATCACCTATCACTCTAGTTAGAACGACCGGGATTACATTATAATTACCAGGTAGAACTATACTATCAGAAACTCCATAACTCACATCGATAATCTCAGCTCCAGGCGGAATAGCGATAGAAAATATCTTTGAGGGTAAATTTGGTTTACCTGGAATTAGTAAACGACCAAAGTTTTCGACAGATATTTCATCTCCCTCGGCTGTCGATTCAATCGCATATTTTCCCATGTTTATTGTTACACTTATGGTTCCATCAGAAATATCAAACAAAATTGTTTCTTTATTTATATTTACTGTTGCACTTGCTAGAACGCTACCAATCATTAGCATACAAAGAAATATGCCTATTACATGTTTTTTCATAACCTTTTTTACCTCCAATAAAATTTTTTATTTAAGATAGAATATGTTTTTAGGTTAATATAATTTAGGTAATTATCAAATACCCTATAAAATTGTAAAAAATGTTAATAGATGGAGTCAAGGTTTGAGGGAGGAAGGACAGGATGAAAAGGTAAGTTATTTAAAAAATCATTCTAATCTTCCGAATTTGACTCCATCAAATTAACAATTGTTAATTAAGTATATAAAAGTTTTGTTTTTACTATAGAATATCTATAAAACAAAAACAGGTAGTTTATCATCGATTATTAATATTTCAAATTTTTTTTCTATAAGAATATTAATTAAAAGTTATAATCTTTTTTTACTCCATAATCAAATTAAGTTACATTTTTAAATAAATATAGGTTATAATTTTCTGGTCATAAGGAGAGATGAAAATTGAAAAAATCAAAAATATTTCTTATTGCAATAATAGTGATTAATATTGGATTTTTAAGTGGATGTATTGAAACAACAAATAATGGCGCCGTAAATGGAGATACAGATAAAGTGGAAATTATCACTTATAAAATAGAAACATTTGGTGCAGAAATAGGTGAAAAACCAGAAAAAATAGGAGAGGGATTTATCCATAATGAAACTGCAAAGAATGGATACTACAAGATAACAGGAACAATAAAAAACATTGCTAGAAAAACGTTGATTAATATAACTATAAAAGCAGATTTCTACAATAATAATACCTATTTAGGATCAGAATCCGATATTATATTAAGGTTATCAGATAAAGATACTGCGGATTTTAATATCATATGTTTAAGTACCGAAAGTTACTTTGAAAATGTAGATCAATTAGAATTTTATATTCTTATTGGAGGTTATGAAACAACAGATAATAGTGACCTAGATGGAGAAACAGATGAAATAGAACTTATTAACTATACAATTGAAACATTTGGTGGAGAATACGGTTACAAACCAGAAAAAATAGGAGATGGTTTTATCCATACCGAACAAGCAAAGAATGGATATTACCAGATAAAAGGAATAATAAAGAATATTGCGGGAATAACATTGAAAAATATTACAATTAAAGTAGATTTATTCGATAAAAATCACACCTATTTAGGTTCAGAGTATTCAAAACCCGAGAAAATATTTGATTTACCATTACAAGATAATGAGACCGCTGACTTTAAGATTAATATTATTTACTTATACATTCCGGGTTACTTTTTAGAGGTAGAGGAAATAGAATTTGATATTAAAGGATCATATTAGATTCTTTGAATCTTTTTCCATAGATTAAATTCAGAAAAAAGATACAGTTTAAACAACATATATATATAAAATATAGATATATCATAAACCCTGTGTAAACATTTTTTATTACCTCTTGAGTGTTTTATCTTAAAATTGACATTATTACATTTTGCTATTTTTACAAGATAACCTTTTATAATATTCATGACAAGTGTTAACAAGATACTAAATGACATTGAAGAGGTGGATACATAAAAAGACATTAAAATTAGCGATAAAATTCTGTTTATTTTTAATAATAACAAGTATAACCTTTATATCTATTTCACAAATGATAGGAATTGATACTTTTCTTGATTCTTTTGAGAATTCTGAATATTATCTTTGTTTACAAGATGAAGATGGATTATATGCTACAAATACAAATGATAGAGATTATGTAATAATACAAGAATCAAGCCATCCAGATTTCTCAGCAGAAAAAAATGATTATATAATCTATTTAACAAATGATAATGAATTAGCTTGCAATCAAGTATATCATGTAAGTAGAATAGGAACAAATAAAAGATATCACACCCAGGATAAGGAATCAATTGGTCACCATGTTTTTGAAAACCAAGTTTTAGGAAAGGTAATAAAAGTATTAGATGACAATATATGGAATTCTATCTCAATATCAATTTGGGATATATCAATAAATAATCTAAATATTAGGGCTCTTTTTTCTAAATAATCTCATATTAAATTGTCATCTATATTTTCTGAAGAGCCACTTGCTGAGAGTAATTCTTGAAGGGATTTATGATAATTCTTTGGTTCAGATTTTAGCATTTTGTTTGCATAATCTCTTAGAAACTCACCATATTCGATTTCAACTTGAGAGTATTGCCATTTTTTATCTTTACCTTTCCCAAAAACCAAAAGAAACGCATAAGCAATCGATTTACCTTTTGGATTATCAGGTCTTTTTTTAATTTCAGCAATTGCTTCTTTTTCACCAAATGTTTTATAAGTTCTAACAACACTGTCTACAAACTTTGCAAGAGATGGTAATGACTTATATTTTGGTAACTGAGTTAAGATCTGCTGGCGCTCTTGATAATTAGAAACCAACTCCAAAATATCAGATGGTGTATCATCTAATGAAAAGAATTTCTTTGCCATTTCTGCATTATCAATAATCGAATCAATTACATCAAGACCATAATCCTTCCAAAATTGTTCAAGTACCTTATTTGGAGTAACATCATTTAGAACAACTGGTTCATCAACTTGTTTTAGAATTATCTCCAAACCTTCCTTTTCAAACTTATTTGGTTTTAATGCCTCAATAAATCGATCGATATCTGTTCCATAAGATATTCCATCAAGAATTAATACTTTTTCATCAGATTCTTTTATTGACTCTTCTCGTTGTTTCATGTTTTTTCTTATAAATTCTAAATCTGTTAATTCACCTGATAGATATTCATTGATATTTTCTGTTCCAGCTCCCTGTTCAGTCTGTTTAACAACCTGTCCAACCACATCAATTGAAAAATCATTTGACACATTAGGAATAAGCATATACTTTGTCATATTAAAAATAGTATTTTTCGTTGTTTTTGCACTATCTTCACTTATTGCGACAACTACATCTGCAGATTTCCAAAAAATTCTTAGATAATTTTTCTTTGAAATCTCTTTATTTTTTGCAGCATCTGGCTTAATATCATTACAAGTAGCAACACCATTTTTAAAAGTTAAACCTGTCTTTTTAATAATAAAATTTACAAATTCCCCTGAAGGGTCGGGTTCCAAGCCAGTTGAAATAAATCCCTTATCCCAAGAATAAACATGTAATTTTTTTTTATTTACAACATCTTTCAATCCTAAAAGTCTTAGAACAGGATTATCAAAATTTTGTACAGCAATTAATTTCTCCTTTTCTGCCCTACCTCTTTGGGCATAGGTTATATCTCCAGTTGGAAACTTAGCAACTCCTAAATAAGGAGCTTTTTCTGAATGAGCGATAAGCAGAGTTCCTGCAAGAGCACCGTCAAGTCCGCGTTTGTTTGATAGTTTTTCAAGTTTATCTGTATCATCTTTAAAACGATGTACTTTTTCTAAACCTTTCTTTATTTTATCAAAAATTTTTTTAGAATATTTATCTGAATAGTCAGGTAGGATTAAATAAGGATCATCCCTGAGCTTTTTTGCATTTTCTACTAGTCTTTTTTCCATAGATTTTGCTGCAGTTCTAGCAAAAGTTCTTACTCGTCTCATTTTTTTAGCCATGTGATACAAACCCTATATTACAATGGTATAAAAAAATATTGTAGTTGTAATCATTTTTCACCTAGAGTAATGTGTAAGAAGAATGAGAATAGTAGTTTTTGTAATAACGGAAACCTTTCTAGAAGCCTAAACAATAGAGAATTTGTTACTGTTTTGTTTCTTAGCATAGTAACTGTAAACACTACCCAGTCACTCTCAGCACCATATAGGTCTTTAGCTTTTGCTTTAATAACAAATGTCCCCTGTGAAGTCCATTTATGGCTTACTGTTACGTTTTCTCCAGATGAACCATTTGTTTCTCACTAGTGGTGTCATCTCCCCAGTTGATGTAATAAATTAAATCGTTACAATTTTGATGTATAGACATAAACGTGTAATCATATGGTATTCCTACTCTTCCATGTGTAGGACCATCAATGACCGGTGCAGATGGACTAACCATGAAAAACATCTGCAACATATATGCCTTCTTCCTTTTCATATATGGCCCGTGCACCATTTTCACACATGTCGGAAGCCTTGTATTCCTCCTCACATTCATCAATTTCTCCTTCATAGTACCATGTTGCTCCACCATCTATAGTAAGCTTCTTATGAAGCTTTCCATCCTTTATAAAAGTGCAACAAAAGATGTTATCTTGAATATTTTGTACATCAGGAAACCTTTCATCTCCTTCATCTGTGGTTACAAAACTTGTTTTAAGGTTTGTAATTCCATCATCTGAATAGTAACAGATGACGTCCTTGTTTCCACTTTCATCGGTCTCTGCAAGAACTATGAGATTGTCATCATAGGCAGTTACCGCAGGAAACAGAAGATTACCAGCTCCTGAGAGAAGATATTCTTCCCCAGCCCAATCCCAATGACTGAAATTTTTTATCCAAATCAATAGTCTCCATTCATCTTCATCTTGGTCGTAATAGTTATATAGGGCATATGTGAGAAAGGTGTTATGGTCGATATCTACCGATGTATATGCACAGTCCTCCAGTGGTAGATAATATAATTCATTACTTGGACCAAGGAGATGAGGTACATCAACTAAAAATGGTGCTTGTCTACTTGCTATAAAAGAAAGAACACCCCAGTCATCATACCCCTGAGAGTTATCACATGCTAACTCTAGGTCTTTTAGATAAT
>WOR8_10008643_pt1 | contig 10095 bp, 11 predicted proteins | sample DeeMarSeWOR38_10_FD_19890 | JGI IMG/M metagenome (IMG submission 19890)
AGACTGGCCGACACGTGAGCCACGTCCGGGTTTTCAAAGCAGCGCAATACCAGGGCGATAGCATCGACCTCACGGATGTGAGCCAGAAACTGGTTCCCCAATCCCTCTCCTTGGTGCGCCCCCTTCACCAAGCCGGCGATATCCACAAACTGGATGGTCGTAGGGACCACTTTATCGGGTTTGATCAGGCTGGCGATGGCGTCCAGACGTGGGTCGCGGACCTCAGCCACGCCCACGTGGGGCTCGATGGTGGTAAAAGGGTAGCTGGCCACTGTGGCGTTGGCCTGCGTAAGGGCATTGAAGAGGGTGCTCTTGCCAGCGTTCGGTAATCCTACAATGCCAATTTGAAGGGGCATGGGTCACCTCGCGTTTCGACACTCAGTAAGGCGGAGAACAGCCAAGCAGAGCAAGTCCACGAAGCATATTTTAGCTCCACACTGGCTTTTCGGCAAGGAATTGTCAGAGTCGGCGGCAATACCTGTATCATACCAGCGCACTGTTTGTGGTGGGGGCCGGTGTCTACTTGATCTACTGCTGTGTCTTCTTCGCCGGTTCCATCTTCTAGATGTAGAATGAAACCATTGGAAGTATTCACCAACAGAGCCACCCTTGCACAACCGGCTGGCTCTGTCGTTCAGCGACTCATGGTGATAAAAAGGAGTTTGCTGGTATAATGGATAGGTGAACGGATCGCTGTGCGATCAGCGGCAAGCGCCAGCGTCTCGGACAGGAGGGACACGAAGAATGAACCCGCACGACGAACCTGTACTCGGCTCCGACTTCGAATTCGGGCTCGAAGAAGCTGCCACTGCCTGAACGAATTCGAAATCTTGTTCAGGGAGAACGATTCGCAGTGCTGTGCACCCAGGGCCAAAGGCAACCCTACGGGTCGGTTGTGGCTTTTGCCCTGAGCCGTGATCTGCGAGCCGCCGCATTCGCCACGCCGATGACCACCAGAAAATACCGACTGCTCTCAGAGTGCGCTCGTGTGGCACTAGTAATTGATAATCGCGGTAAACACCCGAATGACATGATGAAGGTCGAGGCCATCACAGCCACAGGCCGGGCCGGTCAACTGCAGCCCGGTCCTGAATTTGATCACTGGGCAGGCTTGTTGATGGCCCGACACCCGTACTTGAAATCCTTCGTCAGAGCCCCGTCTACCGCCCTATTTCGAATTGACATTGTCCGATACTTGTATGTGACTCGTTTCCAGGAGGTGCGCCAGTGGGTTCCGGAATCGGGTGGGTAATCCCTCTTGAGAATGGGGCCGATTGCGACGAAAGATACATCGGGGGAAAGGCAGCCAAGCTGGCCCAATTGGCACACGCCGGATATCGGGTCCCCAATGGTTTCTGCGTAACGACGCTCGCCTATGAGCGCTTTCTGGAAGTCGGAAATTTGGCTAATACGATACGCATAGAGCTCGGTCGCAAGCCACTCGAGTCTATGCGATGGGAGGAGATCTGGGATGCTGCCCTGCGCATCCGTTTGGCTTTCCTAGCCGTGCCGATTCCCCTTGACGTATCACAGACTATTGAGGCAGCGCTGGAGAAACTGAGTCGTGTCCGGGCCTGGGCTGTGCGTTCCTCGGCGCCAGGAGAAGATTCAGCCAACAGATCTTTTGCTGGATTACATGAGTCACGGGTTGGTGTCGTCGGTAATGAGGCTGTGTTGGACGCCATCCGCGTCGTGTGGGCTTCCTTGTGGTCCGATGCGGCGTTGCTGTACCGTCGCGAACTATCCCTGGACCCCACACGCAGCCGAATGGCAGTGGTCATCCAGGAAATGATAGACGAACAGCCATCAGGGGTAGCCTTTGGGCGCGACCCGAGAGGCACTCAACGAAATCAGGTGATCGTGGAGGCTGTTCCGGGACTGTGTGGTGATCTGGTAGATGGTATGGTCGATCCTGATCGCTGGATTCTGGAGCGATCTTCAGGGGAGATTTTGGAATGGCGGGCTGGAGATCGTCCGAACGATCAAACCCGAGACCCCATCCTGGAGATAGATGACCTGAACACCTTACTGCAAACACTTCGAAACGTCGAAACACTTCTTGGCTGGCCTCCAGACGTCGAGTGGACCGGCCGAGCAGAGCGATTCACGCTGTTGCAGGCCCGCCCCATAACCACCGTGGATCAGGAATCTGGTGATACGCGGAGCTGGTATTTGTCGCTGCGCCCGGGTGAGAGACGTTTGAGTTCGCTCGCCGAGCAAGTGGCACAGGAGTTGATCCCCCAACTCGAGGGCGAAGGGGAGCGATTCGCAGCAGAAGCTCTCGATAGCTACGATGACAAGGGACTCGCGGCTGCCATCGAAGAACGGTACACCGCTGTCCAGAAGTGGAGACAGATCTATCTGGATGAGTTCATCCCCTTCGCTCACGGCGTGCGACACCTGGGCATCTACTACAACGACGCTGTACGCCCAGAGGATCCGTACGAGTTCGTAGGCCTTCTAAAGGGACAAAGGATGGTTGCCTCTCAACGCAATCAGGCCCTTGTGACGCTCGCCCATCAGTTGCGAGAGGACGATGCGCTCAAGGACACTGTCCGTCAGGCCGTGCATATAGGCAACTCCGACCCTGCAAAAGGTTGGCAGGAAGTTCGGGCCAAAATACGCGCACTCCCCAGGGGTGAAGAGTTTTTACGTGAGTTTGAAGATCTGCTGAGGGGCCACATGGACGTAGCCTATGGGAGTGACCGCCTAGCAGATCGCCCCGAGTCGATCCTGAAAACCGTGCTCGAAATGGCTCAGGCAGCCAATAGAGCTCGCCAGCGACCACTCGATGGAGTGCCGGCCGATACAGATGCCAAAGCCCTGGAGCAGCGTCTTTTTGACGCCGTGGGTGAGGATCGACGCGAGGAGGCTACAGACGCTCTCACGATTGGCCGGCTGAGCTGGCGGTTGCGCGATGACGATAACGTGCTGATCGGCCGGCTGGAGAGCCAAGTTCTGCGCGCCCTCGACTTGGGGGCCAACCGCCTGCGTGCAGCGGGTCGCCTTCACGCGGGAGCCAAGGTTGGCATTGCCGCAGGTCCCGCAGTTGCTGAAGCGTTGAAGGATGTACGGGGAGGGCCTGTCATTCTGCCAGCCGAGCTTGAAACAAAGCACCCGTCTCTAACTATCACTGCAGGCGAGACGCCTCGGCAGCTTATCGGCCAGCCGGCAGCCCCTGGTCTGGCAACCGGTAGAGTACGATCCGTGCGGAGCACCGAAGACCTGGGGCACTTTCACGCCGGAGAGGTGCTGGTTTGCGACGCCATTCAGCCAACAATGACACACCTAGTGCCCCTGGCCTCGGCAATTGTAGAGCGACGCGGCGGAATGCTCATACACGGCGCCATCATCGCCCGGGAGCTCGGCATCCCGTGTGTCAACGGCGTCCCCAATGCGGTTGATCTGCTTCACGACGGCGAGCTCGTCACCGTGGATGGCCATCTGGGAATCGTGACCGTCGGACCGCCAGAGTTTGACTTGGAAGGTGTAACCTAGTAAGGAGGCAGTTATGCAGTTTCCGGTTGTGAAAGGTGCCAATCTGTTGCGGCGCAAGCTCACGCTTCCGGCCGACTTTGAGGGTGAACTGAATATTCTCCTCATTGCCTTTCAGCGGTGGCATCAAAGCGTGGTCGATACGTGGGTGCCTTTCGTCAGGCAGCTTGAGGAGACCCAGAAAGTCCTCCGCTATTATGAGCTGCCCGTCATCCAACGCTTGAATGTGCTGGCACGCACATTTATCAACGAGGGAATGCGGGCAGGCATTCCAGATCCAGTCGCCAGGGACAGAACGATCACGCTATATGTTGACAAAGCAGCTTTTCGACAGGCGCTGGAGTTGCCCCACGAAGAGGACATTTACGTACTATTGTTGGATCGCCAGGGAGATGTTCTATGGAGAGAGGAAGGAAGATTTACCCCCGAAAAGGGCGAAGCACTAACAGCAGCTATTCGCAGTGAGCGCTCATATTGAGCCAGGATAGTATCTAACGATTGTATGACTTGGCAATGAGCCGCCTTGAAACAAGTGAAGAGCTTGGTTGCAGAGTAGGCCGACACACCGCCCGACCGAGGGAGCTTGTGTCGGCCCTTTTTAACTATCATCTGGGAGAGGCGAAATAGTGATTATTTGGTGTCGTACCGAACAAAATGAAGCTTGAGTAGGAACCTTAAAATATATTTACAATACCTTGACAAAAAATGGATATCGTGGTATAATGTGGTTGTGAGGTGAGTTTTGATGAAACCATCCGGCTTAATGACCCTAAGAATGAATGAGGAAACAGCCAGTATGAAGACAGCTTTGGTTTGGGGGGCCGGCGGCGACATCGGTCGTGCCTTGGTAGCTCAACTGGTCGCCGATGAATGGACTGTTTATGCCATCGCTCACTATCCTGGTGACCAGGCGTTGGAAGCCCTGACCCCACACGTTATGGACGCAAATGTATCCGTACCCTACGAGGTGCAAATGGCAATTACGACACTCAGCCAGGAGGTTCCCCAGTTGGACCTATGGATCTACGCCGCCGGGGATATTACCTCGGCCAAAGTGGCCGAGATGGGGCCCGAAGCCTGGGAGCGCATCCTGGATGCTAACCTGAACGGCGCCTTTCTAACCACCCATTACAGCCTGCCCTTGCTGGCTGACGAGGCGCACCTCGTGTTCATAGGTGCCATTAGCGAACGGCTCCGCCTGCCAGGCTTGGGGGCGTATGCAGCGGCCAAAGCTGGCCTGGAGGCCTTTATCGAAGCGCTCAGCAAGGAAGAGCGCAAGCGTCGGGTGACGTTAGTACGACCCGCAGCGGTGACTACATCCTTTTGGGAGAAAGTTCCCTTCCGTATGCCCGCCAATGCCCTCTCGCCGGAAGCTGTGGCCCAGCGCGTCTTGGAGGCCCATTATCAGGGACACAAGGGCATCCTTGATCTGTCCGAGTAACACGTCATCAGATTGATCTCAAAATCTCAGTACGATATTAAACTGGAAATAGAAAGGAAAAGGAAAAATGAAGAAGTTCTTGGTATCAGTTGGGGTCGCTACACTCGCAACTTTTGGATACGTTGAAGCCTTTGGCGTAGTCACGCGGTTTATGAGCACGTCAGGTGCTTTATAAAAGCTCATCCTGGAGGCAAACGATGAAACTCCGCATCGCCCTTACTCTGGCCCTGGCATTGACTGCCATCATGGTAGTGCCGGCTCTGGCGCACCGTCCCTACTTTGAGGAGCAGGATATTGAGTCGGATGCTCCGTGGCTTGTCGATGATCCCACCATCTCTACTGCACTGTACGCTACCCTAGAATCGGCCGATGACGTCGACTATTACACCTTCGAGGGAAAACGCGGGCAGGAAATCCTCCTAGAGCTGACCATCCCTCAGATCGAGGGCCAGGACGAGTTTGCACCCAGCATGGCCTTGATGGGACCCGGGCTGCCTGCCGACGCTCTGCCAGGACGTGTTATCCAGCCCGAGGAGACTGGTACACTGCGCATCCCGGCTCCACCCGGACCTGCGCCGACCTTCTTCGAACCGTTTAGCCGAACCTCGTACTGGGAACGCCAGGAGCAGCGTATCGCACTGCCGTCTGACGGGCGTTACGTGGTGGCGGTCTGGCATCCTGAAGGCCAAGTGGGTCGTTATACGTTTGTGATCGGCGACAAGGAGCGGCCGGGAGGTGATCCCGCTTTCCCCATCAAGATGCGCCGCTATTGGACCCCGGTTCCTGCACCAACGCCAACACCTACCTCTGACCCAATGAGCGCGGACAGCAAGGGGCTGTGCACTGGATACTGAGCGTTGCATAGCACCTGGGGGCAGAAATGACTTCTCCTAAAACGACTGTGTGGATCCTCGGCGACCAGCTCAGCCCATCCATCAGCGCACTCAAAGGTCTCCCGACCTCCGGGTGCACAGTCTTGATGATCGAGTCGCTGGCCCGCGCTCTCCGGCTTCCCTATCATAAGCAGAAGCTGGCGCTGATCTGGTCTGGGATGCGTCACTTCGCCCAGGAACTGCGCGAGCTAGGCTATTCGGTTGATTACTGCGAGGCACAGCCGCACGTCACAACTGCTTTGGACGCTCATATTGGCAAACATCGGCCCTCCCGAGTACGCCTGATGGAGACGGCCGAACACGGTCGGAGCGCACGACTGGCCGAGACGCTCAAGGCATACGGGGTCGAAGTCGAGATAGCGCCCAACAACATGTTCCTCAGCGACCGATCCGAATTCGCACAAGACGCGGGTGCCAAGAAGCGGCTGGTCATGGAGTCCTTCTACCGTAAGATGCGGCGTAAGACGGGACTGCTGATGGACGGTGCCGAACCTGAGGGTGGCGAGTGGAATTACGACCGGCTCAACCGGGAACGCCCACCAGCGGATCACCTCTTTCCGCGGCTCCCACGCTTCGAACTGGACGAGATTACCCGCAGCGTGATGCGCATGGTTGGGCGCGAATTTTCGGATCATTTTGGCGAGATTGATGAATTCTGGATGCCCGTCACCCGTCAAGATGCCGAATGCTTCTTCCAGGACTTTCTTGACCACCGGCTGGACCTTTTTGGCCCCTACGAAGATGCCATCGTCGTCGGCCAGCGCAGTTTGTACCACTCGCTCATCTCCTCACTCTTGAACATGGGATTGCTGGAGCCGCTCGACCTCTGTGTTCAGGCTGAAGCGCGTTACCACGAGGGACAAGCGCGGCTCAACTCTGTCGAAGGATTCATACGTCAGATCATTGGCTGGCGCGAATTCATATATCAAGTTTATCACCTGAGTATGCCAGATTACGCGCACCTCAATTACTTTGAGGCCGATCTACCGCTACCCGATTTCTACTGGAGCGGTGATACCGATATGTATTGCATAGCAGACGCGGTCAACAACCTGCGCCGCTACGGTATCAACCACCACATCCAACGCTTGATGATCACGGGCAACTTCGCCCTGATTGCCGGCGTCAACCCCCAGGCAGTCAACCAATGGTACTTGCTGGCCTACACCGATGCCTACGAGTGGGTGGTTACACCTAACGTACTCGGTCTCTCGCTCTACGCAGATGGGGGTTTGATCGCGACCAAGCCTTACGCTGCTTCAGCCAACTATATCAACCGCATGAGCGACTGCTGCCAGCATTGTAAGTACGACCACCGCCATAAGACCGGCGAGACGGCCTGCCCCTTCAATTCACTGTATTGGGACTTTTTAGCTCGGAATTTCGAGAAACTAAAGGGGAATCCTCGTATGAACCTGACGCTGGCAATGCTGGACAGACGCGACCCGAAGGAAATGAAAGCAACTCGCGCTCGGGCAGCCCAGATCCGCGGGAAACTGAGACAGGGCGCACGCATTTGATTAGGATGGACCTTCAAAATATCGCACGCTACACTAAGTTACTTAGTTCACAAACGTTAACACGATTCTAACACGTTTTTAATGTGTCTCTAATTTGACTATATTAATCTTGTTTATGATAATAACAGTAGCAATATAGCAAACTGTACCGATATTTTGATTATAGCCTCCAAGAGCTCGGAGCGATATGGTGACTAATTCTGGTACTGGACTTGTAGAGAATACTGATTTGAAGTGGTAGGAGTAGTTGTTTAGATATCGGAGGCTGTAATGAATCACATCTTGCATCGTACAACACTTGAAGCAAACTTCGAAAACATTGACAAGACTATCACCCGGTGGATGGCTCGCTACGGTCTAGTCGTCTTACGTCTAGGGCTTGGGATTGTCTTTCTCTGGTTTGGAGCGCTGAAACTAGTACCCGGCCTCAGTCCCGCTGAGGAATTGGTGCGCAACACAACCTACTTCGTCGACCCAGACCTATTCCTGCCAGTGCTAGCCATCTGGGAGATGGTCATCGGGTTAGGCTTGATCTTTGGCGTCTTCATGCGCATCACCTTGTTGTTACTGTTTCTCCAGATGACAGGCACGGCTCTGCCATTGGTGATCTTGCCCGAGGCGGTTTGGACAGCCTTCCCAGTGGGATTGACTCTTGAGGGCCAGTACATCATAAAGAATCTGGTGCTCATCGGAGCGGGTTTGGTGCTGGGTGCTACCGTGCGAGGCGGGCGGATTGACCCTGAACCGTACAGCGACTGCTGAGCCGATCAGCCAAATGTCTTTGTCATAGGCGACCTTGCCCATTTCGATTACCAGGGTGGAGTACCCCTGCCTGGTGTAGCGCCGGTAGCTATGCAGCAGGGACGCTATGTGGCTGACCTCATCCAAGCACGAGTCGCCCACAACTCCTCCTCGTGGCGCGAGAGCAGGCTGCCGAGGAATGGTGCGAGTGTACCAGCATTTCACTATCGTGATAAAGGCAGCCTGTCTGTCATCGGGCGCAATGCAGCAGTCGCAGAATTGGGTCATCTGAAGTTCGCGGGTTTTCCGGCGTGGCTGGTTTGGGTATTCGTGCACATCGGCTATTTGATAGAATTTGATAACAAGCTGATGGTGCTTATTCAGTGGATGTGGAATTACTTCACTCGCAAGCGCGGGGCACGGCTGATCACGGGCGACGATCCTTTCCCGTTGGCAAGTTCCACAGCTCAGGACCGCCTGCCCGTTATGGCAACAATGCCCTTCTGGACAGACACTGGATCGAAGCGGTAGGGAGCGGGGGCTATGGAGCGTGGTGTAGCTGATGTGCTGGTAGTTGGGGCGGGACTGGCTGGGTTGATGGCTGCCCGCACGCTGCAGGAACAGGGACTAGCAGTGATCGTAAGAATCCAATTACAGCACGTGTCTATTTAGTGAGATGCTTAGATTAATAGGAAAACAACCTATCGGTACCGGTGGATGTTGAGGTAATAACTATGAATCATAATAATAGTCCCGAGCAGAATGAAAAGCAACTCCCTTCCTCACTAAGGAACTGGATCGGCATAGCAGTCCTCATTCTGGCACTGGTGGTACCCCTGATACTCATCAGTCAGCGCCAGGTTAACACGGAAGAGACATCTTTACCCGACATTGTCAGCGCCATTGAAGCCGGTGAGGTGGAGACGCTCACGGTGCAGGGGGACACGTTGGTTGCCACCCTGAGCGACGGCACCAACCTCAGCGCGCGCAAAGAAACAAGTATCAGCACCGTGGAATCGCTACAGCTTCTGGGTGTTTCCTCCGAATCGCTAAAAACTCTTCCCATAGTGGTCAAGAATCCCAACGGAGGTGCGGGTAGCCTGCTGGGTATGTTGCTGACCTTCGCGCCCATCCTGCTGATCGGCTTCCTGATGTTCCGCGTCATGCGCAACGTGCAGGGCGGTATGATGAACATGGGCGGTATGGGGCGCAGCAACCCGCGAGTAATGGCCGGAGCGGCCGAGAAAGACCAAAAGGCGGAACTCCCGGTGATCACCTTCGACGACGTAGCCGGGGCGGAACAGGCCAAGCTGGAACTGCAGGAAGTGGTCGAGTTCCTCAAGGAAGCCCACAAGTTCATCCAGTGGGGGTGCCCTTCTTCAGCATCTCCGGCTCCGAGTTCGTGGAGATGTTCGTCGGGGTGGGCGCCTCGCGGGTGCGCGACCTGTTCAAGCGAGCCAGGGAACAATCGCCGGCCGTCATCTTCATCGACGAGATCGATGCGGTCGGGCGGCGGCGCGGCGTGGGGTTGGGGGGCGGTAACGACGAGCGGGAGCAGACGCTGAACCAGATCCTGGTCGAGATGGACGGCTTTTCGACCAGCACCAACGTGATCATCATCGCCGCCACCAACCGGCCCGACGTGCTGGACTCGGCCTTGCTGCGGCCGGGTCGCTTCGACCGCAAGGTGATCCTGGACCGGCCGGACGTCAACGCCCGCGAAGAGATCCTCAAGGTGCACACGCGGGGCAAGCCGCTGGCGGCGGATGTGAGCATGTCCGACCTGGCCAAGCTGACGCCTGGTTTTGCCGGGGCTGACCTGGAGAACCTGGTCAACGAGGCGGCCATCCTGGCTGCGCGGCGCAACTTGAACACCATCGGCCGGCCGGAGTTCCAGGACGCCATGGAGCGCATCGTGGCCGGGCCGGAGCGCAAGGGCAAGATCATCAGCGACCAGGAACGCCAGGTGGTGGCCTATCACGAGGCGGGTCACGCGGTGGTCATG
>WOR8_10009026_pt1 | contig 10094 bp, 8 predicted proteins | sample DeeMarSeWOR38_10_FD_19890 | JGI IMG/M metagenome (IMG submission 19890)
CGGAGAAGCGGCCATACCCTTTACGGATCTAGAAATTGGTCCGTTGACCGTTCCCGCACCCGTGGTAGAGGAGGACACGGTGGATATCGACGTGACTGTGAGGAATGCTGGTAATCAAGATATCAGTGGGGACATAGAAATCACGCTCACTGATAATGGCATTGTATATGCCAGCCAAACGATCATGGGGGGTCTCATCGCTGGTACTCCAACGTCAGTGACTTTCGCATGGTCTGCATCTAGGCCACCCGTTGATCACGTGCTGGAAGCCAGTCACAATCTCACCGATGACAACTCTGACAATGATGCCTCAAGTACAACGGTATCTGTCCAGGAGGCTGTTACTGACATTGGCATTACCAACATCAGCGCCCCCAGCTCTGTGGTCGCAGGGGAAAATGTGGATGTTGTTGTGACGGTTGAAAATTTGGGGAACCGTGCCGTGGGGCAGAACATCGCAGTTACGCTCGTGGATGATCACGGTTTTGATGCCACGGATACTATTACAGGAGGCCTGGTGGCGGGTTCCTCTGAACAGATTACTTTTACATGGTCTGCGTCCTCAGAGGATGCTTACATGCTGGTTGCAAGTCACGACTACAATGGAGGTGACGATAACCAAGGTGACGATAACCCTAGCAACGACTCGGCCAGTACCATAGTGAACGTGGAAACTCCCTTTACAGATGTTGCCATCAGCAGCATCACAGCGCCGGATACGGTGTCCGAAGGGGATAATCGCAACGTGGTCGTGAGAGTGGAGAATCTGGGGAATCAGGACGTCACTGTCCCCATCGAGGTGCAACTCACTTCTGATAACACGACTGATAGCAATTCTGTAGATGACATACTCATAGGAACACAAAGCATTGATACCGGGCTGGTGAAAGGTGCGTTCAGGGACGTGACTTTCCAATGGGATACCACTGGCGCTGCTCATGGCATTCACGCCCTGGAGGCTTTGCATCTCTTATCAGACGCCGTCTCCGCCAATGACGTTGGCACTGCCTCTGTGGAAGTGACCCCCCCGGAGACCGCTACTCCACACCTGCGGACCGGAAAGGTCTGCGCCAATTCAGAGACCTGGACAAAGGTAAACCTCGATCATCCGTACCAGGAAATGGTCGTGGTATGCGCACCGAGTTATGATCGAGACACGCTCTACGGGACCACCATGCCTGTCGTGGCACAGGTGCGTAACACGCACCTTGGTGACAGTTTCGAAGTCAAACTCGTGCAAGCCGTGGGCGGGTCCATTGAGAGAAGTGAGGCGTGGGTCTATTGGATGGTGGTGGAGGCGGGCGTCTACGATCTGCCCGGGTTGAAGATGGAGGCAGACACATTTGTCTCCACGGTGACTGACAATTACAGGTCCTGGGTCGGACAAAGCCGAACGTATCAACAGTCCTACGCAGAGCCTGTGGTACTGGGACAGGTCATGACCTACTATTCCGACTTGTGGACGGCTTTCTGGTGCCGGGGTTCCTCCAGAAGCAACCCGCCTTCTACAGATTACCTCCATGTGGGTAAGCACCAGGGCGAGGATCGCTGGTTTACGCGCGCCAATGAGAGAGTGGGATACATCGTCATTGAGGCCGGAAGCGGAGATATCGAAGGGACCCGCTACGAGGCGCGTCTCGGTTCCGATACGATCAAGGGCATAGGGGACAGCCCCCCATACGTTTACCCATTGAACAACATTTCATTCATCCCTTCAACGGCCATTGTTACGCAGGCAGGCATGGATGGAGGAAACGGCGGTTGGGCAGTCCTTTATGGAGACGATCCGTTAACACCCACCTGGATGGACCTGGCGATCGATGAAGACTGGGTCAGAGACAGCGAGAGTAGTCACACGACTGAGCAGGTGGGCTATATCGTATTTGAAGAGCAACAATTCCCCATAACCATCGAAGGTGAGTCTTGTCAGCATATCCAGTGAGTCAAGAACTCAACGTGGAGGGGGCATAAGCTCAGCGCAAGACTGAGCATTTACTGCAGGAGATGGGGCGCCGCTTTGGCGCCCCATTTTTTGTTTGTATATTGCAGAGTAATTGGGTTATGTTGAATAAAATAAAGCTCAGCGTAGTTTCCATGAACCTGAAAGCGATTATACTATTTATCGGGATCATTGCTTTGGGAAGCAGTGCCAACCCTTGTGGGGGACAGAGGGGGAATGATCGAAGTGGAGAGGAGGGAATGCCCGAAAAGAGCATCGAAGAGGTGCTGAAGAAATACACCCCAGAACTGATGTCCAAACCAGGGGTGGTGGGAACCTCCCAGGGCCTCTGCGACGGCCAACCCTGCATCAAGGTCTTTGCTGCTGAAAAGACAGGGGACCTGCAGCAAGAAATCCCCAATACCCTTGAGGGTTATCCAGTCGTGATAGAAGAGACGGGAAAGTTCCGGGCACTTCCTGAAAAATGAAAACGTCTTTAGGGGTTTTGCGTTTCCTCAATTTTGAACTGAGGCCTGCGCTATGAGTTCACTGATTGGCAACTCGACAGGAGAAGAGGAGTCAGACATGAAAGATCGCAAAGTGGCGGTTGTAGGAATAGGGGCTACAGGCGCTGTCCTGGCCGCCGCCCTACTTGAGAAATATCCGGACAGCATCCTCGTGGACCCAAAACCTGGTTGGGCCGAATCACTCACGAAAAAGGGAATAAGCGTTTCAGGGCAGATCACTTATGGGGTTCAGGTGAGGCACGTTGTCTCTTCCATCGAAGAGATGAAGGCGCTGAGCCCTGATCTGATCTTTGTCTGCACAAAGACCTTTCATCTTCAGAAAGTCCTGGAAGAACTGAAGGGGTTGGTCAAACCGGGTACAAAGATCATCTCCACCCATAACGGCCTGGGCACTGAGGATGTGGTTGCAGAGGAATTTGGGGCTGAGGCGGCCTTCCGCATGTCTCTCAACTATGGCGTGGCGCTCAAAGCGCCGGGTGAGGTGGAGGTGGCCTTTTTCAACAGGCCCAACTATCTGGGTGCCCTGACAGAAGACAATCGGGAGTTGGGCCAGGAGATTGCCAGAGCCCTTACAGAAGGCGGCTTGGACACGCAGTATGTGGATGACATCAAACTCCACGTGTGGAGGAAGATGATTCACAAGTGCTCACTCTCCTCCATATGCGCCGTGACCGACAGGTCCATTGGCGAGATTCTGGAGTATCCACCCGCCAGAGAGATAGCTGATGCCTGTTTCAAGGAAGCGATGGCCGTTTGCAAGGCCATGGGGTATGACCTTGGAGAGAACTACTTGGAAACGTCCATGGGCTATCTGGAGAAGGCAAAGGCCCATAAAGATTCCATGTGTTATGACCTGGCCAATAAAACGCCCACAGAGATAGATTTCTTGGGCGGGAAGATCGTGGAGTATGGCCGCGCCAAAGGCGTCTCAACGCCCTATTTTGTGACCATGACCAATTTGGTCAAGGCCCTGGAAGACAGCTATTTATCAGAATGACAAATGACAGGCTCACCGTCTGCCTGGCATTGTGGTCCCCACTTGCATTTTCATCGGAATCAATTATTACAAATCAATAATTGTCTTTGGTGAAAAAGTCCATCCAGAGAAGAACATAAAAAACTAATAGTCGATAACGAATAACCAATAACGAAGCGAATCGCCCAAGGCGATAGACTTTGACAAAACCACGAAAATTTAGTTAATTGAGCCCTGCGCATAAAATAATGGGGGATGAAAAATGGACACGGCGCTCATTGCGATTGTGATAGGCATTGTTTTAGGGGTCGCAGGATCCATTATTGTAAAGAAGGCTTTTGGCAAAAAAGCGCCTGACCAGGGCTCAAAACAACACCAGATCTATGCCTTTGTGGAAAATATGAAATCGGTGGGGGAACTGGTGGTGTTTAAGGCATTTACCAAGGAGATCGTCACAACGGCTGAGAACTGGCTTGGTAAAGTGGGAAAGAAGTACCTTACGTGGCTGATGTCCAATATGAAGATGGCCATGGTTTTTCAGTTTGAAATAGACTTCTGGTATGACCTGAAAAGTCCTGATTTCAGGGTAGCGGAAGCGGGCCAGAATCGGTTCATGATAACAATGCCAAAGTGCCTGTATAACATTAATATAAAAGACATCAGCTTTTATGATGAGCAGAGTGCCAAGTTGTTGGACTGGCTCTTGCCACCGCTCATTGGTAGGGTGTTCTCAAAGGACTTTTCAGAAGAGGATAAGAACAGGTTAAAAGACGAGGCAAAAATGCAGGCCTCTTCCATGGCAAATCAACTGATCAAGCAGTTAAGCTCGGAGATTGAAAAATCTGCAAGACAGACCATGGAGATGTTGGCAAAGAGCTTCGGAGCCGAGTCTGTTGTGCTGGACTTCAGTGAGTCACAGGTGATGGAAAAAGCGGTCACCGACCTTTCGCAAGAGCCCACCGAACAGCCCACCGCGCCACTGCAATAAGGAATGACTCCTCTAAGTGTAAACTAAACAGCTTATGAGTTCATAAACTCATCGCTTCTCTGGGCTGCCACGCTGAAACGTCTTGAAATGAATTGGGGGACGATGACTATCAAGGAATTGATAGCCAGGTGGTCAGGTATGAGCTCAAGGAAGAGATTTGCAGCAAGAAGCCCGCCCAGAATAAGGATAATCAGCAAGGCCTCCTCCTGCCTGAGTTGTTGATGGGAATACTTATTGATGAGCACCCTGGCGTGCTCTTTGACTTCCCTCCATCTCTCCTTGAAAGTCATTTCCTTATCATAGGGATAGGGTATTAACGCCAAGATATAAATGGCGTGAATGACAATATATGAGAAGACCATCCCCGTAAGTAAGACATCCACGAACCCCAGCTGTGACGCACTGATCTGATCAAAGAAAAAGGAAAGGTTCCAGAACGGGAACTGGGCCAGACCAAGGAAGACGATTATGATGAGGAACCATGTGTAGAAGAGCAGTGTCAGGCCGGGCCCCACAACATGATCAATGAATGCCATCAAGTTAACGCTTATGGTCATTGGGATGAGGATCAGGCAGATAAGAAGCTTTATATGGAACGAGAACATGGAGGAATAGGCGAAGAAGAGATACCAGAGGGCCATATTGAGGACCAGGAGCGTCCTTTCGCTGACGATGGGCATGATCTTTTTGCGAAAAACGATTGCAAAGACGCAGGCATAGACGGCAAAGGCTATGAGGATATGTGTGTAAATTCCAAGCTCAGGAGCCTTGATGAGTCCGATCCCAAGAAAGATGAAACCACCAACGAGAGACACCAGCAGCTTAATGCCCAGCTCCTCTGCATAAAACCCAACGAGCAGCAGAGACTCCAATAGGACGCCGAATCCAAACACGACGCAGAGAATAATTCTCATCCCATCCATTTACGATTTCGCGTCTCCAATCCTGCTGTCCTTTTCCTGCCGTGCGGTAGTCTTTTAACCGCCAAAACCTCTTGCCCAGCCATGGCCTCAGCGCCCGTCCTCTCCATCCTCCGTAGCAGGGTTACTGCGGAGGATGGAGAGGACGGGCGTAGCAGACTACTGCGGAAGGTGGAACGGCGCCTGACGTGAACGGGTGTCTTCCGTCTTCCGTCTTCCGTCCTCTGTCTTCTGTCCCTTCGCTTAGACCGCAAGGCCATCTTCCAGCAATTCGGTAAAATGGTTCCTGTAGGCGTGGATTTTTTCCAGAAAATGCGAGCACGCGTCGCAAAACTGCAGACCTCTTCCATCAATAATCGCTCTCACATACCCCCAATACCCGAATTTGTTAAATTCGCCTTTGCTCATGGGACATAAGGAGCCGTCTCTGGTCGTCTTGTAGGACCCATGATCTATGAGTCCGAGATTGTGGCCCACCTCGTGAAGAGAGACCTTCAGGGTCCTTTCGATAAACAGGTCATAATCCTTTGATAAGTCCATCTGGAAGGGTGTAAGCTTTTTTGTGGAAACCACAGCCACGTCATTCTGAGGATTCTTGCCCCCAAAGATGGTATTGTAAAACTCGTCCTCATCATCGGTCGTCAGATCTGCATCTGTGATTCCCAGGACGTGTCCGCCAAATTCTTCATGGAGTACCCTTGTCAACAGAAAGGCATCAATTCTATCCATCATGGGGGTATCATGATGGGACAGACTGAATTCCTTTATAATGCCTTCAAACGCCTCCAGGATTCTATTTCCGATTTCTTTGAGGCTGCTGAACGTTATATTGTTGCCCACACGTACGATATTCAAAACTAGGTTTTCGCTTTCCATTTGCCCAAAAAATCCATCTCACCTCTCTTTGCATCTGCTATCTTGATCACCAAGACGTCAATACATATTATATCAAGTTCGGAAAACACTTTCCAGTCGCCGTCACCCCGGGTGCGGATTGGGCTGTCTTATTGTGCCTGAACCGGCAAATGTTGAAGATGCCATCTGTTTGACGTAGGATCACATATCCGGTATATAGTGAAGCACCCTGCGCCAAGCCGCGGGGCACCCGAGCGAAGGCGAGTGGCTGCTCAGGGCACTGGCGATAGGCAGGGGAAATCAATGTTTAGCCTGTTGGACCGGGAGGTCATACAACTGAGCGGGTAATAACACATAAAGAATAATTGACGAGCTCACCGCTTTGAGCTCTGGAGGGTGCCATGAATATAAAAAGGCGAGGCTGCTGTTTATTCTTGCTCGTTTTGACGGTCGTTGTCTCAGGCAGTTGTGTGAGTAGCGAGAAGTATCGGATCAAGGAGCGAGAGAGTGAAGAACTATCCAGTCAGGTGATGGCCTTGAAATCAGAAAAGAATGCCCTGGAAAAAGAGACAAGAGAGTTGCGGTTGAAGATCCTTTCCCTTGAGGGGAAAATGGCTCGACTGCAACAGGAAAATACAAATCTCGAAGAGATCTTAAAGGCCAAATCGGGCACCATGAGCCAACAGATTGCCGAATTGAGAAAGCGAAACAAGGATCTGAAGCAAGAGAATGAATCCCTGCGGGCAAAGACACAGGCACTGGAGGTGGAGAAGACAGAAGAGGTACTTGGCGTCAGGACCATGTATGAAGATTTGGTGCAGGATATGGAGTCGGAGATAAAAAAGGGCGAGATCACAATTACGCAACTTAAGGGAAAACTCAAGGTGAACATGGTGGATGAGATCCTGTTTGACTCGGGAAGAGCCACCATAAAGCCCCAGGGCGTTAAGGTATTGGAGCGTGTTGGGAAGGTATTGTTGAACGCGAAGGATCAGGCCATTCGTATTGAAGGGCACACGGACAATGTTCCAATTGGGGCTGAACTGGCGAAAACGTACCCTACAAATTGGGAACTCTCTGTGGCCCGGGCAACGGCTGTGACCCGTTATTTGCAGGAAAAAATCGGAGTGGATCCCCGCTTCATCTCAGCCACAGGGTACGGACCCTATCAGCCCATCGCCTCTAACGAGACCGAAGAGGGACGGACCAGGAATCGGCGGATTGAAATCGTGCTCGTTCCGATGGAAATGGCACCCTCTTTAAGAGAGTAGTTCCTTGTTAAAGGTTATCCGTCGATTGGCTCGTGAGCCATGAGCCCACCAAACCTAGGAAGGAGATTATAAAGTGCGCAATTTCAGGTCTGTTCGGATCATGTTGGGTGTGTTTGCGGTGGCACTTTTGCCACTGCAAATTTCGGCTCGAAGTGAAGATGTAAAGGGGTGGAACAAAGCCCGATGGGGGATGACAGAGAGAGAGATCGAAGCTGCGTTCAGAGGAAGAGTCGAACAGAGGCGGGAGCCCATCATAGACAAACAAGAGGGGATATATGTAGAGGGGATATATGTAAGACAGGAAATCAATGACCTCACCTTTGCCAACACAAAATTTACGGTGAGCTTTGTCATGGATGAGAAGACCGATCAACTCAGGGAAGTTGTGCTCACACCAAAGGGAAGCCACTTCAGAGTGCTCTTCGAACTCTTAGAAAAAAAACTTGTCACCAAATATGGTCCGGTAACCTTCAGGGACAAAGAGGACATTGACATGCAGAAGCTGGGGAAGGATGGCTATGGGCAAGACCAGATCAGCAGAGTTTGGAGGTTTCCATCCACACTCATCACACTCGAATACTGGGTTTATGGTATGGGTAGTGGGAAGGTGGATGAGGGCGTCACTCTCATCTATAAAGAAAATGTGAAATCCCGGGCCAAACGCTAATTTGAGAGCCTTTCTTTTGAAGCATAACCCTAAGCTTCGGGAAGGAGGAGACCATGAACATCGGCACACTCTTGCCGCGGCATGCCCGCTACAGACCCGATCATCTGGCCTTTGTCATTGGGGAGCAACGCTTCACCTATCGTGAATTCAATGCCTATGTGAACAGGCTCTCGAACACACTGCTTGATCTGGGTGTTCACAAGGGAGAAAAGATGGCCACCCTTCTCCCCAACTGCCTGGAATTGATGGCGGCCTATTGGGCCGCGGCAAAAACGGGCATTGTCATCGTTCCGTGCAAAACTTGCTTCAGGACTCGGATACAGTCCTTGTCATTGCAGATGGCTTATTTGCGGATAGCCTGGATCGCATCCGCGGCGAGCTCTCCCAGGTCCGGCATTTTGTCCTGGTTCGTGCCGAGGCGCGGGAGGGATTCCAGAACTACGACCAACTCATAAGTAGGGCCTCCCAAGAAAACCCCCAAGATCCGGGATTGACCGATTCCGATGTCTATAACATCATGTATTCGAGCGGCACCACCGGCGCGCCCAAGGGAATCGTTCATACCCATTACATCCGGGCCATGTACTGTACACTGTTCGCGTCCGCCTGGCGTATGACACCCGAGAGTGTGGCGCTTCATGCCGGTTCTATCGTGTTTAACGGGGCCATGCTGGATCTTATGCCCTGGATGTACCTGGGATGTACCTATATTCTCCACGAGTCCTTTAATGCGGAAGCGGTCATCCGCGACATAGAGAAGGAAAAGGTTACCCACGTGGTGATGGTGCCTTCTCAGATCATAGCCATTCTCAACAGTCCCGCATTTGAGCCGGAGGCACTCCAATCCCTTGAGATGATCCACAACGTGGGCGCCCCCCTTCACCTTGAATACAAGACCCAAATAAACGAATTGCTTCCGGGCCGATTCTACGAGCTTTATGGCCTGACAGAGGGTTTCATCACGGTCCTGGACAAGCATGATGCTGTTCGAAAGGTGGGTTCCGTGGGTGTCCCGCCTGCGTTTTTTGAGATGCGGATTCTCAACGAGGAGGGGCAGGAGTGTGGGGTCGGCGAGATTGGACAGATCTGTGGCACGGGGCCCACTGTGATGACCGGTTATTACAAACGGGACGATCTTACAGAACAGACCATTGTTGAAGGCCTGGTCCACACTGGCGATGCGGGTTATGTGGATGAAGACGGGTATCTTTTTCTTGTCGATCGCATCAAGGACATGATCATAAGCGGTGGTGTGAACGTGTACCCAAAGGACATCGAGGAGATCGTGATCCAGCATCCTGCGGTTCAAGAGGTGGCTGTTTTTGGCGTGCCGGACGAGAGGTGGGGGGAAACACCCGTGGCTGCAGTGGTCCCCAGAGAAGGGGAGGTCATTGAAGTCCCTGAACTTAAGGAATGGATAAATCGCCGTGTGGACGCCAAGTTCCAGCGCGTCACCGACGTGGTGGTCATGGAGGCCTTCCCGCGAAACGTGGCTGGTAAAATCCTGAAACGGGAGATGCGGGATGAGCACAAGAATCGGTAGACCCATCCTATCTCACCCCTAATTATTTTTTCGCACATTTGGGCTTATCCGAGCGCGTTGCTAAAGGCTGCATTGAGCCTTATCTTTTAGCAATACAAAGGAAGCCTCAGCGGTGGATCGGTGACGGCTCACTCGGGGAATAGTAGACCGAAGTTCGTTGGGAGGAAGATATGCACCAGGAAACAATTTTACCTTTATTTCCTTTGAATGTGGTACTCATGCCAGACATGCCCCTGCCACTCCATATATTTGAAGAGAGATATAAGAAAATGATCGGTGAGTGCCTGGAGCAGAACAAGGAATTCGGCATCGTATACATCAGGGATGATGAGATCAGGCACGTGGGCTGTACGGCCAAGATCGTAAAGGTGTTACAACGTTATGAAAGCGGCGAAATGGATATCATCA
>WOR8_10007950_pt1 | contig 10093 bp, 10 predicted proteins | sample DeeMarSeWOR38_10_FD_19890 | JGI IMG/M metagenome (IMG submission 19890)
GAAATTATTGAATAATCCATTCCAATGCCTTCTCCGCCTGCAGCGAAAACAATGTTAGGATTATTCATGGCCCATTTCTTTGCTTTTTCATTAACTTCTGAAGATCCTTTTGCTTTGATTAACGTAAGGGCCATAATTTCGAACCCAAGCTCTGTCCAATCGGGTATAACTGTGTAATCAACTATTGCTGTCTTCTCTAGTCGTTGCCTCATCCGTGTTATTGTTGGCTGTGAAACTCCTATGATTTTAGCAATTTCCCTGTCGCTTCTCTTTGCGTTCTTCATAAGCTCAAACAGAAGCTTGAGCATTCTTTTCTTCATCATAGCTAAAGATTCACAATACAGGCAAATAAAAACATTATGCATAAAAGAGTGGGGTGGATTTGACTTAAGTAGACACAAAAAGGTTAAACTTGTTATTATATTTCCACATCAAAAAAATAATACTTGCTTCTATGTTTAACACATTATTATTTCTTATAAAGTGAATTCAAATGTAAAAAACAATCACATGTTACATAGTAAATTTTTCTCCTCCGGTGAGGATGCGCTCTAGTGCAGAGCTTAAGTTAATAATTCCTTGGTTCGTTTTCCCTGAAACAGGTATCAGTTGAAACTCCAACCCGAGACGGTAAATAGCCTGAATCATATCTTTACTTAGCAGTCTTCTTGTTCCGCTCAGCTTTTCGTCAATAACAGCCTCAAGGGCTTCAGGGTCTATGGACCATTCTACAATGCGATCAACCTCTTCAGGAGGAAGAAGATCACATTTTGAAAGCACATGTAATTGCGGAAAGAAGAAGCGGTTGTAAACTGCAGCCGAAAGGAACATATTAGACACATAGTTAAGTGGGCTAAATGAGAAAACTGAATCAAATAGGTATATTATTGCTTTTTGTTCCGTCGTTAACTCATTTGCGATATATGGTCCGCTTGCCCTGAATGCAAAAAGCTCCATCTGTCCAGGAGTGTCGACAACCACTACATCTGACTGGAGTTCTTCGATTTCTCCTCCGATTTTTTGAGACTCTTCGGCAATTAAATCGGCCGCTAGGATCAATGCTCCATTAGGTCCCAGATTGTACTCATCCATGATCTGGTTGATGTTTATCTGGTTACGGATGTCAATGTCGGGTGCATATGGTAAATTTAAGACACCAGGATCTAAATTCACAGTAATAGTTTTTTGTTTCCCAATTTTTAGCCACTCAGTAAAAGAAGCTGTAAAAAGAGATTTTCCAGATCCTGCTGTCCCAACAACAAAAATAATGATCATATAAACACCCTAATTGACGAAATATAATGATTCATTATTTCTGTTAAAGGATATATCTATTGTTCGTTTTTTGATGGTTTATCGTGTATTTTTTACGATTTTGATCTTTCCACCATTTTCCTGAATAAGTTCAGTAAGCTGAATTAGGGCCTTATTGACATATCGTCGGGCTGTGCTAGCGGTTTTGGCCGTTGTGGAGATATGAAATTCAATATAGGGAACTTTTTCTGATCCTTTTGGGTGGGACTTTATGTAGACGTGAGGATTTTTTTGCATTATAGTGTCAATTAGGGGAGCCATAGTTGATTCCATAACGTCTCTGGATTCTATACTTTTTTCAAAAAAGGATACATCACCTGCGGTCTGTTTCAGAATGGGAGTAACTGATTCGTTAAATATGCTCTTCATTTCAGAAGGCACTCCTGGAAGTGCAATTATAGTCATTTTTCCATGCTCGATTAAAGCTGCCGGAGCAGTACCAACAGGATTTGGTAAAGGTCTGGCGCCAATTGGAAACTTTGCCATCTTTAGGCGATGAGGAGTCAACTCAACTGCATTCATCCGTTTCTTCTGGGCATAGGTTAGATACTTTTCTTGAACCATATTCAAAGCCTCTTCGTTAATTTCTATATTGCACCCCAAAGCCTTAGCTAAGCCAACTAAAGTCATGTCGTCAAATGTTGGACCTAACCCTCCAGTGGTTAAGAGAAAATGAGGACCACGTTGGATCACTTCTTTTATGACATCTGATATTTCATGGATATTGTCACTCACAACAGTTATTCGGCTCGTTGTTAAGCCCAGATTAGTGATTCTTTTGGCAAGCCATTGAGCGTTTGTGTTTAGTGTCTTACCTATTAGAAGTTCGTTTCCGACACAGATTATTTCCACAGTCTGATTCATTTGTGACTCCCAAATTAATTATCATTAAGCTCGAAAAGAGTAATAACTGCTTTGTTTATTAACGGAATTTCAGAAAAAAAGCCTGTTATCTACTTTTTTATCAAAACGTTACGTTGTTTGGGCTCTATTTTTTCTTGCCTAGCCACCACTTCAGGTAATCATTTCTCTGTTGTTGACGTTGATCCTCCTCAGTTTCGAATCGTGGTCTCAGCTTTTCACGCAACTCATAGAGTTCTTGAGGAGTAAGAGAAAGACCGCAGCTCTTGCAGATATAACGTTTCGTTTGAGATACGTATTGTAGTTCGCCGCCGCATTCAGGACAATATCGCATATTAGTCGCCTTTTCTCTTTTGTTTTCACTTCACTATATAAAGGTAGATGCTCAAAAAATGAGTCTGAAAACGTGTAAACATCTTAAGGTTAATTTTTATGAAAAATCCTTTAATGATTTAAGATAGCTGCATAAATTATCTTTTATACTAAACGAGTTTTCTTCAAAAATTTACTTGATTATATTTTGTGTTTAGGAAAAAATGCTATAATTCTTGACTATTCAAGTTATGACATTGGTTAATCCTACGGTTTTGGCTATTTCTAGAGCTCTTTTTCGTTCCGCTTTAGTGAGGCATCTTCGAAGCTCAGCTCGTTCATGAGCTCTCCATTCTGGACGATAGTGAAACATTAAATTTACACGAACAGATTCCCCAAGGTTTTCTGATATCCAATTTAAGATAGGTTTTGTGCAGCACTCAAGATGACCGGGAAGAACTAACACTCGGATGATTAGGTCTCCATATTTCTTAGCATACAAATGGTTTCTGGTGCAGGCCATCCAATAATCTGGTGCATCTGCAATCTTTTTTGCACAATCTTGTGGTCCATACTTGAAGTCGAGAAGATAAACGTCCACGAATCCAGCAAGTAGTTTAGCGGTCTCTTCGCTGTAGTACGAGTTAGAGTTCCAGACAATGGGTACATTTACATTTACGTTTCTAAAGACTTCAAGCCATTGGCTGAGCCAGGATGTGGGGTCACCACCAACAAGATTGACGTTTCTGCATCCACTTTTACGAAGATTCTCCACGGCAATTGCCAATTGCTTACCGGAATAAATTTCGCCCGGTTCGAACCATTGGGATATGCTCCAGTTTTGGCAGTGAATACATCTTAGGGTGCAACCTAAAGTGAATATAGTTCCTGAAGGAACCAATTCAGGTTCTTCGCCAGTATGCGAAAATATAGTTGAGACTAAAGTTTTGGGTCCACAACGACAATAACCTACTTCTCCTTTGAGTCTATTAGAATAGCATCTACGATAACAAAAATGGCAGTTTTCTAGTATCTTCAGCGCTATTTCTATTTTCAGGTCAAGAAACGATTTTTCCGGAGTGGCCAATTCTTCCAGCCCAATTTGGCGTGTATCTACCTCTTTTTCGAAAATATAGAACTTTTCAGTAATCTTATCATGGATTGCCAATAGTTTAGTTAGCGAATCACATTTGCTAAAGGGTGCAGACAATTCTCTTGAGATAATAAACTTGGCTAGTTTGTTATTCTCCATAACATCAAAATATCGTTTCAAACTGGTTCGTGTCTTCTTGTCTATAAGGACTGCTTTTGGGTCTGGTCTCCAGAATGTCGACATAGGTTTAGTCAATTAAAAAAATATGTAAAACATCATTTATAGAAGTTCTTAAGGTTAAGGGGTTCGAAAGGAAGGCAAAAAAATTGGATGAATTCCCAAAAAAACTGTCCCCAACACGTTCATACATCAAAAGAATTTAAAACAGAACTATTTTTGTTTACTCAGATAAATTCATATGCAATTCTGCTTAAACTAAACTCGTGTCAAAGAGGCATCATAATGAAAAAAACGTCTCAAATTTCAGGTTTTTACAAGCTTACTCCTAAAGAACGAATGCAGTATGTTAAAGATTTTGCAGATTTAACAGACAAAGAAGTTGAAATTCTCCAGGAAACCGGTGCGCTAGAGATGGAACTAGCAGATAGAATGATAGAGAACGTGATAGGAACATTTTCACTACCCTTAGGAATAGCCATGAACTTTCACATTAACGGAAAAGATTACATGATACCTATGGCAATCGAGGAACCATCAGTTATTGCAGCAGCCACCTATGCAGCCAAAATGGCAACGCAAACAGGAGGATTCTTCACAAGCAGCACCGACCCTGTAATGATTGGACAGATACAAGCAGTAGAGATAAAAGATCCATTCGCGGCAAAAATGAAGATTCTAGCAGCCAAAAAAGAGATTCTGAAGAAAGCGAACGATCAGGATCCAATGTTGGTTTCTGTTGGAGGAGGAGCCAAAGATCTGGAAGTCAAGGTTATAGATACAAAATCAGGTCCTATGGTTATAACAGAGCTTCATGTTGACTGCCGTGATGCTATGGGCGCAAACGCAGTGAACACGATGGCTGAAGCAGTTGCCCCTATTATTGAACGAATAACAGGAGGTAGAGTTTACCTTAGAATAATCTCAAACCTCGCTGTGAAGCGTCTAGCAAGGGCAATAGTGGTTATAACTAAAGACTCTGTGGGTGGCGAAGAAGTTGTCGACGGTATAGTTGAGGCTTACAATTTTGCTGCTGCAGACCCTTACCGCGCGGCGACACATAATAAAGGTATACTGAACGGCATAATCGGTGTTGTAATAGCAACAGGTAATGACCATCGGGCTATTGAAGCTGGAGCACATGCTTATGCAGTAAAAAATGGGCAGTATAGCACTCTTTCGTATTGGGAAAAGAATATCGATGGAAACCTAGTTGGTTCAATCGAGTTGCCGATGGCAGTTGGGCTTATTGGTGGAGCTACGAAAGTTCATCCAACTGCTAGGATAGCAGTTAAGATTTTAGGTGTAAAAACTGCTAACGAACTTGGAGAGGTTATGGCAGCAGTTGGTTTAGCTCAGAATCTTGGTGCATTGCGTGCTTTAGCTCATGAGGGAATTCAGAGGGGTCACATGTCTCTTCACGCACGGAATGTGGCGATTACTGCTGGAGCGTCAGGACCTTTGATTGACATAGTTGTTGAGCGGATGGTTTTGGACCATAAGGTACGTTTGGATAGGGCAAAAGATTTGGTTGAAGAATATAGGAAGAAAGGAAAACTATGATAGTTGTTTCAGGTCCAGCATCTCCAGGCTTAGGCAAGAAAATTGCCGAGTACCTAAACTGTCCAGCTGTTGATGTAAATATCAAGGCTTTTCCCGACGGAGAGTATGCTCTTCGTTTTAACGGCGATGTAGCTGATAAAGAAGTTATTGTTGTCCAAACCACTGGACCCCCACAAGACACTAACGTAATTCAACTTCTGCTTATGTTAGACGCAGCTAAAGATTTGGGAGCAAAAAAAGTAACTGCTGTGGTTCCATATTTGGCTTTTGCGAGGCAAGATAAACGGTTTTTGAACTGTGAGGCAGTTAGTGCCGATACTTTGGTTAAACTCATTGAGGCTTGTGGAGTTGAAAGATTCATAACTGTAAATATTCATTCTGAAAACATATTAAAGAAATTCCAAATTCCTACTTTGAATCTTTCTGCCGTAACTTTGCTTGCTGAGTATTTCAAGAATTCTGGATTGAATGGCGCCTTTTCGTTGTCTCCAGACAAGGGAGCAGTAGGGTTGGCTGAAGAAGCAAACAGTATTCTTGTTGGAGGATTTGGTTGGTTACATAAAGAACGTGACCGATATACAGGAGAGATTAAGGTGGAAGAAAAAAGCCTTAATGTAAAGGGAAAAGATGTAGTGGTCTTTGATGATATAATCAGCACTGGTGGAACCATTGCCAAAGCAATTAAGATGTTGAAGAACCAAGGTGCAAGAAGAGTCTATGCTGCCTGCGCTCATCCGCTGCTTATAGGTGAAGCAAAAAATAAGATTTTAGAAAGTGGTGCTGAGGAGATAGTTGGTACAGATAGTTTGGCTAGCTCTGTGAGAAGCGTTTCACTTGCTCCCTTGATTGCTAAGGCATTAATTAGATAGGTGCCATTTACGTGGCAAAACTTTTCTTTTTTATTTCAGGTGAACATCAAACCCTTCCCATCTCAGAAGTAGAGGCTATACTGAAAGCAGAAGGTTTTGATTACAAAATCTCTGAGAAGCTAACTCAGGTTCTGCTTCTTGAATCCGATGCCAAATGTGTAGGGGCAATCAAGCACAGGTCAGCTTTGACGCGTGTCTGCTGTAAAGAGGTATTTAATTGTGAAGCTAAACTATCGGAAATTTTAGGTAACATTAGCATGGAGTCTATGGAGAGATTTATTGGTGAAGAGAGTTTTGCTGTAAGAATAAGAAGAGTTGAGGGCACAACTCCTGGACTTGATCGGGTTAAGCTTGAAGGTGAACTTGGAGGAAAGATACTGGAAACAGCTAAGGGGTCACGAGTTGATTTATCACATCCACAAAAAACATTTTTCGGGGTCATAACCGAAAACAGATTCATCTTTGGGCTGGAAACAGCCGTGATAATTCCTAAACTTTTTATTCAAAGAGGGCCTCGAAGACGACCGTTTTTCCATCCTACCGCAATGCCTGCAAAAATGTCTAGAACAATGGTAAACTTATCTCAGCCTAAAAGGGGTGATCTCCTGTTGGATCCATTCTGTGGAACAGGGGGAATGCTTGTTGAGGCTGGACTGATTGGATGCCGCGTTGTTGGTTTTGATGCAAAACCGCATATGCTTCGAGGTGGACTAAAAAATTTGAAGCATTATGGGACAAACTTTGAAGGATTAGCTATAGCTGACGCTAGGTATAGTCCAATAACCAAAGTGGACTGCATAGCCACGGATCCACCTTATGGGAGATCAGCAAGCACATTGGGAACAAACACGAGATTAATTGTAGAAGATTTTCTTTCCTCAGTAGCTGATACAATTGCAAGAGGCGGAAAAATTTGTATGGCTTCTCCTGAAACAATACAAGTTAGTGAAACCGCAGAAGCAGCAGGTTTCAAACATTTAGAGTCACATTTTGTTTATGTTCACAGAAGCTTAACAAGAGAAATTGTTGTCTTCGAAAGAGAATGAATTGAATGCGTAATCAAATATATCAAACTTAACATATCGTCAAGAGAGAACTGGAAGCTGACAGACATGCAAATAATATTTCTAGGAACAAGTGGGAGCATACCAACCCCCGAAAGAGGACTGTCAGCGATTGCAATTAAAAGAAAAAATGAGTTGCTCCTGTTTGATTGTGGAGAAGGAACCCAAAGGCAGATGATACAAGCAAGAGTAGGTTTTCACCGAAAAACAAAAGTCTTTATAACACATCTCCACGGAGACCATGTATTGGGTTTGCCCGGGTTACTTCAGACAATGTCGCTATTGGGTAGAAAAAATAAACTTGAGATTTATGGACCAATAGGAATCAAAGATTTTTTTAATTCTGTCAACCAGACTGTAAAGTTTACTCTAACCTTTCCTGTTCAAGTCAATGAAATAGAGGAGGGTAGCGTTTGCGAAGAAAAAGAATATACAGTAACTGCTGTACAATCAGAGCACCTAAATCCTAGCCTAGCATATGCGTTGATAGAGAATACGCGAGCTGGAAGATTCAACGTAGAAAAAGCTAAAAAATTAGGGGTTCCTGAAGGGCCATTGTGGTCTAAACTTCAGTCAGGAAAATCAGTTAAGCTTCCGGACGGAAGAATAGTAGAACCTGAAACTATTTTGGGTGATTCTCGACCTGGAAGGAAAATTGTTTATACTGGGGATACAGGACCATCAGAAAAGATTGGAAAATTAGCAGAATCAGCTGACCTTTTGATTCACGAAGCCACCTTCGAAGATGAAATGGAGGAAAGAGCAATTGAGGATGGGCACTCAACTCCTAGCATGGCAGCAAATATTGCTAAATTTGCTGGCGTAAAGCGGCTTGTTTTGACTCACATCAGCGCCAGATATAATAATGCAGATGTGCTTCTTCAGCAGGCAAAGAAGACGTTCGTTAATACTGATTTGGCAGAAGATTTTTTACTGTTAGAGCTTCCTCTTAATGAAAATTAGACGAAAAGTTTTCTGAGAAATTGAATACTCTCTTCAATTTGGTTTGTTGATTCAATAACAAGTAGGTTGTTGTAATTTGCTGTTTTGACTAGTTTTGCAAAGTGGTCCCAATTAACGGTTCCATAACCTATTCCCAGATGCAAGTCGTTAACTCCATCATTGTCGCTTACGTGCATGTGGACGATTTTGTTGGGAAATTGTATTAGGAAGTCTCGGATTTGGTTGTTTAAGTTGGCGTGAGCCACATCTAGAACCATTGCTATGTCGTCCTCCAAATCTTCGTAGAATCTGTTAAATTCGTCTACGTTTTTCAACAATGAAGGAAAAGGCTCAGGTGTGTTCTCGATAGCAATTTTTACTTCTTCTCTTCGGGAAATACTGAGTAAAGTAAGAACAGATTCTAGGTTTAGTTGCCAGTCTTTTCCAGGATAGATGTTACTAAGACCTGTTCTAGAACCAGGATGAAAAAGCCAAAGGGAGCACCCTAACTTACCCGCATAAACAATCGATTTTTCTAGACGTTTCAAGACTGCTCGACGCAAGCTTGGACTTGGATTGGCTATGTTTATTCCTGCCCAAGGTGCATGCATCACAAAGTCTAGGTTACAGGTTTCGCCAATTTCTTTCAGTTTTTTTATGCGTCTTTTATTTAACGAGTGGAGACCTTCATCTGCAAGTTCAATATGTCTAATGTCAAGATGTTGCAGGTTTTCAATAAGAGAAATAAACGGTTCGCTGAGGCAGTATAGTGTTGATAAGCCGATTTTTGGTTTTGTCATTCAAATCACGCTATTTATTGCGTGAAACTTTTTTTCGGGTTTTTGATGGTGGTCTTGGTGCAAGCCAGTCTATGAGTTTTCGTGGATTGTCGTAATTGATTTGAACGGTTATTGGCCCCAAAGGAGATTCTGCAGTTTGTTGGGAAAATGATATGTGTCCTGCATAAGCGACCTGCTTGTTTAGGAAAAAATTCACTGATTTTTCCGTCATTCTGCTGCGGAATATTTTTCGTGCTGCAGCAATAATCTGTTCTCTGCTGATAAGATCATGGAATCTGACTAGCGTTTCATACCCTTTGTTTTGGGATACGTATATGTGTCCCCCTGATCCAGGTTTAGCTTTAAAGTTCAAGGTTCCAAAAATGTTTTCAACTGCTTTTTTGACTTTTTCTGAATCTTCTGTGGGATTAACTGTTACTTCAATGGATACAACTATATCATTCATTCAGATAACTCCTCTTTTAGTATCTGATGGATTTTTCTTTTCAGCTGAATTAGGGAACCCTCATTTACGATCATATAGTCTGCAGTTGCGATAACATCTCCCATTCCGACGCTGAGTTCCCTTTGGTCCCTTTGAGAAAAGGTTTCCCAGTTTTGGGGATCATCGCTTCGTTTTCTTCGGGATAAACGTTCATATCGCGTTTGTGGAGAAGCATGTATGGCAATAGTAACAAATTTTGGGAAATGTTTCTTGAATTCCTTTACTTCGGAAAGACTTCGGATACCATCGATTCCCACTGTTTTTTCGGTTTTTTTCTTCAGTTTTGGAATGCATCGTTTGGCTATGGCGGCTGGTCCCTCCGATTCTCTAAGTTGGATCATGATTTTGCCTAAGTTTTCTGGTGTTGGAGTATGGTTTATTCGTTTGGCTTCTTCTCTAATTTCGTCTCCCATTATAACAACTGGATATCCCATTCTTTGAAATATTCGTTGGAAGGCACCCTTGCCTGATCCGGGCATACCGGCAGTTGCTACAATGACTTTATCTTGTATTGTGATTCCCTCTTTTTCTCGAATAATTCTTCATGGAATATCATTGAACTAAAAGTTATAAAATAGTTTGTTAGCAATAGCAAAGTAAAGTAAGTTTTCATG
>WOR8_10009563_pt1 | contig 10093 bp, 7 predicted proteins | sample DeeMarSeWOR38_10_FD_19890 | JGI IMG/M metagenome (IMG submission 19890)
AGGGAGGAATCTTTACCGAATTGGATCCGATGAAAGTTGGCTTTGCGCCGGTGGGGATCATTTTTCGGGATTTCGACGGAGATCACGAGCTGGATTTGGTGGTGGTCAATCGTGATTCTAATAGTTTGTCCATGCTCTTGGGCAATGGGAAAGGGCTCTTTTCCTCAGCAGGGCATTTTGGCGTCGGTGCCACTCCGTCCGGAGTTGCCGTGGAGGACTTTGATGGGGATCAGTTTCCTGACTTAGCGACCTCCAGCACCAATTCGGATGGGGTATCGGTATTGTTGAGCGGGGGAGGAGCGATTCCCTTACCAAGTGTCAGTACCGATGCTCTGGTATTTGAGGTCGACACCGGACATGCACAACCATCTCCACAAATCGTTCGGCTGTCCAACATCGGTCTGGGACTGCTTAAAATTGTGGATGTGGGGATTACCGGCAATAGCGCGGATGCCTTTTCGTTGGCGAATAACACCTGCCTGGGTGTCACGTTGCATACCGGCGATTCCTGTATGCTGCAGGTGGGATTCGCTCCACACGATCAGGGAAGTCATCATGCTACCCTCACCATTCAGGATAATGCCAGCGGGGGTCCTCGTCTCGTGGCGCTGAAAGGTCTGGTGAAAAGCTGAGTGTAGTCTTTCGTAACAAGGTTGTGCGTTTGAACCGACCCTATTGACCCTCCGTTTCCTGACAATTCATATTCTACCCTTCAAACCTTACAGGATAATCCGGTATTGTCTGCTCAGTTCTTTGTAGGAGAGTGTTGAATAATAATGATTGCCAAGGGCAACTAGGCTCACAGACACGTTGAATGTTAGAGGCATCGGGGCGGTTCAAAAAAGTCCGTCCAGCAAGGCCGCAGCCCTTTTTGCGCGCGGAGCGTACATGCCGTACGTGAGCACGGAAAAATGGCGAGAACGCCGCTGGCGACTTTTTTCAACAGACCCTGTAGGAGAGTGTAATTCATGGGCATTTCCGACCAAGCCAGCCAAAGCCTATGGGTGGGTATTGATATCGGGGGGACGTTCACGGACTTTGTGATCTATTCCCCCGTCGACCAGTCACTTCAACGGTATAAGGTCTTATCGACGCCTCCTGATCCTGCCGAGGCTGTGCTGCAAGGGTTATCACAACTTCCACAACACCTTAGCCGCCACATTGTTCATGGTTCCACCGTGGCGACCAATGCCATTCTGGAACGCAAAGGGACGAGAACGGCTCTTGTCACGACCAGCGGCTTTCGGGATATCCTGCTGATCGGTCGGCAGGATCGTCCTGATTTATACGATATATTTCCAGACGTGCCGTCCCCGTTAGTCCCGCGTGAGTGGTGTCTGGAAATGCCGGAACGGGTGGACTTCCAGGGAAACATCGTCACGTCTCTTCAGATAGACGCCATCGAACCAATTCTCGAATCCCTACGATCTAACGATATCCATTCGGTGGCGGTGTCGTTTCTATTTTCGTTTGTGAATCCGGCCCATGAGCAATGGGTGACGAATCGCCTAAGAGAAGAAGGATTGTTTGTCACCGCTTCTTCGGAGCTTCTGCCGGAATTCCGGGAATATGAGCGGACGAGCACGACGGTTGTGAATGCCTATGTGTCTCCCGTACTCGATAAATATTTGGGACGGTTGGAGCGGGAAATGGCGCCCACAGAATTTCACATCCTGCAATCCAATGGTGGGCGGATTTCGGTGGAGCAAGCTCGTGGGCATGGGGTACGTTCCATTCTTTCGGGGCCAGCGGGCGGAGTTGTGGGCGCGCGGTACCTGGCCGGGTTGGCGGGCTTTCATCGCATCCTGACGTTTGATATGGGTGGGACGTCAACCGATGTCTCGTTGGTCGATGAAGATATTCATGTGACAACGGAAGCGGAAGTGGGGGGGTGTCCCATTCGAGTTCCGGTGATTGATTTGCATACGGTGGGTTCAGGAGGAGGTTCAATGGCCACGGTGGATGCGGGCGGCAATCTAAGAGTCGGACCGCAAAGTGCGGGAGCCGATCCGGGACCGGTCTGTTATGGACGGGGGGGAATGATCCCCACCGTGACGGATGCCCATGTGGTTTTGGGTCGATTGCCCACTGACGGGTTTTTAGGTGGCCGGATGACGTTGGACGTGCAGGCGGCTCAGGGGGCCTTCGATGCCTTGAGCCGGGAGGTTGAGGTTTCTCACCGTCCGGGGTTGGATCAGCGGCAACTCTTGGCGTTGGGCATGATTTATATTGCGAATGCTCATATGGAGCGGGCGTTGCGGGTGATCTCGGTGGAACGAGGAAAAGATCCACGGGAGACGGTGCTGGTGTCGTTCGGGGGAGCAGGAGGCCTGCATGCGTGTGCTTTGGCCAGAGCCCTGAGTGTCCCGCATGTGTTGGTCTCGCCCTTGGCGGCGACGCTTTCGGCGCTAGGCATGTTGGCGGCGGATGTGCAGTTGGATTATGTGCACACGGTGATGTTGTCCGGCGATACACCCTTTCAGATTGTCGATGAGCACACACGAGAACTGGTTTGCCAAGCGGAAGAAGATGTCATGCGGGAAGGTATTTCCCCTGAACAGGCGATCATAACCCGAACGGTTGACGTCAGGTATGTCGGGCAATCTTTTGAATTGAATGTGCCACTGGCTCTTCAATTCCGCCAAACCTTTGAGGATCTCCACGAGGAACGCTATGGCTATTGCCAACAAGATGCCCCAGTTGAAATCGTAAATGTCCGCGTTCGGGCTATTGGCCATGTGAGGCCGCCGCCGATTCCCACAGCGCCCTTAGGGTCTGCCGATCCAAGTGCAGCCAGGTGGGAAGAGCGTCCGGTGGTGTTAGGTCAGGGTATTCAGCTCGTGCCACATTATTGGGGAAACCGTTTATGTCCTGGGCATGAAATTTCAGGACCGGCGATTCTGGTGCTGGAAGATACGACGGTCTATCTTGGGCCGACCGATCAGGCTCACGTTGATGCCTATGCAAATATTCTCATTCAGGTGGGTCCTACCGATGGATGATCCGATTCGAACGGAAATCATGAAGCATCGCTTGGTGTCCGTGGCTGAGGAAATGGGCGCGCGCCTTCAGCGGGCGGCCTTTTCGCCGAACATTAAGGAACGTCGGGATTTCTCTTGTGCCGTCTTTGATGCGTCGGGAAACCTCGTGGCTCAGGCCGCGCACATCCCTGTGCATTTGGGAGCAATGCCTCTGTCGGTTCAGGCCTGCCTGGAGTCATTGACGTTTCATCCCGGTGATGTGGCCATGGTGAATGATCCGTATCGCGGGGGCACGCATCTGCCGGACATTACGGTCGTCTCTCCGGTATTTGTCGAAGACCTCCAACTCCAAGGAGTCTCGCCTTCCGCCACCCTTCTGGGCTTTGTGGCCAATCGGGCGCACCATGCCGATATCGGTGGGATATCCGCCGGCTCGATGCCCTTATCGCAGGAAATCTATCAAGAAGGTGTCATCATTCCCCCGGTGAAGCTGATGGTTGGAGGCAAGAAGAATGAAGATATGTGGCGATTTTTTCTGGCCAATGTTCGCACACCGGACGAACGGTCCGGGGATTTGCAAGCCCAGTTGGCCGCCAACCGGATTGGGATTGAACGGATGACGGGATTCGCCGAACGGTTCGGTGTGCACACGCTGTTAGCGGACATGGACGCTCTGCTCCGGTATAGCGAACGGATGACCGGTCACTTGATTGGGCAGTTGCCCAATGGCTGTTACCGCTTTGAGGATAGTTTAGATAACGATGGATTTTCAGAAGAGCCTGCAGTCATTCGTGTGGCGATCACGATTGACGGGGAGCAGGCTACCGTCGATTTTTCCGGAACCGACGCACAACGGCCTGGCAGTATCAATGCCGTCTATCCGGTCACGTTGTCTGCCGTGGCCTATGTTTTCCGGTGTGTCTTGGGGTTGGACATTCCGTCCAATAGCGGATGTCTGCGTCCGATTGAGATTATTGCACAGGAAGGGACGCTTGTGAATGCCCGGCCACCCGCGGCCGTGGCCGCGGGAAATGTCGAAACCTCTCAGCGGATCGTCGATGTGTTGCTGGGGGCGATGGCGCAAGCCTGTCCTGATCGCATTCCGGCAGCCAGCCAGGGGACCATGAATAATCTTACCATCGGCGGGTGGGATGAACGACGAGCGGTCGCCACTCACATATGACCAATACATTAAATACCCCGGTTGAGGCCTTAGAGTATGCGTATCCGTTTCGAATCTCCCGCTATGCGTTGCGGGAAGGGTCGGGAGGCAGGGGACGGCAGCAAGGAGGAAATGGCCTCCTGCGGTCCTATGAATTTCTTCAACCCGCCGAGGTGACGGTGTTGTCCGACCGCCGGATCACCCAACCGTATGGTCTGAAAGGAGGGGCTCCCGGCCAACCGGGTCGCAATCACTTGAAGCGAAACGGAATTGGCCAGGAGGTATCTGGGAAATGTTCGTTCTCCGTCGAAGCCGGAGATGCCCTCATCATCGAAACCCCAGGCGGCGGCGGATATGGAAACACGTAGAATATTTTTTCCCTCCCATCGCGCCGGCCTTCTTTGGCAGGCAAGATCTTTCATAAATCCGGTAGACCCTCATGTGGGCTGTCCGGCAGGATTAGGAAATATTTTTCTTGGAAGTACGGAGTAGCCATTCCCAAATGGCGGAACCCGTGGTACTCTCACCTCGATCGAATTGAAAAGGAAATTTCAGGCTGAATCGGTATTTAAGATCTGACTTGTCGATGGAATCGGATATCGACATAAGGCTTGTTTTGCAAACCTCATCTGGGCAATAAAGGCACTTCCATCCCGCGACCTTCTTTTCTGTTTCATGCCCACGATGAAACCCGGTTCCTGGGTTTCACTCATCGATTCCAGCGGCGAGCTGATGCTGGCCTCTCTCTTTTTCCCAGCTCTGCGTCTTTCGGCGCATACTCGAACCCCGTTAATACACTCAGCGTTATGGCGTATTGCGGACAAGGGAACGCCAGCTTGGTTTCTCGCGCATTTCTCAAAAGAATGGCCACATGGCATCGGAGCGAAGACGTCGGCTGTTCATCGTCTGTCATCTGGAAGCCGAGTTTCAAGCATATGATGGTACCGGAATTCTAAAAAGATCCGTAGGATATTTTGCCGATGTATCGGATGACTGTAGGGCTCTAGGCTTCGCGCATTTGGACACCTTTAATCACCATTGTCAGAGGAGAGACGTGTGCAGACCAGTTATGTCAATTCTGCGTTAGAAAACAAGGGGGATTCTGTTCTCGCCTGTGCTCCATTGCAACCTCATGTTTTATCACCGGCTGACAACCGCAGCCTGAGCCCAAAGCTTGAGCAGTTCCTGGCCAGTCGGCCGGAGACACCATTTTTAGCTCTTGATCTCGATAGTGTCAGAAACAAATTCCTGGAACTCCAGAAGGAATTTCCCCAGGCAGCCATTCATTACGCGGTGAAAGCGAATCCGGCTCCCGCAATTATTCAGCTGTTAGCGACCTTGGGCTCACGCTTTGATATTGCGAGCCGCTATGAACTTGATTTGTGTTTGTCCCAAGGAGTGCCGGCCGCCTGGCTGTCGTATGGCAATACGGTCAAAAAATCGGTGGACATTGCCTATGCCTTTGGCTGTGGGGTCCGGCTCTTTGCCTTCGACAGTGAAGCCGAACTCGAAAAATTGAGTAGGCATGCGCCGGGTGCGGGAGTGCAATGTCGATTGCTGAGCCAGGGGAAAAACGCGGATTGGCCTCTCTCTCGAAAATTCGGCTGTGATCTGGGCATGGCGTATGAGCTGCTCCTGAAGAGTCGTGATCTCGGGTTGAGCCCCTTGGGAGTGACCTTTCATGTGGGGTCTCAACAAACCGATCCGCAGCAATGGGTTGAGCCCATGAACCAAGCGGCGGAATTGTACCGCCAATTGGGGAGGCGTGATCTTGAACTGGGCTGGATCAATATTGGCGGAGGACTCCCGGCAACCTATCAAGGGACTCTTGTGCCCCTCTCGTGTTATGCCCAAACCATTCGGCAGTCCCTTCATCACTCCTTTGGTGCAGCACCGCCTTATGTGATGATTGAACCCGGTCGGTTTCTTGTGGCGGATGCCGGAGTCATTCAGAGCGAGGTCATTCTGGTGGCTCACAAATCCCGTGAGGATGTCCGGCGATGGGTGTATCTCGATATAGGAAAGTTTGGAGGTTTGGCTGAAACCATGGATGAATGTATCAAATATCGCTTGCGCACCCACCGTGATGGTCCCATGGGATCTGTCATATTGGCGGGCCCCACCTGCGACAGCGCGGACGTGTTGTATGAAAAAACGTCCTATGAATTGCCTCTGGATCTGGCCATCGGTGATCGAGTCGAAATATTAAGCGCCGGCGCCTACACCAGCAGTTACGCATCTGTGGGATTCAACGGGTTTCCTCCCTTGGCGACCTTTTGTCTGTAGCAGGCTGCTGATAAAGTCCGCCAGCTTCGTTCTCGCATCGCTCAGAGGCTCAACCTCCATAAAGGAGCCCCGTGTGCGCCTCTTCGCTCGTTACTGCCGCGCTGGGCAGCCTTTGTGAGCATCCTGTGGGCTGTTTGGCACAGTGGCCATGCCCGAAGTCACGACGCCTTGTGGAACGAAAACTAAGGTATTCTGTAGCCAGTTAAGAGCGTGTTCGACATTGTCCTTTCTCCTGCGGCGATTAATGCCCAGGCAAGTTCCTGGATAATCGAAAGACCCCGCTGCCGCTTGTGATCGTGAGCCCGCAAGCGGTTGCTTGTTATCCCCAGGCATCCTGATGGTTTTTCCTCTGCCGTGTCAGCATCTCTTCGGACTTCAGGCTCCCTTCGATTACCGTAAACTTGTCATTGTGTTGTGGCGCAGGCCTTCATGATCTGCCTGATAAAGCACGAATGGGGTAGGGGAAAAGTTGTGAGCAAGGTAAATATGTTGGTAGTTGAATAAGAATCTGATGGTTGGAAAATCCATGGCCACGCAAAACAACCAAATTGACGAAAGTCATCTCTCGCGGCAACGCCTGGTGCATTGGTTTGAACTAGGGGCCGTTGTGGGGACCGGTGCCTTGCACCTTCTCTTTAAACATTTCGGGGCGAAGGGGCTTTTTATCGTGCTGGCGAGTGTATTCTGGACTGGCTATATCGCCTGGCAGGTTCGGCGGGATCGGACGAAGTGGGGAAGTTGGGGTTTCCGCACCGACAATTTGTGGGGTGCCTTCAAATGGCCCACCGTGCTGTTTGTCTTGGCAGGTATGGGGATGGCCTGGTATGGCGTCAAAACCGGACGAGTACTCTGGCAAGGGCACATGGTGTTTCTGTTGTTGCTGTATCCTTTGTGGGGAGTCCTCCAACAGTTTCTTGTGCAGGCCCTGGGTGTTGATAATCTCATGAAACTCTTTCCCCGACATGGGCTTTTGTTGGCCATGCCCGTTGGGGTGGTACTTTTTGCGGTGGTGCATTTCCCAAATTGGCGGTTGATGCTTGCCACGGGCCTTCTGGCGTGTTTCTTTATCCCGTTGTATATTCGTGATCGGAATCTCTGGCCGCTGGGTCTCTACCATGGATGGCTGGGTACGTTCTTTTATCTTTGGGTTCTTGGTCGTGATCCCTGGGTATCGGTCTTTGGAAAATAGACATCGACCCACTTGACGAATTTGACAGGTGCGGAGTAGAAAAAGAAACGCATTATCTGTTTGAAGGGAGACTTGTCGATATGGAAAATAATCCGCTGGTGATTACCGATCAAGAACGGTTGACACTGTTATATGAGCGTTTCCGCGATGTGTGTCTGGTGGAAAAGGAAGTGTGGACGGAAATCTACATGCCCCGGCAAGTGGAGAAGGGCATGGTGCTGACCAATCAGCACGAACGCTATGAAGTGATGATTGATGATCCAGCGGTTGAGGATGCGCTGGAGGCAAATATTCCATTAGGTTTGAAGGCGTTGGGCGCGGCGATTCAGGAATATAAGGATCATATTTCGTTTCGCAAGAAATAATTGTTCATTCTCTTCTCCAGCCCTAATTGTCGTGTGCTGTCGGGCGTGACCGCTTAACTCGGACTACCTCCAGATCGCTTACCTACGAAGTTTTGCAAATATTTGAGTTGTTCCTCCTCTGCGTTTGTTTTGCAAAGGGGGAACAGAAATTGTCATCGATCTGATACGAAGGACTTTTTTCTGTCCTAGGAGCCTGTCGGACTTGGGGGATCGAGAGCCAAAAAGCGGCTGAGCGAAGCCAGATTTTGACGATTTCGCCGGCCCATAGTAGGACTATGGGCCAAGAAAACGGTGAAATATGGACTGCTTAGATACTTTTGCAGCCGATTCATCCTAAGTCCGACAGGCTCTTAGAAAGTATTTTGCGGGGAACGCGTTGGTTAGGGTGCGGCAATCGCTTCTTTTGCAGGGGTTGATGGTTTCGCGGCAGCGGGAGGCGGTGTTTTTTTAGCTTTTTCGGCATCCTGATAGGCTTTGTCCTGTGCCATCCAATCCTGTTTGAGCTTTTCTGAGATAACTTTTGTGTTTTCCAGCATTTTCGGGATCTTGGTCAGCGTTTTCTCATGGGCTTCCATGGCAAAGCCTACCGCGTTCGAGCTGTATTGATCGAACTGTACGCGAATGATCTCCACATTCGGGAGAATTTCTGAAAATCGTGCGGTATACGCCTTTCCTTTCGAAGTTAAGCTCTTTCCGTCTTCTTCGACTAAGGCCTCGGTGCCGGCTGGCACATCCTTCCCGGTAAATTTATATAACTTCCCGAAATCTCCAATGGCATAGCGTGTTGTTTCTGCTGTTCCCATGTGACCCACCCCTTGTTGTGTGTTGATGATGATGGCCTCGGACTAGACAGACGGGGTGTGAGTGTATTTGGAGTAGCGGTCCTAACAAAGACACCATACATTCCGGTATGTCTTGAATGGTTTTATTATGAAGGCTCCGGGTCTGGAGAGCAATGGGTCAGGGATCAAAAAAGGAGTGCTGAAAATTCGCTGAAGGGTGTTGTCCTCTTTTGGCTATGTCGAGATACCTAGGCCAATTCACCGAGTGCCAACCAAGGGTTGCGTTAGGCAAGACCCGACAAGCGAATGGGCGGTCTCATTGGTTAGGGGGTTCCCTCTTCAAAGCTCGGGACAAGCCTTGAACGCTTCCAACTCTCACTCCGATGATTGCCCTGTATCCGGTCTGATGTGATGAAAGATGGCAATGGGTGAAATATTCAATAGCCCCTCACGCGCCTCTCAAGAGCCTTCGTATGGGAAAAGGGCTTAGGAAGGAGACGCGGAGGAGGCATCGCAGAGGGTTTTGATTTCTGACCACTCAGATTGAAAAGGGAAGGTGCGATAGGTCGTAGTGCCTGGTGACAGCAATTCCTTCAGATGGGCAAGGCGGTCTTTGGTTGCCGGATGGGTCGAAAGGTAGCGAAATACGTTGTCCCCCGGGTGTTCTTTTCCGAGTTTGGCGAAAAAGGTGAGCATCCCCTCGGGGTTGATACCAGTCTGTTGTAATAAATGGTATCCCTGCTCATCGGCCTGGCCTTCGGCCTCCCGGCTATAAGAGAGTGTCTGCAGCGTTTGGGCCGCTTGAAGGGCATACGACACCATGCCGCTGGCATCCCCGCTGAGGGCGGCGATGATGAAGGCCATCGAGACATGCCGCACGATGAGATGCATGGTGTGCCGGAGCAGAACGTGCTGCATTTCATGGGCCAGTACACCCGCGAATTCCTCCGGCGAGGCCGTGTCTTGAAGAAGCCCGCGAAAGACAATCACATACCCACCCGGGGCGGCCATGGCGTTGACGACGGGGCTATCCACCACGGTTACTTGAAACTTATAGGGGAGTGTGTCGATGGGAGCGGTCAGGGTTGTCATGATCGACACGACAGCGTGGTTCAGTTTCGTGTTGTCGCAGATATGCTCCTCCGCCGTGAATTCCTTTTGGATAAATTGCCCCAACTGGATTTCCCAGGAAAGAGGAATGGCGGCGGTGATCGGCCGGGCCAACCAGGGAATACCCCAGGTGAATATTCCATAGATGATAGGGATGCTGGCGAGTGCGGCGAACAGCGTCCAATACACGCGTGTGTGCCGTGTGTCGGGATGATGGA
>WOR8_10007957_pt1 | contig 10091 bp, 11 predicted proteins | sample DeeMarSeWOR38_10_FD_19890 | JGI IMG/M metagenome (IMG submission 19890)
AGTTACAAATTCAAACTCCTGGACACGGTTGCCGGAAGGATCGCTGATCAGATTCTAAATTCATTCAATGTTCATAGCGTTCTTATCAGGGTACGCAAACCACACGTACCACTGAAAGGATTCCTCGATCATATCGAAATTGAAATTAGAAGAAACAAAGAAAATTAATTTGTAGTCGCTTCAATAGGATATAATAACATTTAATATGAACTATAGTTATATACTTGGCCTCGGTTCGAATATCGAACCGCGACATGATTATCTCGTTAAAGCATTGTCAGAGTTAGGAAAAATTGGTACGATTATAAAAAAATCAAGTATTTATGAAACTGAAGCATGGGGGAACAAAAATCAATCCGACTTTTATAACGCGATAATAAAATTTGATACCTCCCTTTCTCCAAGAGCATTGTTAAAATCTATCAAAAAAATCGAAAAGTTGATCGGTCGAAAACAGACAAGTCACTGGGGCCCAAGGGAAATTGACATTGATATTATCTTTTGTCAGGATTACATCTATGATGGATCTGATTTAAAAATTCCGCATCCGCAGTACGCCGAAAGAAGATTTATCCTTGAGCCTTTATTAGAAATTGATGAGAATTTTGTATATTTTGAGCAAGATAAAACAATTTATGATATTCTATTCTTATGTAATGACCGGTCGAATATTCATAAATTAGATTTAATCTGGTAATCATATATGGCTTTAGAAGATCTACGATATATCGCAATTGAAGGTGTCATCGGTGCCGGTAAAACGAGTTTGACCGCACGATTAAGCCAGACAGTTGGCGCGAAAGCGGTTTACGAAGAGTTTGAGAAAAATCCCTTTCTTGAAGATTTTTACAATGACCCTGAACACTATGCCTTTCAGACGCAAATCTTTTTCCTTTTAAGTCGCTATCAACAACAGCAAAATCTGCATCAGCATGATCTTTTTCAACAATGCATTGTAAGCGATTACATATTTGCCAAAGACAGGATCTTCGCCACACTTAATCTAAACGAAAAAGAAATGAAATTATATGATGCCCTGGCAAAAATAATGGAAAAAGATATCGTAAAGGCAGATTTAATTATATATCTTCAGGCATCCACAAATCACCTCATGGAATATATCCGCAAAAGAGGCAGAAAAATTGAAAAAAATATAAGTGAAGAATATATTCAGGCCCTAAATGAGTTGTATAATAAGTTCTTCTTTCATTATAATGAAACACCTCTACTGGTAATTAATACAGATGATATTGATTTCGTTCATAACGAAAGCGATTATCAGGATATTCTGTATGAAATAAATCAGCATACAGTCGGAACGCGCTATTATGTTCCTCATAAAATCTGAGTAAACATATGGGTATTTTCAGACTTCTAATACTAGCGATCATCGGATATTTTGTCTACCGATTGGTAAAACGGTTTCTCACACCTGCAAAAACCAATCCACACGTTCGGGGAAATTCCAGAAAAGAGACCGATCTAAAAAACCGAAATGATATTGAAGATATAGACTATGAAGATGTCGACTAAATCAAAAAATGGCTCAGATTCTCCATCTATCGATAAATTAAATCGTCAGATTGAGAAGCTTAAACTTGAGCGGGAACGCCTTCATGCTCTTTTAAATATTACTAAAAACCTTGCCTCTGAAACAAACTTCGAAAAACTAATATTTAAAATTATGGATGAGGTCAGGGCTCTTTTGAATGCCGACCGTTGTACCTTGTTTTTATATGATGAAAACTCAGGAGAACTCTGGTCAAAGATTGCTATCGGTCTGGACGAAGAAATTAGAATTCCTGCCGAAAAGGGAATCGCAGGTCATGTGTGGAAGACCAGAGAAATCGTCAATATTCCGGATGCCTATAAAGATGATAGATTTAATCCGGAGGTAGATAAAAAAACCGGTTATAAGACAAAGTCTATTCTGGCAATGCCACTTCTCAACCTCTACAATGAAACGATCGGCGTCTTTCAGGTTTTGAATAAAAAAGGTGGGGCCTTTACAAAAGAAAATGAAAAACTCCTCTCAGCCATATCATTTATTGCTGCATCAGCTATCGAAAATGCCCTGCTCTATGAAGAGCAGCAAAAATCCTTCACAAGTTTTATTGAGACGCTGTCCACCACCCTCGATACACGTGACTATATAACAGCTGGTCATTCACGAAGAGTAACGCTTTATGCACTTGAAATTGCGCGCATCATGAAATTTGATGCAGAGCAAATGGAAATCATTCGTTTTGCAGGACTCCTGCATGACATTGGAAAAATCGGTGTTCCGGAAGTCGTGCTATTCAAAGATCGAAAACTTTCTGAAGATGAATATGAAATAATCAAACGGCATGCAAATCTGACTAAAAGTATCCTCAATAAAATTCATTTCTTGAAAAAATACCGGTCAATCCCTGAAATTGCGGCCAGCCATCATGAGAGAATTGACGGTAAGGGATATCCTGAAGGCGTCAATGGCGACAATATACCTCTTGGTGGTAAAATTCTCGCAGTTGCTGATGTATTTGATGCTTTAACCTCCCGGAAACCCTATCAGGATAGAATGGAACTTGATGAGGTCATGGCAATAATAGAAAAAGATACCGGTAAGGCATTTGAACCTTTTGTTGTCTATAATTTCAAATTCATACGTCTGAACAAACTCATCCTGATCCTCGAGTATGGTCATACGGAAGAAATGGATAAAGAAGAATTAAAGATTCTCGAACCTTTCTCCCTCTCGGATATCATAGAAATTCGTACGAAAGCAGGCAAAACAGCAAAAGAACTTGAAGTAGAAAATATATTTATGCGATATTACATGCGTGAGTACAGAACCAAATAAATCCCCTGTTACACCTCTTTTAACAGATCTTTAACCCGATCTGTTTTTTCCCATGTAAATTCTTTTTCAGATCTCCCAAAATGGCCATAAGATGCTGTCTTACGATATATTGGTCTTAATAATTGAAGTGTCTCAATAATACCACCGGGAGTGAAATCAAATAGTTTTAATAGTAATTCTGAAAGCTTCTGATCTTCAATTTTGCCTGTACCGAAAGTATTTACCATTAAAGAAATCGGTTCAGCAACTCCTATAGCATAGGCCACCTGTATACCACATTTATCAGCAAGATCAGCACCAACGACATTTTTTGCTACATATCGCGCAAAATAAGATGCTGAGCGATCAACCTTGGTCGGATCTTTTCCGGAGAATGCACCACCACCATGTGAATATGCACCACCATATGTGTCAACAATAATTTTCCGTCCTGTGAGACCGGCATCACCCTGAGGCCCCCCAATAACAAAGCGACCCGTAGGATTAATGAAATACTTTATAGTATCATCTTTAAGAAGTTCTTTGGGAATACTTTTCTTGATTACTTTATTGATAATTTCCTTTTGGATTGTATCAGAATCCACATCCGGATCGTGCTGTGTTGATACAACAATACTTTCAACAGCAACCGGTTTATCATCAACATATTTTATTGAAACCTGAGATTTCCCATCAGGGCGTAAAAAAGGAATTTCATTCGTTTTTCTTGCCTCAGCCAATCGTTTTGTAATTGAATGTGCGAGGTGAATAGGCAATGGCATTAATTCAGGCGTTTCTTTTGTGGCATATCCAAACATCATCCCCTGATCTCCGGCTCCTGCTTTGTCAACGCCAAGAGCGATATCGGGAGATTGTTGATCGAGTGATGTAAGAATAGCACAAGTCTCATAATCAAATCCATATCTCGCATCTGTATATCCGATATCTTTGATTACACCCCTCGCAACCTGAGGAATATCAACATAACATTTTGTCGTAATTTCGCCGCCAACCAGTGTCAATCCCGTGGTAACAAACGTTTCGCAGGCAACTCTGCCAAACGGATCTTCTTTTAAAACTTCATCAAGTATTGCATCAGAAATCTGATCAGCAACCTTATCAGGATGTCCTTCCGTCACGGATTCAGAACTAAAGATGTAATCTGCCATCTGTACCCTTTCTAAAATTGAATTCGCTAATTTACGACAATATTCGTTTCATCCCAAACATCAACTCTCTTTTTTCAATTCACTTTTCAGATAATCAATATTAACAATAGATGCCGGATTTTTCTCATAAAATAAAGCCAGATAATAGGATATCCAATCACCTTTAATGATGAGTGAAATCACATTTGCCAGGAGATTTTTTCCTTCAGCGTAAATCTCGATCACTTCTGTGCCCCGGTCCTGTATAATATTCTTTGTAAGTTGAATGCGTTTCTGGATCCTTGGAGGTGTTTTATCATACTCCAGAAAAAGAACTATATAATTCTTTTTTGGTAAAGATCCCATCTCCCAACCAACGATTTCATTATGATTCATTTCAGGAATAACGTTGTTAAATGCCATCGATTTTGAGTTTTCCTGAAACTGATTTTTCCACCGCGTGGCCACAGTAGCCAGGTACGGAGCAGAGGAGTATATTATCGGAATCTTATTCTTTATTCGTAAAGCAATATCTTTTGTAAAAGCTTTTCCCTCCACACTTTGTTCATCACTGATCTGAACCATTGATTCAGAGAAGTGTGTGAGATATTCAAATTCCTCAGTGGATATCTTTTTTTTAAGTGTTTTCAGCACAATTTGATATGCAAGAAAAAATAAGTACCCGAATGCCTGCCTGGGGGGAATTCCTTCCGGGACCTTCAATACCGGCCATTTGTTCCTCTTGGCCACTCTGTGCAGTTCCCCTCCGGAAGTAATTGCTACAATTTGTGCACCCGTCTTCTTTGCTGATTTAACTGCCGCCAGTGTTTCCTCCGTATTTCCTGAATAAGAAGAGGCAATAATCAGGGATTTTTCAGAACAATATCCCGGCAGTTCATATCCGCGGATTATTTGCAGAGGTAACTTTAGATCATCGAAAAGGACCTCTTTAATCAAATCGCCAGCAATCGCTGAACCACCCATACCTAAATAAATGATATTTCGCAATGTTCTATTTAGCAGCAAATCGTTTTTTAAAAATATTTCCTGACTCTCGGCGATCTGTTTTGGAAAATCTATAAGATATCTTTTAAAATTTTCCTTATCCACTGAATACATGCGATATGACCTCCCTTAGATTAGTAATTCTGTGGCAGAAATTTTCTGCTCGTAGAATTTCTTTGTATGTGTCATGATTTCCTTGGCAGATGAATATGATAAGACCTGCTTAACAAAATCTTCGCACTCTGTAATTGATAATAAACGTATAATCTTCTTGATTTTAGGTATCAAATAGGGACTCATGCTCAATTTTCGTAAACCAAGCCCCAGGATGATCACAATTGCTTCTGGATTACCGGCTAATTCTCCGCAAATACTCACTTCTTTATTCAGTTTCTTTGCGTTATTGATGGTCGTTTGCATCAATCTTAAGACCGCAGGATGCATATCATTAAAGAGTCGGGCAATTTTCTGATTGGTTCGATCAACTGCAAGTGAATATTGGGTCAAATCATTCGTACCAAAACTTAAAAAATCAACCTCCTGTGCATAAATGTCCGACATAATAGCTGCAGCCGGAATTTCAATCATTATGCCAATTTCTGTATCAGGGTAAAATTTTTTACCCTGTTCTTCCAACTCCTTCTTCGATTCTGAAATTAACTTTTTTGTTTCTCTGATTTCCTCCAAACATGAAACCATTGGAATAAGAATCTTAATATTTTTATTTACATTCGCGCGGAGAATGGCCCGTAATTGTGTTTTAAAAATTTCCCTTTCATCTATGCAAAATCGAATAGCCCTCCATCCCAAGAATGGATTTTGTTCTTCAGGTTGTTCCAGATGCCTTAAGATTTTATCTCCTCCAGCATCTAAGGTCCTTAATATGACAGGATTTGTTTTCATCTCCTCAGAATATCGGCGGTAGACCTGGTATTGTTCTTCTTCATCCGGCAATCTATTCTTTTCAAGAAAAATTCCTTCTGTTCGAAATAACCCAATACCACTTGCACCCGCTTTTAATATATCGTTTATCTCATGACTAAATTCTACATTTGCCATGACATCTATTTTAACCCCATCTACTGTTTTAGTCGGTAGTTTAGATTCTCTCAGCAAACCTTCTTCAATCTTTGCGTACTTCGTCTTCTGATCCTTAAAAAATGCGATGGTCTCTTCGGTGGGATTTAAAATTAGTTTCCCCGTATATGCATCTATAATCGTAAAATCATCGTTCTGTACGATGGTAGATAGATTTTTGTTATTTATAATGTAAGGAAGGTTAAGTGATCTGGCAATAATGGCTGCATGTGACGTTTTTCCACCTGTATCAGTTGCAATCCCAAGAATCAATTTTCTGTTAAAATGTACCGTATCTGATGGAGATAAATATTCTGCAAAAATAATAGAGGGTATAGAAATTTGATATTCTGTCCCCAAACCAAAAATTGCATGGAGCAATTTATGTTTGAGATCCTGAATATCTAAGGCCCGTTCCCGAAAGTAGGCGTTTTCCAATCCCATGAAATAATCCATTTTTTCCCTGAAAACAGTAAAGACGGCTAATGCAGCTGAACATTGGTTTTTCTTTATATGAATCTCAATTTCCTCAAGAAAAATTCTATCTTCTAAAAGTGCAATCTGACTTTCAAATATATCGATGAATTCATCCTCATAGATATCTGCACTAAGTTTCTTGGTTTTTTTTAGGAATAAAATTGTTTTGTTACAGGCTGCTCTGAATCTTTGGATCTCTCCATCAACACTCTCAATCATATAATCAAAATCTTCGATAGCAAATGCAAATTTTCGAAAATGATAGATCGGTCCCATAGCCAATCCATGCACGATTGGTACCACATCCAATTTAACTTCTTTTTTACTGCTACGACTATTTATCATCTTCATAAAATTTTTGAGAGATTAGCTCGTTTAATGCTTCGAAAGCTTGTTTCTCATCCTCTCCCTCAATCAGAAGCGTAATTTCACTCCCTGGTTCCGCAGCCAACATCATGATTCCCATAATACTCTTGCCGTTAACTTCAAGTCCATCCTTTATGACTTTAATATCGGATTTAAATCTACCGGCAATTTTTACAAACTGAGCAGCAGGACGGGCGTGCAAGCCATGCTTATTAATAATTGTTAAGATTTCTTCAATCATAAATTTTCTATAATAATGCCTATGAATAAAGCTAGCACAGAGGGGATGGCAAGGCTAAGATAAATTGACTGTTTGTACTTCTTATAAAAATAAGCTGTTAACAGACTTATCGCAAAAACAATGGCAAATTTTACATCCGCTTCACCACTTTGCAAAATACTATAGGAAATAATAATTCCAATAGCCAGTCCCCCCAATGCACCATACAAATTTTTTACGGTCTTATATCTTTCAATTTTTAATATTTTGTAAACATCATAACCAGATTGATATCCTTTCACTATACCAAATATTCTGATATACAAATGTGGAATATTGTACAGTACGAAAAGGACAAAAAGAAATACAATTTTAGTCTCGTATATATCAATCAGTAATACTGCCAACAGACACACAAGAATCGACGCAGGTTTTAATGTTGCCCAAACCAGCTGATCACCGATTGCACCCAGAGGTCCCATAAGTGCGTTTTTCAACCTGTCAACTTTTATGTATTCATCTTTTTTTTCAAGGACCATATCTTCTTCAACACGTGAGATCGCTCCCAAAGCAAAAGATGAAAAATATGGATGCGCGTTAAAAAAATTCAAATGACGATTGTAAAACTCAATCCTCTTTTGTCTGTCTTTAAATAACCTGTTTGCCACAGGAACCAATGCAAAACAAAAGCCTATGGATAACATACTCTGATAGTTCCAAACCGCTTGAATAAGAAACGATCGGAAGAACATGCTGATAAAAACGTAAGTATTTAATCGACGCTTCTTCATTGTAAGACAAATAGTATGCAACCGATGACAAGTCCGACAGCGATCAATTGCTGATATAATTTTTCTTTAAAAAGTGACAGCACTAATCCGGAACCTATACCAATTAACGACATCACAACATATTTAAAATACTTATCCCATTCAACTGGTATTTTTAATACATATGTAAATAGGAAATCGCCAAGGTACATTGCAAGAGCAATAAGTACAAACATCAGTGTATAGTGAAAAATTAGCCCCAAATAATTTATCACATTTAGAAAATTCAGTTTTCCTTTTCGGGCCAGAGCCAATACCTTATGCAAAAAATATTGGTTGGCCTTTCTGAAGATTACAACCAATTCTCCACCGAGGTAGCTAACAATGATTCCATAAAGTAAACCGCAAATCAGAACTGTATTAAAATTTTCAAAACTATCATTGTATCGGATGACCAGAGCGGCAATAACAATTGCAGCCAGGTTACCTTCTGGGACAATTGCTGCTCCAACGGGCATGCTACTCAACCAGAGCAATTGTAAATACATACCTACCTGTACGCCCAGTTGGATATCACCTAGAAACCAGCCAAGTAATGTACAGGCAATGAGTGGTTGAGAAATGAGAAATTGAAACGCTACTGTCGTATCCAGTACGAGAAGACTTCCCACAAGTCCAATGTAAATATTTTCCATCTATCACCTGAGTGAATATATGTTATTTACACTGTGCTGTCAAATAATCTGCATCCTGACATTATAATTTTAATTCAATATCTGATAATATTTTTTCGCCATGTTCTCTTGAATTTTCAATAAATATTTTATTGGCGTTTCGACCGGCAATTATTGAACCGGCAAGATATAAACCTTCTATATTAGATTCTAATGATTTGGGATCTATCACCGGTTCCAGTGATTTTTCGTCAAATTGAACACCGATTTTATCCAGTAGCGAAAAATCTGGATGATACCCTATTAAAAGATAGACAGCAGACGCAGGCAATTTCTGAATTCCATGTCCATTTTCAATTTCTACAAACTCATGGGTAATCTTTTTAACTGTTGAATTTAAGTAGGCTTTAATACTCTTTTCCTTAATTCTATTTTCAATATCCGGCAATACCCAGTACTTCACACTTTCCTTTATTGCATTTCGGCGATGGACAATGCTTACCCTGGCACCAGTACGATGGAGTTCAAGTGCTGCTTCAACAGCAGAGTTCTTTCCACCAACAATAACAACATCCTGATTAAAATTTCGAAGAGGATCCATATAATAGTGAGACACATGTTCAAGATCTTCACCCTCAACCTCTAATCGATTTGGGTTATCATAAAATCCTGTTGCAATAATAACTTTTTTCGATGTGATGATTTGATTTAAACCTGATTGAATAAAGTGTATTTCAAATCCGACATCGTTCTTTGTTACCTTGGTGACCGTGGCTAACGTTTCTGTAGAAATATGAAAGTGCCTGACTAAACTATGATAATATCTCACTGCTTCCGTTCTGTTTGGTCTGAAATTCATACTATTAAAAGGTATATTATGAATCTCTAGTGCATCAGCTGTGGAAAAAAAGGTCATGTTGACCGGAAAATCTATAATTGAACTAACAATATTACCTTTGTCCATCAATAAAACATTTAATTTTCTTTTTACTGCAGAAATTGCACATCCAAGCCCTGCCGGACCGGCACCCACAATTACAACATCATAATTTTTCATTTGATTCTCTTCCTAGAGGTTTCACTGATTCTATCGCTACGAATACTATGAATAGGAGGATTATGGTATACGACTTATAATTTTTTTTGCAATAGATAAAAATGCTTTTGACTGTTCGTTGTCCGGGATTTTTTCTACTACGGGAATCCCTTCATCTCCACCGATTCGAATCTCCACATCCAGCGGAATCTCTCCGAGAAGATCGACATTTAAGCGATCACATTCCTTACGAACTCCATCTGAAGAGAAGATATCAGTCCGTTTCTCACAATGTCCGCAAATAAAATAGCTCATATTTTCTATAATGCCCATAATTGGTACATTCACTTTTTGAAACATTTGTACACCTTTCACAGCATCCAGAAGTGCAACATCCTGCGGTGTAGATACGATAATTGCACCATCTAAGGCAATCGACTGTGACAGCGTAAGCTGAGCATCACCCGTTCCCGGCGGCATATCAAAAAGTATAACGT
>WOR8_10009857_pt1 | contig 10091 bp, 12 predicted proteins | sample DeeMarSeWOR38_10_FD_19890 | JGI IMG/M metagenome (IMG submission 19890)
AGCACACCCCCGATCGTGGGGTCCACCGCGTTCACCAGAAGACCCTTCTTCAGAAGGTCCTGGCCCACGATCGCGCTGAACGGAAACAGACGCATGCGTTCTCTCATATTCCTGTATGGGAAGAATAAACTGCGCCCCTGCCCGGCCCGGTCCCCCGGGGGGCTTCCTTTCGGGTCAGGCCCGGAACGGCTCCTCCCCTGCGGGAATCGCCTCGAGGAACTCGGCGAGGTGCTCCTCGATGTCCCGAGGGATCGTCTCCGGGACCGCCCCGCCGTTCTGGGCGCGAAGGAAATCGCCGCACGTCTCGCACCGGTCGCGGTGCACATCGAACAGCAGGGAGAGAGAAGAAGAAAGCCGCCCTTCCCGAAAGGCCCGGAGGAGTTCCTCGACCTGCCTCTTCTGCTCCTCCTCGGCCATCCTCCGGTATTTTTCGATCCCCCGGTGATGCTCCTTCGCTTTATCGAGCACGAATGTCCTCAGCCGCTCCCGGAACTCCTCGGGAATCTCGGAGAGCCGGACCTGCCGGCAGATGATCCGCGTCTTGTCGTAGGTATGCAGAAAATTCGTGCAGGAGTCGCACATCGCGATGTGGGCCTTCAGGTCCTTCTGCAGGTGTTCCTCCATGGAACCGTCGAGAAACTCCCCCAGCATGTAGACCAGCTCCTTGCAGTTCATCGCGGCTATGCCGTCTTTCCTTCCTGCAGGTACCGGGAGAGCTGTTCCCGCAGGTAGAGTCGTGCCCTGTGAAGACGCGATTTCACTGCGGGGACCGTCAGTCCCAGAATCTGCGCCGTTTCCTCGTTCGACATCCCCTCCACATCGCTCAGGACGAAGACCACCCGGTACTTCTCCGAGAGGTCGTCCGTGAATTTCCTGATCACCTGCCCCAGTTCCTTGTCGAGCATCTTCCGCTCGACCTCCTTGCTCCAGTCCTCCACGGGACTCGTGTGCATCCCGTCCTCGGTGAAGACCGGCATGAACTCCTCGATCGACACCGTCTCCTGCCGCCGCTTCCCGCGAAGCCGCATCAGGCAGGTGTTCACGCAGATGCGGTAGATCCAGGAGTAGAGAGCGGAGTTCCCCTTGAACGTGTGCGCCTTCTGGAAGACCGTCATGAAAACGTCCTGGGCCGCCTCCTCTGCGTCGCTCTCGTTCTTCAGGATAGACATCGCGAGACCGTAGATCTTTCCGTGAAACCGGTCGAAGAGAGCTTCCACGGCCTCGGGCGACCCTTTCCTGAGCTCCTTCAGCAAAACGTTGTCATCGAGCAACCGCTCGGCAGGCATGCTCGTCTCCTGTTTAGATTCGCCCAGAAGGACCGGGTTTCGACCTTTCACCTGAAATTCAACAACTATCATGTTTTTCCGGTCATGCGCAAGGACCGTCACCCTCCGCCCGAATCCCCGAATGGCGCTTGGCCGCATGCGGGATTTCCCTTACAATGGAGGAAACGCCGTGTTTCTCAGGCATGCCGGGAGATCGCAGTGAAATTGCACCGGAGCAGTTACCTCTTCACCGCCCTGGTGGTCGCCGGGGCCCTCACCTTCCTCCTTTCCCTGGCCAGACGGGAAAGGATCCTGTCGCCCCTCCCGTACTCCGGCCCGGCCGGCGGGGAAAGGGAAGGGGAGTTCGAGCTCTTCATCGGGGCGTAGGAATAATTTCAGGGAAGCCATACCCTCTCGTGGAAGATCCCCGGCGGGGGCAGCCTTACACCGTGCCGTCCGTCCGCACTCAGGGGTTGACGGGACGATGATATCGGCGAGAATGGTTTCGAACTGCCAAAAACGGCCGGGGGTATGATGAAACGGGTACTCGCTCTTCTTCCAGTGGCTATCGGAATCTTGTTGGTCGGCCTTTACGTAATTCAGCGCCCCTTGAAGGTGGACTCTTCCCTTCTTTCTTCCGAACCGACTTCCGTCGCCTCCCAGAAGATCCAGGACGTGGTAAAGCCGGGAGAGACGATGTTCGACATCTTCCAGAAGCACGAGCTCGATCTTCAGGAACTGTTCCGGCTCAAGGAAGCATCCGCCGGCGTCCACCGGCTGAGGACCATCGTCCCGGGACAACCGTACGAGATCGAGCTGGGCCCGGACAACAACGTCCTTTCCCTCACGTACCAGATCAGTGACGACGTAAAGCTCGCCATCACACGTGCCGCCCCCGGGTTCCGGGCGGAAAAAATCACGCTCCCGTATGAAAAAAAGGAAAGAAAGGTCGGGGGGGTCATCGAGAGCAACCTCTACGACTCCCTGGGCAACGGCGGGGAGGCGGCCATCCTGGCGTACGGGCTCTCCGACATCTTCTCCTGGGACATCGACTTCACGACCGATCTGCGCAAGGGCGACACCTTCAAGATCGTCGTGGAGGAGCTGTGGCGGGACGGCCGCTTCCACCGGTACGGCAACATCCTGGCCGCCGAGTTCACCACCGACGGGAACACGTACCGGGCGTTCCGGTTCGAGGAGAAGGACGGGCCGGCCGGCTACTACGACGAGGAAGGGAATTCGCTCCAGCGCTCCTTTCTGAAGGCACCGCTGAGCTACCGCCGCATCAGCTCCGGATTCAGCTACAACCGGAGGCACCCGATCCTGAAGATCCGCAGGCCCCACCTGGGCGTCGACTACGTCGCCCCCTCGGGAACCCCGGTTTCGGCGCTGGGGGACGGGACGGTCCGGTTTGCCGGGTACAAGGGGGCCAACGGCAACCTCGTGATCATCCGGCACCCCAAAGGATTCACCACCTACTACGGGCACCTCCGTAAGATCCGCAACGGGATCCGCAGGGGCGCCCGGGTCTCGCAGGGCGACGTCATCGGCTACGTCGGGGCCACCGGCCGTGCCACGGGCCCCCACCTCGATTTCCGGATGCAGAACGGAAGCCGGTTCGTCAACCCGCTCCGGGTCAACGTCCCGCGCAGGGGGGGGATCCCGAAGGAACTCCGCGCAGACTACGACAAGGTCCGGGCCGCACTCGAGCCCGAACTGGCGTCGATCGTCCCTTCGCCGCAGATGCCGGAATCCGGGGAACGGAAGGTCGCGGCAACTCGCTAAAGGCGGGCTCCTGCCGCTACTCCAGGATTTCCGTGCCGGGATTCTTCCCCCGCCACTCCTCCCACGTCGTGTCATCGGAAGAACGCTTCGAAAGCCAGCGCCGGAAATACCTCCCCTGGATCCCCATCAGACCCTTCCGGTAGGGATACCACAGCGTGTCCGTCTCCCGGTCGACCAGGACGAACGTGTTCCGATAGGTCCACCCGGACGGAACGAGCGTGAGGGTCTTTCCGTCTATCCGGCGGCTGTACACAGCCGTTAGGTCGACGAGCGGTCAATACGCGACGGCGATCTCTTCTCCCCCCAGGGTGCTGTTGGCCACCTCGTGCCTGGCCAGCCGGGGGACGGAGTATGCCCGGCTATTCTTCCCTTCCGCGACCCCGATGACGCGCAGGTTCCCGGGAAGGTCGGTCCCCTCCTTGCGTACCCGGGAGTCGTCAAGCGGGGTGAAGGCGTCTCTCCCGATCCCGTACTGGAACTCTTCCGGGCGAAACCCCAGAGATTCCGCCTGGGTGACATCCCACCGCTCGCCTCTCCGGTCCACGATAACCGTCACTCCTCCTTCCCGGGTCACCGATGCCGCACGTGCAGGATCCCCGGCGGACATCCCGAACGGAAAAAGAAGGACGATCAACAAGACAAAGCGTCGAATGCCCATGTCGGCCCTCCTGAAGATGTGTTGCGCCCTGCATGTTCGTCGCTCCGAACCGGAAAAACCTTTCACGCCAGGGGAGAGGGGGGGGGGGGGGGGGGGAGAAGGGCGGCGGTGAGGATTTCTTCCTACAATTGCGACTCGATGGGAAGGAGACGCAGGAATCCGATGCCGAACCGCTTCCAGAATCCCGTGTAGGGTTCCGTATCGAAGGTCTGCGGCTTGCCGTCGACGAGGCCGTGCCAGAGGAGGCTCTCCGACCCGTCTTCGTCTTTTTTCAGCTCCAGACGAAACGCCAGCCGTTCGATGTTTTTATCGAACCAGTCCCCCATCCCTTCCGCGAGTTCGATGTTTTTATCGAACCAGTCCCCCATCCCTTCCGCGATCTCCCGGGAGTCCACCACGACGCCGATTTCCGTATTGTGGACAATGGCCCGGGGATCGAGGTTCAGGGAGCCGATGAAGACCTGCTCGCGGTCGAACACGAACGATTTGGCGTGCAGGCTGGCCTTGGACGAGCCACCCGGCCCCTTCTTCTCTTTCCGCTGTTCCCGGGTCAGCCTCTTGTTCATCTCGTACAGTTCGACCCCGCCGCGCAGCAGCGGTTTCCTGTAGTTGGCATAGCCGGAATGTACGATGCTCACGTCGTTCGAGGCGAGCGAGTTGGTCAGGATGCGCACCCTCACGCCCCGCTTGACGAGGTCCGTCAGAAACGCGGCCCCCTCCTTTCCGGGGACGAAATAGGGGGAGAAGATGATCAGCTCCCTGTCGACCCCCTCCACGTACGGCCTGAGTTTCGGGCCCAGGGAATATTCCCTGCTGTCGATATCGTGGAGAAGCTTTTCCGGCTGGTCGTACACGACGACGGCTTCTCCCCAGGATAGATGCACCTCGTCATCCCGGAGTTTTTGGGCCAGGTCGGAATTGCGCAAGGCCGCAAGGTAGACCGAATCCTGCTGCCCGGCGACGAACTCCTGCAGCTGCCGCCCGTTTTCCTCGACCTGTTCCGGTGTCGGTGGCTTATCGACAAGCGCCGATACGGGATAGGCCAGCTCGCTGTTCCAGTAAAGATCGAAGGCGGTCGACACCTCCCGGGCGGCCGGCCCGACGGCGATGACGTCCAGATCCGCGAACTCCAGGTCCGGATCGGCCTCGAAGTATTCGTTGCCGATGTTGCGCCCTCCCAGGATCGTTACCTGGCCGTCGACCGTGAACGACTTGTTGTGCATCCGGCGGGTCACGGAGCCCATCCGCGTCACGAACTGGGAGATTCTGCCCGTCTTGCGGCTGAACGGATTGAAGATGCGGACTTCCAGGTTGGGGTGGCTGTCTGCGGCAGCCACGAGGAGATCCCGGCCTTCAAGACCCATGTCGTCTACCAGCAGACGGACCCGGACCCCCCGGTCGGCCGCCTTGAGCAGCTGGTCGGTCAGCAGCCGGCCGACGAGGTCGGCATGGTACAGGTAATACTGCACGTCGATGCTGCGTTCGGCGATTCCCCCGGATGCGCTGCTACTTCGTCGGCAAATTTTTTGCCAAGAAAGGTATCCCCCGTATCGGAGTAGGCAAACGATTCGGGGCGATTCACGTTCTCCGGCAGGGTGGCGCAGCCGGCAAGCACGATCGTCCCCGCGGCGGCCAGAAGGAACGTCCGCAAACAGCTTCCTGCAGGCATCATGATCCTTCTACACTATAAGGACGATATCCCCCCGGGCAAGCGGAAACCGATAACCCGATCATGGCGATGTCGCGGCCATTCCGGGGTTGGTCCGTCACTCCACTGTGACGCTCTTGGCAAGGTTGCGCGGCTGGTCGACGTCGGTGCCCTTCAGCACCGCCATGTGGTATGCCAGGAGCTGCAGCGGGACCACCTCGAGGATCGGGAGGGAAAGCGGCCCGCACGGCGGCAGGAAGAAGACATCCTCTGCCTTCTGGAGAAGGTCGGTGTCTCCTTCGGTTCCCAGCGCGATCACGCGCCCTCCGCGGGTACGCGCCTCCTCGAGGTTGGAAACGGTCTTCTCGTACGTGTCCCCTTTGGAACACAGGACCAGCACCGGCATATGCTCGTCGATCAGGGCGATCGGCCCGTGCTTCATCTCGCCGGCGGGGTACCCTTCCGCGTGGATGTAGGAGATCTCCTTGAGCTTGAGCGCACCCTCGAGCCGCGCCCCAGGTAGAGGAAATCCCTGGAGTCCTTGTACTTGCGGGCGATCTCCGCGATCTCCTCCTCCCTTTTGAGCACCTCCTCGATCTTGCGCGGCAACTCGCCGATGTCCAGGAGGTGGGAGGCCGCATCCTGCGGGGATACTACCCCGCGGACTCTCCCGAGATGTACCGCCAGCAGGTAGAGCGCCGCCAGCTGCGTCGTGAACGCCTTGGTGGACGCCACTCCGATCTCCGGGCCCGCGTGGGTGTAGATCACCCCGTCGGACTCCCGCGCGATCGTGGAGGAGACGACGTTGCAGATCGCCACCGAGAACGCCCCCTTGCGCCTGGCCTCCCGGAGGCCCGCCAGCGTGTCGGCCGTCTCGCCGGACTGGGAGATCGGAACGCAGAGGGTCCCCTTCTCCACCACGGGATTCCGGTACCGGTACTCCGAGCCCAGGTCTACCTCCACGGCCAGGCGTGCGAGCCCCTCGATCAGGAACTTTCCGATCAGGCCGGCGTGCCAGGAGGTGCCGCACGCCACGATGAGGACCCGCGAGAGGGTGCGGAGCTCCTCCTCCGAGAGCGGAAGCGTGTCGAAGAAGACCTCGCCGGTCTCCGCGAGGACCCGGCCCGTCAGCGTGTCCAGGATCGCCCGCGGCTGCTCGTGGATCTCCTTGAGCATGAAGTGGCGGTAGCCGCCCTTTTCCGCCTGGACGGGAGACCAGTCGATGTAGACCGTCGGGCGCTCTTTCGGGATCCCGGAGAAATCGGTCAGCCTCAGGCCTTCCGGCCCGGCGACGACGATCTCCCCGTCCTCGAGAAAGAGTGCGTTGCGGGTGTAGGAAAGCAGAGGGGGGAGGTCCGAGGCCAGAAACGTCTCCCCCTCGCCCACCCCCACGACCATCGGGCAGTTGAGACGGGCCCCCACCAGCGTCCCCGGCTCCGCTTCGGAGAGGCAAAGGAAAGCGTACGACCCGTGAAGCGCAGCCACCGTCTTGCGCACGGCCTCCTCGAGGCCCAGGCCCCCCGAGAGATACTCGTCGACGAGGTGGGCAATCACCTCGGTGTCGGTCTCCGAAACAAAATTCCGTCCCTTCGCGGTCAGGAGTTCCTTGAGCGTGCGGTGGTTCTCCACGATCCCGTTGTGGACGACGGCCACCCGCCCCGTCTTGTGGGGGTGGGCGTTATCGTCCGACGGCCGGCCGTGGGTCGCCCACCGGGTATGCCCGACGCCGCACGTTCCGTTGACCGGGTCGCGGGCGACAAGGTCCAGCAGGCGCGAGATCTTCCCCTCGCTCTTCCGGATGACGATCTCCCTCCCGTCGCAGACGGCCACCCCCGCGGAATCGTACCCCCGGTACTCCAGCCGGCGAAGGCCGTCCAGGAGGATCTCCCCGCACTGCCTGGGCCCCGTGTATCCCACGATCCCGCACATGGTTCAGGCCTTCTTTCTCGAAGGGGGGATCTTGAGCCCCGCCTTCCGGGGCAGATCCGGCATTTTCCTGATCACCCAGTCGGTGATGTTTTTCTGCTCCACCCGGGACAGGGCCAGGGCGAAAGGCGGGACATCCTTGGTGATGGTCGCGCCCGCCCCGACGAGAGCCCCTTTTCCGATCGTGACCGGCGCGACGAACTGCGTGTCGCTGCCGACGAAGACCCCGTCGCCGATCACGGTCGTGTGCTTGGCAAGCCCGTCGAAGTTGCAGGTGATCGTCCCCGCGCCGATGTTGGCCTTCTGCCCCACGATCGAGTCGCCGATATAGGAGAGGTGGTTCGCCTTCGACCCTTTCCCGAAACGGGTTTTCTTCATCTCCACGAAATTGCCGATGCGCGCATCTTCCCCGACATCGACTCCCGGCCGCAAATGGGCGAACGGTCCCAGAATCGCCCCCTTCCGGACGTGCGAATCGGTGAGCACCGAGTACGGCTTCAGCTGCGCGCCGTCGTCCACCCTGCAGTTCTCCACTACGCAACCCGCCTGGATCCTGACCCCTTTCCCGATCCTCGTCTTCCCGAGAAGCACGACCCCGGGCTCGATCACCGAGTCGGCCCCCACGGAGACTTCCGGTTCGATGTAGGCGGCGTCCGGCACCGGCAACGTCACCCCGGCGTCCATCAGGGCGTCGATCTTCGCCCGCCGCAGGACCTCGGTGGCCTCGGCAAGCTCCTTCCGCGAGTTGATCCCGCGCACCTCGTCGGGATTGCCGGCGATGACGGGGACGACGATCTTCCCCTCCTGAAGGGCCTGCACGACGAGGTCGGTCAGGTAGAACTCCCTCTGCACATTGACGTCCGTCAGGCGCGGGAGGTTCCTCCGCAGGAACTTCCGGTCGAAGACGTACGTCCCCGAGTTCACCTCCCGGATCTTCCGGATCTCGGGACCGCCGTCCCTCTCCTCGACGATGCGGGCGATGGTGCCGTCCGGGTTCCTCACCACCCGGCCGTACCCGGAGGGGTCGGGCAGGATCCCGGTCAGCACGGACGCGGCCGCCTTCCTTCGTCTCCGGGCCGCGATGAGTCCGCGGATGGTCCGGGGCCGGACGAGCGGGGCGTCCCCGCACAGGACGACGACCTCTTTCGCCCGGGAGGACAGCACGGAAAGACCGCAGCGCGCGGCGTCTCCCGTTCCGAGCTGGTTCTCCTGGATCGCGACCTTCCCGCCGAACTCCTCCACCACCCCGAGCAGCTTCTCCCGCCCCTGTCCGAGCACGAAGACGATCTCGGCGACACCGGCTGCCCTGGTGGCCCGCGCGACGTGCCAAAGCATCGGCTTGCCCGAAACAGCGTGTGCCACCTTGGGAAGGGAGGACCTCATCCTCTTCCCCAGGCCCGCTGCAAGAATGATCGCAGAGATCTCCGCCATGGACCTCCCTCTCTCCGGAATGGTACAATTGCCAACGTCTTGCCGTAGGTAAGTGTACCCGGTTTCCCCGGGAAAAGGGAACGCCGAAAGTGATAAATATCAAGGATGCCCTGGACAGAATCGAGAAGGACCTCATCGAGCTGAAGCGCCAGTATGACCTCTTTTTCCAGGGGGTCAGACGGACCGAGCCCCAGGACGAGCGCAAGGTCCTGGAGTGGATGGTCAAGCGGCTGGGGCAGCGGAAACTGCCGAACACCCTGGACCAGTTCCGGTTCAACTCCCTGCAGAGCAGGTTCTTTTCCTATTCGAACCTCTGGGTCCGGATGATTCGGGATCTGGAGGAGGGGCGACTCGCGCGGGACACCCGGGGGAATCTCGTCCGCACGAAAGCCCCCGCGGGGGAACCGGTCCCCCCGGACCACCTCGACAAGGTGCTCGAGCAGCTCAGGGACGCCCGGCAGGAGTGCGGCCTCCCCACGGACACGAAGGATCTCGACTCTCTCCGGGAGATGCTTCGGTCCCGCGCCGCCGAAATCGCCGGGAGGTCCGGGGACCGGCAGGTCGAGTTCCGCGTCACGATCGAAGGGGGAAAACCGAAAGTCAAGGCGGGGCTGCGGTAGACGGGTACATCGGTTGGCCGGTGAGGGAGGGGCGCTCCGGCCCCGGCCCTCACTCGGCGGCGGACATCCGGACGATCGCCCTCTGGAGGGCACCCCACATCTTGGTGTACGAATCGTCGTCCATGGACATGTCCTTGATGGCGCCCTCGGCCCGATCGTGGGCCCGGCGCGCGCGGTCGACGTCGATCTCCTCCGCCTTCTCCGCGACGTCCGCCATGACGACCACCCGGTCCGCCGTCACCTCCGCGAATCCGCCGCCCAGCGCCACCTTCCTCACCTCGTCCCCCTTCCGGTAGCGAAGTACCCCGATGGAAAGGATCGCCAGGAACTGGGTATGATCGGGCAGCACCCCGAACTCCCCTTCGTAGCCGGGGACAATGACCTCGTCCACCTCCTCGGAAACCAGGAGGCGCTCCGGGGTAACCAGTTCCAGCTTGACCGTCGAAGCCATCGCGCTCTTCTCCCCTATGCCGTAGCGAGAAGCTTCTTCCCCTTCTCGATCGCTTCCTCGATCGTCCCGACCATGTAGAAAGCCTGCTCGGGGAGATCGTCGTGCTTGCCCTCGACGATCTCCTGGAAGGACTTGATCGTGTCCTCGAGGCGCACGTACTTGCCCGGGATGCCGGTGAACTGCTCGGCGACGAAGAAGGGCTGCGACAGGAATCGCTGGATCTTGCGGGCGCGGGAAACCAGCAGCTTGTCATCCTCCGAGAGCTCGTCCATGCCGAGGATCGCGATGATGTCCTGGAGGTCCTTGT
>WOR8_10009895_pt1 | contig 10091 bp, 14 predicted proteins | sample DeeMarSeWOR38_10_FD_19890 | JGI IMG/M metagenome (IMG submission 19890)
AGACTTTTCGGCGTCAAAGCTGGAGGAAACTACGCTGAGGCAGGTCGAAAGCGAAACGGCGAAAACATACTTCACTTAGCAAAACCTCTGGAGCAAGTTGCCTCAGAATCACAGTTAAACCTCGACGAACTTATCCTTAGACTGGGAAAAATCTGTAATTTGCTTTTCAAAGCCAGAGAAAAACGAGTTCACCCAGCTAAAGACGACAAGATTCTGGTGGATTGGAACGGTTTGATGATTGCCGCTTTGGCAAAAGCCAGCAGCGTTTTCGGCGAGCCGCGGTACCTGCAAGCCGCAGTCAAAACCGCTGGTTTCATGTTGGAGAAGATGAGGGATGAGAACGGAACGCTTTATCATCGTTACGCGAAAGGGGAAAGGGCGATAGAGGGGTTTCTTGACGATTATGCTTTTCTTGTGTGGGGGCTGGTGGAAATTTATGAGGCAGGCTTTGAGGAGGGTTACTTACGGGCGGCGGTGGACTTAACCAATACAATGGTCTCGCGGTTTTGGGACGACGATGCTGGCGGTTTCTACTTCACGGCAAAAGGCTCGGAGAACGCGGTGCCTAGAAGAAAACAGGTGTATGATGGCGCGTTGCCTTCAGGTAATTCTGTGGCGTTGCTGAACCTGTTGCGTTTGTCGCTTTTGACTGGGGAAGCAAAGTACAGAGAGTTCGCCAGCCAAGTAATCAGGGTGTTTTCTGAAGACGTAAAGAGGGCGCCTGCAGCGCACACGTTTATGCTTCTTGGAGTGGACCTTGCTGTTGGACCCGCTTACAACGTCATTTTAGTCGGTGACCCCCAAGAAGACGGCGTGCAAAATATGCTTAGCGCTTTGAAAACGGGTTATCTGCCTAAAATGGTGGTTTCGCTGCGTTTACCTGACAAGGCTGGTTTGGGCTACGAGAAAATCGAGGGCAAAGCCACGGCTTACGTGTGCCGCGGACAGACTTGCATGCCTCCCACGAATAAACCAGAGAAAATGTTGGAGTTACTCGGGCTGGCGTAAGCAGAAAAGCAAGTTGCATGGGGTTCGTTTTTGTTGGGAACAAAATTGCTCGAAGAAATGATGGTTTATGTTGGTGATGGCCGTGTCCCAAGCGGAAGCGTCATTGTTTCGCCGTTTCTTATTATTGTCACGTCGATTGTTTGGTCTGGTGAAATGTTTTCTTCCAGAAAAGTTGAAAGGTCATCAATGCCTTTGATTCTTGCTCCGTCTAACGCTATTACGATGTCGCCTCCAACCGTGACAGTTTCCCCAGCAACTGTGACTTGACTGGTTCCTCCTTGAAGACCTGCGTCATCAGCAGGTCCGCCGCTTGCAACCTGAACGACCAGCCAGCCGTAAGTCACGTCTACGCCCATTGCATTTGCGATTTCGTAGGTCATGTCTGTTCCAGATGCACCTAGCCAGGGATGTTGATTGAAAGAGCCCTCGGTTACTAATGATTCAATCTCGCGCAGCACAGTAGCGCGCGCTACATTGACATATACAGAAAGACGCGGTCACAATTCACCTTTGGGCTAATCATATTCTCACTAGTTTTCCTCTTGAGAGCCCTCACCGCAAATCCGTTATTCATGTGGGTTTTCGGTTTCAAAGCTTTTGGTCTAGGACCATTCGCCTTGCTTCCAGACCTATTCGAGCTTGCAGCATTATCGGTACTGTTATACCTCAGCGCCAAATACTAGGAAGGCTTACGGGAACAGCCATGAAAAAGAAAGTGTTCATCTCAGGTCCCATTCTGGGCATGGAAACCAACCAAGGCTACAGAAAAACCATCACCGAAATCTGCGAAAAACTGGGCTTTGACGTTATTGACCCGTGGCACCGCGAAAAAAGCCTCTACAAAGGCGACGAGCAGTGGTGGTGGCCTAATGTTCCAGCCGCTGGTTTTGTTCAAAGAGACTTAGAGGACGCTGAACGCTGCGACGTCATGATTGTTTACTTGCCCAAACTTTCTGCGGGAGCATGCATGGAACTGTTTTACGCCAAACGCAAAGGAAAAAAGATTATAATAGTTTCCCAAATGGAAAGCTTGAGCCCATGGATTAAAATACACTCAGACGCCAGAGTGAAAAACTTTAACGAGCTAGAGGATGAACTAAAAAAACTCCGATAACCATTGTTATTTCTTAAACGCTTCAGTTTTAAGGCTCAGGCAGTGACTAAACGCTGGTTTGCCTATTTTTTGTTTGAAAAACGCGTCAATACGATAGACCCCCCTCCTCCTTTTCTGCATTGATTGGCTAATGGGCAGCAAATAGGTGCGACTCGCGTTTTCAACATGCTTTTGAGCGTTTTCTGCGCCAATACGAGACCTACCCCCCTCTATAGGTTTCTGCAATGAATTTCTATTAGGCTCCTAATAGGCGGCAAATATGCTGGTGTTCCTGTCAATTCGGGCGTAAACAGAATAGCCCGTGACTTGATTCAAGCTGGCTCTTTGGCTTTCACCTCCCAAGTTCACCAAAAAACGCGGAAAAACACAGCCCCTTAAGAACCCTAACGAAAGTCACCAGTGTCAAGATTCACAGTATTAAAATTTAGTATGTCGGAATAAACTGTCGATTAATTGGTTCTATAAAAGTTGTTTATAACTTGAAAGTGAATAGGCATTCTTGCTTATTTTCTTTTGATTAGATAGATTAGCAAGCCTAAGCCAGCGCTTATCACTGCAACTGCGATAGCCACACCTATTACGATTTCCTGTTCTGTTTGTTGAGGTTCTTGGTAAGGTGTTAGTGTTGGCGTCGTTGCAGGTGAAGGCGTTGCAGTCTGCCCCTCGCCGATAGTTATTGTTTGTGTGTTGCTCCAATCACTTGATTGACCAGTGAATGTCACATCATAAACGTCCATAAAGTACCATGGTTCCCTAGAATAAGTTTTATATCCTATTAGTGCTTGCACTTGAAAATCCACCTTACCACTTGTCAGAGTTTCACCAGCAAAAGCAAACTTGCCTAAAGGGAACGATATTTCTGTGTATTCAGGAACCGAGTCATCATCCAGATACGTTGGTGTGAAATTGTAAGCTTGTTGCCAATATTCCTGAAAACTTCCTTTGAAGCGCACAGTATAAAATAATCCGATTGAAGTGCCGTTATCATAGTAATGAGTAAAAGGTTGGTTCTTAATCTTTAAAACTATGGACTTATTTTCTACATGATAACCTTCTTCAGTCATCACATTTTCTCCTGTGTATGGGTTTATTTCGTAAGTTGGTGGAACATAATACGAATTATCTACAAACTTCAAAGTGAATTCTGGGATAGAAGGCTTAGGTGTGTCATTTGCATCTACAGAAGCTTGAACTATTCCAAGATACATGGTGGTAGCTAATGCTGAAAGTAAAAGTGCTATTATGAAGTATGCTCTTAGCATTTTCACCCCAAGCACCAAATAATGTTAGTGTGTTTCACCTGTAAAGGCATTCTTGTAAAGATTTCTTGACTCAATTTTTCTTGACACGCGTCCGTTTGCTTACCTATATCTTCAGAGTACGCGGTAAAAGAAAAGATGAGAAGAGGTTATTCCATGTCTGTGTATCCGTATTTTTGAAGGTATCTCGGTTTAGTCCTTGGGTTCTTGGATGTTTGTTCGGTCATTTTTTTAACGAAATTTTTGATGTCTTCTGCGCTTCCGTGAACAACTATGTGGCCGTCTTTTTCTTCGCGGAAGGAAAGGTTTGTTTCTTCTGCAAGTTGCTTCAGTTTCTCTGCGGGCAAACTGGTTAACGGCTCAACGCGAATCCACTTTTGGTCGCGCGGAACACCCGTGATGAACGTAGTCTCTTCCTTTTCTTTTACTTCACACACTCCACATGTTTGGCACATGTCACAGTTGGCTTCTTCTATGCGCTTGAGCCACGCGTCGATGCGTGCGGGTGGAAACTTTTTTTGTGCTTCAGTGACGAGGTAGGCTTCTACGCTTCCAAGGTACTGCTCGATTTTCGGTGCGGTTTCGCCTCGGTCTCTCTCTGACGCATCTAGGACTTTCATGAGGATTTTCGCGGATTTCAAATCGTTCATAACATTCGGCGGGGTTGCTACGCCTTTTTTCCGAAGCTCAATAACTATTTCTTCCAGAACTTTCCAAACAGCCTCGTAACCCATACCACGTCCCACACTTCCCTTAACATGGCACGGCATTATAAAGAGTTACCATACAGTTTTCCCCGTACAACCTTAAACCCTGCAAAGTGTCAGGCGGCATAACCGCTTGCCCAAACTTTGGTTACCCGCCGGTTAACTGGCTCTCTTTTTTTGTGTGGTTTCAACTGCTTCAATGAATTCGCTTAGAATGTTGTAGGTTACTCCCCAAACTACCGCGTCTGCAAACCTGTACGCGGGAACCTTTCCGAAACTAAACTCCACCATACCCTTGCTCTGAACAACCTCTTCATAAGGCACCCAAATGAACGATTCCAACTCCGCCCTGTTCAACTTCAGCCGAGGCTCATCATCCAAAAGCACCACAAAAGGCAAAATTTTGAAGTCAGGTCTCAGCTCCGACCGCACAGCATCTAATACTCCCAGAAACCGGCACGAGTCAAGCGCTACCCCCGTCTCCTCCAACGTCTCCCGCATAACCGTCTCTCTCAGGCTCCCATCCTTAGGCTCCCGCTTTCCGCCGGGAAGAGCCATATGCCCCGACCAAGTATCCGACGGATTCTCAACCCGCTTCACCAAAAGCAAGTCAAAGTCACCTCGCCTAGGCTTCAAAAGCAAAGCCACAGCCGCATTCGCACCCTGCTCATCTGAAACGGCTTTCAATGCCGCGGGCAGTTTCGCAATGACTTCCGCGCTAACCATCTGGACTCACTCATGCTGAAAGGGCACGCTGTTATATTTGAATTATTCATCTACATAAGAAAATATTGGCTACGCCCAAGCATGCAGCTTAGCTCTTTTTTGTTGCTGCAAGCTTAAGGCTTTCAAGCGCGATGCCATTGTACTGTCTTTCGCTTATCTCTTTGTCTTCAGCGAGAATCTTCACCTCAAAACCAGCCCGTTCTATTTCACGCACATAATCATCTTTCAGCAACGCGCCCGCCACACAACCACAAAGGAGCTCAGCGTCACTTTTTTGCTTACCGCTGAGTTCTTTCAGAAGAACAATGTCGGAAACGTATATCCTGCCGCCGCTTCTTAAAACCCGATACGCCTCACTGAAGACCCGGGCTTTGTCTGGAGCGAGATTTATCACGCAGTTGCTGATTACAACGTCAACCGACCCGCTTTCAACGGGCAAATCCTCGATGTCCCCCAGCCTAAACTCAACATTAGCGTAACCGTACTTCGCGGCTATCGCCTTGGCTTTGTTAACCATCTCTTCAGTCATGTCAACACCGATTACCTTGCCCGACGCACCAACCTTCTTTGCCGCTAAGAAACTGTCAAACCCTGCACCGCTACCCAAGTCCAACACCACATCACCCTCTTTCAGATCTCCCAGCGCCGTAGGATTACCGCAGCCAAGCCCAAGGTTAGCTTCAGGAACCACACTTAGCTCCTCATCAGAATAACCAATGCTTTTCGAGATTTCCTGAGCCGCATTCTGGTCGCCGCAGCCGCAACTACAACAAGAACAGGAGCCGCTTTCTGCAGCTATTTTGCCGTAAGCCTGCTTCACTGTCTTTTTTACTTCTGTAGGCTTCAAACTGTTCACTCTCCAGTCAGGTGTATAGATAACAATATTTAAATATTTATATAAACAGTACCAACAATCAACGGTGGACATTTATGGGTCAAAATGGGAAGCAATGGAGTCGAAGCGACATAATCTACGGCGTCGTCGCCCCAGTTCTTGTAGTCTTGCTCATCGTGGCAATATCCCAGTTAGGCAGGCTCTTTGGCGGGGGATTTGAGGGACTTAGCGGCATAGTGATTGGAATCACAATGGAGCTCCAAGAAATAGTTTTGATAGCTGTGGTTCCGCTTTTGCTCGGGTTGGTTTGGAACCAGTGGGCAGGTGGAGCATCAGGTTTTCTGATGGGAAGTATCTATGCACTGTATTGGGCAGACAGTTATCGCTCCCCCATGGCTGGGAACATCACGGGTTCAGGTACCGTATTGTTAGCGTATCTTCTTAGTGCAATGCTAATCGGTTACATGGCTGGCACATTAAACAAACGCTCAAACAATTTCCGCAGAATGCTCATCTCCGGAGTAGTAGCGGCAACTATCGGGGGCGTTCTGCTTTTCGGGGTCTTTCAGCTTTCACCCGCAAACGTGGTAACTGGCTTAGACGGTTTCTTGCTTACTGTGTTGTCACGAACAGCCTGCGGAGCAATAATACCCCTAATAGCTAAGGTTTTCATGTGGTATGGAATTACCGTAAACAAAAGCCAAGTTACGTAAACATTGATTTTAAAAGTTAGGTTGCGCCCTTTCGTAATTTACGAATTATCTCGCGGGTTTCCTTTTTGGAAGGGAATTTGATGGCGCCGACGGGGCATTGCTCTTGGCAGCCTGTGCAGAACACCACGCAGTTGTTAGGATTTTTCACGATTGACCTCTTGTTTCCTTCTTTCTCTTCGAATTCGTACACGCCGAGCGTGCAGTAATCTGCGCATTTTCCGCAGTTGACGCATTTTTCATAGTTGATGAATGTATATAACAATATTTAAATATTTATATGAACTACTCTTGATTATGCCTTCAAAACCAAACAATCTAACACGCTTCAGAGCCAAAATCTTCAACGCACTCTCAGACCCAATCAGACTCGAAATAATAGACTTCTTGCGCGACGGAGAAAAATGCGTCTGCGAAATCACACCCCACTTGAAACTACTCCAGCCAGTTGTCTCACGCCACCTAAAAATACTCAAAAACGCCGGCTTAGTCAAACGAAGAAAACAAGGCACATGGCACATGTACTCACTAACAACCCCTGAAGTTTGCGACATAATCGACCGCTTAACTCCGGAATTGCTTGAGGCGCTTAAACAGAGAATAATCGAGCAAATAGCTTGAAAAATGCGAAGGTAAGCATTAATGGAGCAAACGTGCGAAGAAGTTCAATTAGGCTTTTTCGAGAAATACCTTGCTTTATGGGTTTTCTTATGCATGGTCATCGGGCTTATGCTGTCGCAGCTTATTCCAGAGCTAAGCATCGCCATAAACAACCTCCAGTTCGCTGGAATCTCGATACCGATTGGCGTGTGCCTCTTTCTAATAAAAAGCTAGCTAAAAAACCCAAACCGATCATCTTAACGCTGATATCAAACTGGGTTTGGGCTCCCATAGTAACGGCTTTGCTGGCGTACTACGTCCTCGCAGGCAACGACCAGCTGATTGTTGCCTTGATACTGCTTGGGTCCAGTCCCTGCACGGCTATGGTTTGCATCTGGGGTGCCCTCGCCAACGGAAACCAAGAGCAGAACGTAGTCAACACAAGCCTAAACACCATAACAATCATGTTCCTGTACGCACCCATCGTTACGCTGCTGACAGGCGTCCAGAACATCCAGATCGACCGCTTAGCGCTTCTCATGTCCGTACTCGTATTCATCGGCGTTCCACTCGTTTTAGGCGTCATCTCAAAGAGAGCCCTTAAAGCCAGAAAAGGCGAAGCATGGTTCCAAGAGACTTTTAGGCCAGCGGTGGGAAACGTTGCCGTGGTCGCTCTTTTAGCAACGTTGGTTGTGCTGTTCTCGCTGAACGGGCAAGTGCTAATACAACATCCAGAGGAGATGGTGCTGGTTTCCATTCCGCTGCTGCTGGGCTTCTTCATAATTGTCGGTTTGAACCTGCTGGTTACGCGGTTTGCAGGACTCAGGTACAAGGAGGGCATAATCGCCGTGATAATAGGGTCTTCCAGCCACTTCGAAATCGCCATCGCCACAGCCGTCAGCATCTACGGTTTAGGCTCTCAAGCTGCGCTGGGAACCACAATGGGGCTGTTCTGGGAAGTCCCCGTAATGCTCAGCCTCGTGTACTTAGGCAAGAAACTCGGAAAAAGAGGCTTCTGGAAAAGTTAGGTTGTCCAGAACGAGAACACCTGCAAGTTCTCGCCGAGTTCCCGCTTGATGAACCGAACTACGTCTTCGTCGGTTAAACAGCGTACTCCGTTCTTGTCTTCGCGTATCTGGATACCTGTTTCTCTCATAACGTTTTCTTTTCCTCTGGGAAAATCAAGGTAAACGTGGTAGCCGCCTCGCGCCAGAAGAATGAACCTTAACGCCGTAAGCTCTTTCGTCTTCGACATGGCGTTTTGGTCAATGCTGTAAACGATTGAGCCAGGCTTTAACTTAAGTACTAAACTCTTGAACTCCGTCCACTTCCTGACTCGAACCAGATCACTCAATTCCAAGCCTCATCTACAGAAGACTCATTTTTCTTTGTTTTCTTCCGAGGTGCCCATCATTGTTTGCGCGATTCGCGGCTTTTTGTCGCTGGTTTTTGGCTTAAGTAGCTCCTCAACTAGCTTGAATTGCCGTTGGTAAATGTGGCAGTTCTTTGAGTGAAAAATTAGCTTCCCAGTCTCCAACGAGAGGGTACCAAGTCTGTTGATATCTTTCACGAAAGCCTCATTGAAAAGCTGCAGTCCCGCGATGTTGGCGGGTAAACCTGCGTACGCATCCCATGACCTGAAATAGCATGTTAAATGCATTTTTCCGTTAAGAATCTCAGTGTCAATCAGGCTCAAGCAGGGTGGTTCATGTCTTCTCGCATCAATGCTTTTCCGTATGTCCCCTGGTAGTCTGATGACCATGGTAACTTGCCTATCCCGCTGTTCCTGCACATACCTTTTCACGGCTTCTTCTATCTGATTGATGGGATGGTTGAGTCTGCTGCCGTAAGTGTATGTTTCATCCTGCTGTTTCTCGCCGCACCACAAGTACTCCAACGCATAACCTTGAATGTACTTAATGTCGCAAGGAGCTTTATCGCTTACTAAAGGCCTATTTTCTGGGTGCGTAATTTCTATTGTCAAATTGAGCTTCTTGGTCTCAGTGACCTCCGAGCCGTAGCCCACCTGAAAACTGTCGCCCTCACTCCAAATATGGCTTAACGCTTGAAACCAAGCGTCTGGGCAGTCGAACGCCGTGATTTTTACATGCTTCATAACTATCGTCTCCAGAATTTTCCGCCAACCGATGCTTCGAAACTACTTTGCCTACTTCGCCCATATAAATCCTCAGTTTTAGGACGGAAAAGTGGCTGGGCATACTTTGTTCCTTATCTCACTCCCAAAAAGTACTCTCAAAAGCATCAGTTATGGGTGTTGTTGATGAATAAAACTTTTATATATGATGGGTTTCGCATATGCATATATTGACTAATGGAGCACGGTGTTATTATGGAACCGAGTAAAAAACCATTGAACGTCCTCATCAAACAGTTACACGGAAACATTGAAGTCGTCCTCAAAAACGGCTGCGAGTACAAGGGAAAAATGATCAAATGCGACGGACATATGAATATCCTTCTGGAAGGTGCAACTGAATGCAAGCAAGAGCAGTTGCTCACGAACTACGGAAACGTTCTGCTCCGAGGAAACAACATACTCTACATAATATTAGACGCCACTAAACACTGAAACACACGCGCCCTGCCTTTTCCAATCACGTAACTTCCATCGTCCTAAACCTTAATTTTTACGCTCTTTGCTCTTTTGGAAAAATATGCTTTTACTCATAGCTGTTTCTGTGACCTTTAATGTCTTGAGAACTGCGCTTTGCAATCTGCGAAACACGTGAACCGCAATTTCTCCAGATATTGCCGTTTCGGAGTTCTACTTATATGCAAGTTTGTTTTCTTAATTTCTAGAAGCGCCAAGTCCACACTAAGCAGATGTCTCATCTGAAACGGGAATGGCTTAGGTTTTGAAGATGGTAGTCGATCAAGATAGCGTGTCAAAAATAATTTCCGTGCTATCGCATCCTCTGCGAAGGGAAATACTCCTAATTCTCAGCAATAGGGGTGACTGTACTTTCACAGGTTTACTGAATGTGCTGAAAGTGGACACGGGCAAACTGAGTTTTCACCTTCGCACTCTTTCGGCTTTCATAGAGCAGACGCCGACTGGCAAGTACAAACTGAGCAAAACAGGCGAAAATGCAGTAAGAGTTATTATCGATG
>WOR8_10007959_pt1 | contig 10090 bp, 4 predicted proteins | sample DeeMarSeWOR38_10_FD_19890 | JGI IMG/M metagenome (IMG submission 19890)
TCCGTATTTTAAAAGGCCTGCGCAACCTGTCCAATACGGTTGTGGTCGTCGAGCATGATCCGGAAATTATCCGCGAAAGCGATTATCTGCTGGATCTGGGACCCCGGGCCGGAGAAAAAGGCGGCAAAGTCATGTATTTTGGCCCCACCGCCAATGTCAACGGCTCGCTGACCGGTCAGTATCTGAAGGGCCAACGCCGCATCGGGCTGGACACCCCGCAACGCAGCCCCCAAAAAAACCGCTGGATTGCGATAAAGAAAGCTGCTGAAAATAATTTAAAAAACATCGATGTTCATATACCGCTGGGGCTGTTTGTCTGCCTGACCGGCGTATCCGGATCCGGCAAATCCACGCTGGCTGAAGAAATTCTTTACAAAGCCGCCAAACGCGCCCTGGGCGACCCTCAGGACCGGCCCGGTCGGCACCAGAAAATCAGCGGAATCGGCCACATCGATGATGTGGTCCTGATCGACCAGCGCGCCATTGGCCGCACTCCGCGGGCCAACGCGCTGACATACACCAAGGCCCTCGATCCCATCCGTAAACTGCTGGCCGACACCGATGCGGCCCGCGCCAGAAGCTTCGGGCCGGGCTATTTTTCCTTTAACGTCGAGGGCGGACGCTGTGAGACCTGCAAAGGCGATGGATTTGAAAAAGTGGAGATGCAGTTTCTGTCGGATGTGTTCATCACCTGCCCCGACTGCCGGGGCCGGCGCTTCATGGAAGCGATTCTGCTAGTCACCTACCGGGGCAAGAACATCAACGATATTCTCAATCTAACCGTCAGCCAGGCCCTGGAATTTTTTGACGATCAACCCAAAATTGTGAGCGCCCTGCAACCGCTGGCCGATGTCGGCCTGAGCTATCTGCGCCTGGGCCAACCCATCAACACCCTGTCGGGCGGTGAAGCCCAGCGCCTGAAACTGTCGCGCCATTTAACGACCGACGGCAATAAGGCCGAGCATCGCCTGTTCATATTTGATGAGCCCACCACCGGCCTGCATTTTGACGACATCGGCAAACTGCTTGCCGCTTTGCAACGCCTGGTGGATGGCGGCAATACGGTTCTAGTCATCGAGCACAATATGGATGTGATCAAGACCGCCGACTGGGTGATCGATCTGGGGCCCGAGGGCGGCGATGACGGCGGTCGGCTGGTCGCCAGCGGCACACCCCGACAAATTGCCCGCAACAACGACTCGCACACCGGACGGTTTTTAAAAGCCTATCTGGATGGCAGGGGACGGCTGAAACGCTCCAAATCAGGCCGAGCGGCGGGCCTTGCCGATCCGATGACCGCATTCAGCACGTCGGCGGCATCGGACCACATTGCCTTAAAAGGCGCCCGGGAGCACAATTTAAAAAACATCAGCCTGACCGTTCCCCAGAACGAGCTGGTGGTGCTCAGCGGGGTTTCGGGATCGGGCAAATCCACCCTGGCTTTCGATATTCTGTTTGCTGAAGGGCAGCGTCGCTACCTGGAAAGCCTGGCGCCCTACGTGCGCCAGTACATGAAAATACTGGAACGTCCGGATGTGGATCTGGTCACCGGCCTGGCGCCCACCGTCGCCATCGAACAGCGCATCAGCCATTCCAGCCGCCGCTCGACAGTGGCGACCCTTACCGAAATCTATCATTTTCTCCGGCTGCTGTTCAGCAAACTGGGCCGCCAGCATTGCCCGGGATGCGACCGGCAACTGACAGCACAAAGCCAGGATGCCATCGTCACGCAGCTGCGCAAACGATCTGCCCGCAAGCCGGCCACCGTTCTGGCCACCCAGGTTTTCGGGCGCAAGGGCTTTCACAAGGAAGTGCTGGCCCGGGCGCTGAAAAAAGGATTTAGAGAGGCCCGCATCGATGGCCGTTTGACCGCGCTCGAGGAGGGCATGGCTTTGAGCCGCTATCACGAGCACACGATCGAGCTGATCGTCGGGCAGCTGCCGTCCAAAAATCTGGCGTCACTGGTGGATCAGGCGCTTAAAATCGGCAAGGGCAGCCTCACGCTTTTGGACCGCCACGGTCAGGAAGAGATTTTGAGCCTGTCCGGAACCTGCCCGACCTGCGGTATCAGTCTGGAGCCGCTTGATCCGCGGCTGTTTTCATTCAACAGCAAACAGGGCGCCTGCCCGGCTTGCGGCGGACTGGGTGTTACCGGCTTTGTGGAAATCGAGGATGATGAAGAACCTGTCGAAAGCGCGGTTTGTGATGCATGCGCCGGCAGCCGACTCAAGCCCCAGGCCCTGGCGGTCAAGGTTGGCGGTCATTCCATCTGGGATCTGGTGCAAAAACCGGCCCGCGACACATTTGACGCCATCAAAAAATTAAAGTTTGCCAGGCTGCAACAGCCGATTGCCGAGCCGGTGGTCAGCGAAATCCTGACCCGGCTGTCTTTGCTCAACCAGCTGGGTTTGTCCTACCTGTCGCTGTCACGCAGCGGCGACACCCTGTCCGGAGGTGAAGCCCAGCGGGTTCGCCTGGCCGCCCAGCTGGGCTCCAATCTGACCGGGGTTTGCTATATTCTGGATGAGCCCACCATCGGCCTGCATGCCCGCGATAACGGGATACTGATCGATGCCCTCAAGACCCTGCGGGATCGGGGCAACAGCATTCTGGTGGTCGAACATGACGAGGAAACCATTCGGGCGGCGGACACGATCATCGATCTGGGACCCGGCGCCGGGCAGGATGGCGGCAGGGTGGTGGCATCCGGCGGATTGAGCCAATTGAAAAAAGCGAAAGCTTCGATTACCGGTGCATTGATCGACGGCCATCCCAAAAAGATTTCTTCGCGCCTCAGGCCTTACCGCACGGCCAAAAAATTGAAGGTTCAGGGCGCGCAAACCCATAATCTGAAGAATATCAGCACGAATTTACCCCTGGGCCGCTTAATCTGCATCACCGGCGTTTCGGGGTCGGGCAAATCCTCTTTACTCAAAGAAACACTGTACAAGGGGCTGCGCAATCGGATGCAAAAGAAAAAATGCCCGGCCGGCAAATGCAAAGAGATTAAGGGCTGGCAGCAGATTCAGCGGGTGCTGGAGGTGGATCATAGTCCCATCGGCCGCACGCCGCGCTCGGTGCCGGCATCCTATGTCGGCTTTTTAGGCGATATTCGCAAATTGTTTGCCATGACGCCGGCTGCCAGGGCCAGAGGCTACAAGCCCGGCCGCTTTTCCTTTAACGTTGCCGAGGGTCGCTGCGATACCTGCAAGGGCCAGGGGCGGCCCAAGGTGGAGATGAGTTTTCTACCGGATGTCTATGTGCCCTGTGAGGTGTGCCGTGGAAAGCGCTATAACAAGGAAACCCTGGCCATCCTGTACAAGGGAAAAAATATGGCCGAGGTTTTGGAAATGACCTTTGCCGAGGCCGTTCGCTTCTTTTCAGCCGTGCCCCCCATTCGACGCGCCGTGCAGTTTGTGTGCGATGTCGGGCTGGGCTATCTGTGTCTGGGACAACCCAGTCCCACCCTGTCGGGCGGAGAAGCCCAGCGCATCAAACTGGCCAAGCAGCTGGTGAAGCGCACCAACGGTCATACCCTTTACATTCTGGACGAACCGACCACCGGTTTGCATCTGGCCGACATTCAACGTCTGATCGGCGTTTTGCAGGCCCTGGTTGATGAAGGCAACACCGTCGCCATTATTGAGCATAACATGGAAATCATCAAGGAAGCCGATTATATTATCGATCTGGGACCTGAAGGCGGCAATGCCGGCGGCCGCGTGGTCGCCACCGGCTCACCGCCGGAGCTTCTAAAATTTGCGGGCAAGTCTCATACGGCGAGGTGTTTTCAGCGGTATCTCAAAGGTTCAAAGGTTCAGGGTTCATAGGTTCACGGTTGAGCGGACGCAAAAATTAACGCCCAACATCGAACTTTCAACGTCGAACTTCCAATTTGGCTATCGCTTCGCTCCTCGCTCTTAAGCCGGCCAATTCCGATCAACCTTTCGACGTTGGACGTTAAGCGTTGAATGTTGGACGTTCGTCTTTACGATAACTTGACTCTTTGTGTTTACAGGTTCAGAGGTAGCAGCCGGCAGCCGGTCACCAGAAGCCAGCAACCAGAGGCTTGATCGTTTATTATAAATCAGCATCGCCAACCTGGATGAAAGGAAGAGTGCTACGATGAAACAATTGAAGCTGGCCGTTGTCCAGTTTACACCCGAGTTTGGCGACAAGAAGACAAACTTTGCCCGCATGCAACAGCTGGTGGAGAATGTAACAGCCGATATTATTGTCTTTCCTGAGCTGTGCACCACCGGTTATTTCTTCCTTTCCCGGGAAGAAATCGAGCGGGTGGCTGAAACTGCCGGTGGTGCGAGCGGTGATTTTTTTTGTGGCATGGCACAGAATAAAAATGCCGTCATTGTGGCCGGGTTTGCCGAACGGCATCAAAAAAACTTTTACAATTCATGTTTTGTCGTCATTCCGGAAACCAAAAAACCGTCTGTCTACCGCAAAACCCACCTTTTTTATAAAGAAAACGACTGCTTTGATCACGGCGACACCGGCTTTTTTGTGGTGGCGGATAAAAAGCGGGATGTCCGCATCGGACCGATGGTATGCTATGATTGGCGTTTCCCCGAATCGTCCCGGGTGCTGACCCTGCTGGGCGCCGATGTGATCGTCTGCCCGGCCAATTTGATCACCGAGGCCTGGCAACAGGTCATGCCCGCCCGCGCCATCGAAAACAAAGTCTATCTGGCGGTGGCCAACCGGGCCGGTGTTGAAAAAAGAAATAACGAAGAGCTGAGTTTCAAAGGCCGGTCCGCTATTTATGATTATAACGGTCGTGTGTTGGCACAGGCCGCAAGCCATGACGATGCGGTTCTGGTGGCAGATATCACCCCGGCCCAAACACGTGATAAATCCTTCAATCCCATCAATAATGTTTTAACCGACAGACAGCCGCAGCATTATAAACCGCTGACAAGTTTGTAAAATATAATCTTCCTTGCTATACTTAAAAATTAGCTTTAAAACCTCATCTGATATCCGATGGCTGCGTTACAATCCGCTTCAAAATACTCGCGTACTATCGTGTACGCTCCGCTTTTGAAGCGAATTAAGCCTTGCCCTCGAATATCATCTAACCTTTTAAAGCCAATTTTTAACATTAAAATAGCCATATATTTGGTACTGTTTGGCAATAAAATAATCTTATTTCCTCTACTGAATTGGAAGAATTATGGCGAAGAAATTTGAGGTAAAGGTTTCCGATTTAAGGCTGATTTGCGATCCGAAGATCTTCAAGTTTAAAAACACATCCGAGGTCAGGCCCCTGGATACGGTGATCGGTCAGGAGCGTGCCGTCAAGGCCATTGACTTCGGCCTGAACATGGAAGATCCCGGTTACAATATTTTTGTGACCGGTTTGGCCAGCACCGGCAAATCGACAATAGTCAGAGATCTGGTCAACAAGCACGCCAAACGCTTACCCACCCCCAATGACCTGTGTCTGGTCAACAATTTCAAAGACGAATTTCGCCCCAAAGCCATCGCGGTGCCACCCGGTACCGCCATTCAATTCAGCAAAAAGATGAAACGGGCCATCGAGGGCTTAAAAAAAGAGTTGCCCGAAGTATTTGAAGACGATGCTTATTTAAAAAAATTATCCAAATTAAAAAACGCATTTGCGCAACAGCAGCATGCGCGTTTTGAGCAACTGGAAGCGTATGCCGCCGAAAAAAGCCTGTATATCGAGCAATCCGAAGACGATTTTCAAACCATCCCCATGATCAAGGGAAAACCGATTACTACCGAAGAATTCAGTGCCCTTCCGGCCAAGACCAGAGCTAAAATCGAAGAAAATCTAAGGCTCGTCCAGGCGGAAATCGAAGCCACCGCCGTGGAGATGGACAAAAACAACCTGGCGTTGCATGCCGATATCGAAAAGCTGATGGATACCTATGCGCTGTTGGCGGTCAAAAAACGGTTGGATCCGATGCGCAAAGAATTCAAAGCCTGCGAAGACATCGTTGCGCACCTGAATGCGGTTCAGGAGCATATCGTCGAAAATTTCAATTTGTTTATTCCGCCAAACAAAGGTGAAGCGCCGCCAACGGAACAGGCGCCGCGCAATGTTAATGCTTCTTTTCCGCAATATGAAGTCAATGTTCTGGTGGATCAGGAATCCACCAAGGGTGCGCCGGTTATCTTCGAAACCAACCCGACCTATTATAATGTTTTCGGTCGCATCGAAAAACGGGCGTTCATGGGCACCATTAACACCGATTTTACGATGGTCCAGGCCGGCTCTATGCTGAGTGCCAACGGCGGCTTTCTGATCATGGAAATCGATTCGGTGATGATGAACCCCTACGTCTGGGATGCGCTGAAAAGAACCCTGCGCACCAGATGCCTGCAAATCGAAGACATTACGGAAGAAACCGGCTTCGGTACCACCTCGCTTAAGCCGGAGCCCATCCCCCTGGATGTGAAGGTCATCCTGCTGGGCAGCTATGAAATCTTTGAAATCATTCAAAGTGAAGATCTCCGGTTCAATAAAATATTTAAAGTGCGGGCCGATTTTGACTCGGAAGTTGATCGCACCCCGCGCACCATTCAGCAGTATGCCCATTTTATCGCCCGGGTCTGCCGTGAGGAAAATCTGCTGCCCTTTACCCCCAAAGGTGTGGCCCTCATGGTGGAGTATGGCGAAAAATACGTTTCCAACAAAAATAAGCTGTCCATTCGATTCGGTCCCATCCTCGGTATTCTTAAAGAAGCAGATTACTGGGCCCGCAAGAGCAACGCCCGCCTGGTAGCGGATAAGCATGTCATCAAAGCCTTTAACGATCATCGCTTCCGCCATAATCTGTACGAGCACAAGATGCATGAATCCTACCTGGACAACACCATTATGATCGATGTGAAGGGCGCCGTAATCGGGCAGGTCAATGCCCTGGCGGTTTACCAGATCGGCGAATTCTCATTCGGCCGGCCGGCGCGCATCACCGCCGAAACCTATATGGGTAAACAGGGGGTTGTGAACATCGAGCGCGAAGCCGAGCTCAGCGGCAGCACCCACGACAAGGGTGTGTTGATCCTAACCGGATATCTGGGACGCACCTTTGCCCAGCAACACCCGCTCAGCCTGTCGATCAGCATCACCTTCGAGCAAAGCTATTACGGCATCGACGGCGACAGCGCCTCTTCCACCGAGCTATATGCCATTATCTCCAGCCTGGCAGGCATACCCATCAAGCAGGGCATTGCAGTGACCGGATCGGTCAACCAGAAAGGGAAAATACAGGCTATCGGCGATGTCAACCAGAAGGTGGAAGGCTTTTATGAAGTCTGCAAGGAAAAAGGCATCACCGGCCGGCAGGGCGTTATTATACCGGCCGCTAACGTCCAGAATCTAATGCTCAAAAAAGAAGTGATCGATGCCGTCAAGAAAAAGAAGTTCCATATATACAGGGTTACCACGGTTGAAGAAGGCATTGAGATTCTGACCGGGGTTCCGGCCGGCAAGCCCAATAAAAAAGGTATTTATCCCGAGGGAACCGTCTACGGCGCGGTTCAACGAAAGCTCAAGGAATACATCAAGCAATCCGCAAGGCTCAAAAAGGAAGTCGAAGACGAAGCAGGATAGCTGTCGAATATCAGAACCCTACCCCGAAGAAGACACACCTCTCGAAAATATCAACTTCGGCTGTTGTAGCAAAATAACATTCCGCAAACGGAACGTTTTTTATGACAATCGCTATAAATCATCCCAGACCGCGACTTTGCCCCACACCGTTTAGGTGCCCCACATCATTCCACCTTTCGATAACCCAACGGGTTGTGCCGTAAAAGTCGCCATGCGTGACAATCGTCAGGCTGGCATTGTTGGTCGTGAAGCAGCGCGGACGATCCAGCGGCAGACCGGCCACATATCTAAAAATGCTATCCAGAACCCCGCCGTGAACAACAAGGGCAATGCTGGTGCCGGCTTTCTGGTTCAGTCGTTCGTTAATAAATGAAACATTCCGCCCGTAATGCTGCCGATGACTCTCACCCATGGGGATCACATAATCCGGATCATTCTGATCCAATTTATTTAAGATCTCTGAATGCTGGGCTTTTATCTCCGGAACGGTCAAACCCTCCAGCACGCCGTAATTTCTTTCCCGGATGCGACGATCGGTTTCTACCCTATGACCTGTGTAACCGGCAATGATGGCGGCCGTCTTTTGCGCGCGTCCCAGATCGCTGCTGATCAGAGAATCAAATTGAAAAGCTTTCATCCGAAGGCCCAGGGCCTTGGCTTGATTTCGACCGGTTTCAGTAAGCGGGCTGTCGCCATGGCCCTGGTAACGCTGCTCCGCATTCCATTGCGTTTCACCATGGCGTATGACCAACAAAGTCGTCTTTGGTTGTGTTTGCATACCCATTCCCCTTTTTGATGAATGAACCGACAACCCACATGTAATCCAATAATATTATTCATCTTTTATGATTTGTCATCTGGCCCTGAGAACATGCGAAGAAAAAAAGTTGCCAGACAGCCTGTTTTTTGCAAAAACACGTTTTGGATTCAGTTGAAATTTCAACGCCGTTTTACGTGCTCTATGTCAAGGAGATGATCACCGTTAAAATCGAGATCCTATTTTTTCAGATCCGCCATCAGCGCCTCGGCGGCCTGCCGGCCCGAGAACAGGGCCCACTGGGTGGAAGGCGCGCTAAGATATTCCCCGCAACTATAAATTCCCTGTTTGATCCGAACGGCCGGAACGGTTGGATCCGGTAGCGGTAGCGTCTGGACGGAAAGCGCATGCCGGATGCGATACATCTTGATCATGCGCCAGCTGTCAACCACCGGCCCGAACCAGCCGGTCAGTTGCCCTCTGACCTGTTCTTCTATGGCGGCATCCCGTACATCCTGGTGGCCGAGCACCACAACCGATATCAACGCCTGTCCCGGCGGCGCATAGCCCGGCGCCACCTGACTGGGTATGCTCAGGCTGTGGACCGGGCCGCTTTTGTCGGCGTTGAGCACCAGAAAGGGTTCTTTGACCGGGGGGCGGTCGGCGCCAAAATACACGCAGGTTACCGGCCGGGAGGCAATCGATTCGCCGGTTCCTAAAAGACGGGCGGCCTCGGGGCCGTCGGTGGCCACCACCACTGCCCGGGCCTTCATTTCTTCGCCGGACTCGAGACGGATGCGGTTTTCAGCTACAGATGCCGCCCGCACACCGAATCGGATCGCTTCTGCCGGAATTTCCGCGGCCAGCTGTCGGGGGATGGCCGCCATGCCATTCGCCGGCAGGGTGGCATCGCCCCGGACAAACATCCGAAATACAAATTGAAAGAAGTTGCTGGACACGCGCATTTGCGGGTCCAGGCACACGCCGCTGAAAAACGGCCTGAAAAATCGCTCGATCATGGTTTCAGAAAAGCCGGAGGATTGCAGAAAGTCGCCGGTCAGCATATCCGGCTGCCGGAAAAGATCCGCCAGCGAACCGCGGCTGACCCGACGGCTCAATTGCACCAGTTTCAGGCGGTCGGAAAAAGAGCCGATGGGCGCCCGCAGGGTTTCCTTTAAGTACTGGGGCATGCGCCGGGGATCGGCCAGGCGATGAAATTGTCCGTCGGCCCTTATGATGACGCCGGGCGCAAAAGAGTGCAAATCCAGGGCCTGGTAATCCAGCTGCCGGCGCGCTTCGGGGTAGGCACCCTGCAAAACCTGAAAGCCGTGGTCCAGCAAAAAGCCGTCGATGTGATCGGTCTTCACGCGCCCGCCGAGGCGGTCCGATCCCTCGATAATGTAAAACGGGATTCCGGCCTGATGCAGTCGCCGGGCACAGCTCAGACCGGCAATCCCCGCTCCGACGATAATCACGCTATCACTGTTCATTTCCAATTTAACCATTTAATTCGCCACTGACACATTACCAGGATATGGTTCCAGGTAACAGTAAACATGGGGTTTCAGGTGTCAGGTGTCAGGGCAGATAAGGAGGGCTGACACCTCAAAACTGACACCTGACACCAAATGTAAATCCGGTCTTTGTATGTTATTTACAGATAAAAGACGAGCTATCTACACGCCTGAGGTATCTTGAAATATTGCAAACACCTCATGGATTATTATGTTAACAAA
>WOR8_10007961_pt1 | contig 10090 bp, 10 predicted proteins | sample DeeMarSeWOR38_10_FD_19890 | JGI IMG/M metagenome (IMG submission 19890)
CGGCGCAAAGTGTCGATGCGCCCCAGTTCATGCGCATCGATTTCGACGCCAAGTCGATCAGTTCAGAGTGGCAGGGCGGTGGTACCAGGGTCAGCGAGATCGAGCGCAGCGAAGTTGTGGACGGCAAGCTGATGCTGCAGGGCGCCGAAGACGGTATCGAGAACGTCCGGGACGGACTGGGATGGACGCTCTCGATCGGACAGGAGAGCGGCACCATGACGCTTACTGGTTCCGGCGACGCGGTCGGGTTCGTCATTTTCGGTGCCTGCACCGCGATGTAATGCTGCTATCCTTTAGTTCGGGGTGCGCCGCTGGTGTCACGCCCTGGTTGATGAAGGCTCACATGTCGATGTGAGCCTTTTTTGATGGTCTTGCAGCAACAGTCCGTGTCCCCCGTTGCTGCAGGCGCGTAACAGGGGGGCAGGGAGATAGCGTATGTTGATGAATTCCGAAACGGGATATGGTCTGGTTTCCAAGCTGCTGCACTGGCTGATTGCGCTCGTCGTTCTGACGCTGATCGGCGTGGGCATGTACATGACCGAACTGGACAAGGATGCGCCCGCTCGCGCGCAGATCTACGGCCTGCACAAAGCCTTCGGTGTCACGGTGCTGGGCCTGGTGGTGCTGCGTGTCCTGTGGCTCAAGCTCTCGTCTGCGCCCGCGTTGCCCGCCGGGTTCAAAGACTGGGAGCGGATTTTGTCAAAAACGGTAAAAGTGCTGCTGTACATTCTTATGCTGCTGACGCCCGTGGCCGGTTACCTGATGAGCAACGCGGCCGGCAAGCCCATCAGCTGGTTCGGCGTGTTCGAGATGCCCGCGCTGCTGACCGAGAACGAACAGTGGCAGGAAATCCTCGGCGAGCTGCACGAAGTGTTCGCGTTCTCCATGCTGGGTCTGGTAGGCCTGCACGTCGCGGGGGCGCTGAAACACCGGTTTGTCGACAAGGACCCGAGCCTCGACGTACTGAAACGCATGCTGTGAACCCGGGGACGCCGATCTGTTATTCTGCTGTTTCCTGAAGCCCGCAGACCGTGTCTGCAGTAGGAAACGAGATGGCCACACCCAAGACAGTCTCCCTGGTGCTCGGCAGCGGCGCGGCGCGTGGTCTGGCGCACATCGGTGTTATCGAGTGGCTCGATGAGCACGGTTATAAGATCGAATCCATCTCCGGGGCGTCCATGGGCGCGCTGGTGGGGGGGATCTATGCAGCGGGCAAACTCGATGTTTACAAGCAATGGGCCTGTGCCCTGGAAAAGGCGGACGTGGTGCGCTTCCTGGATCTGGCCTTCAGCTCGGAGGGGCTTTTCAAGGGCGGGCGCATCATGGATACGCTCAGGGATATGGTGGGCGACCGCAACATCGAGGATCTGCCCTTAGCCTACACGGCTGTTGCAACCGACCTCGAGCGCCAGAGAGAGGTATGGCTGACCAAGGGGTCGCTGTTCGATGCCATCCGGGCGTCCATTGCCGTACCCACCATTTTCACTCCCCAGCGCTACAAGGGCATGAAACTCCTGGACGGCGGTCTGCTCAACCCGGTGCCGATTGCGCCCACCTTCAAAGACATGACGGAAATGACCATTGCCGTCAATCTCAACGCGGCGCGCGCCGACCATGTGCGCGAGGAGCAAGAAGAGCAGAAGCCCCCGAAGGCTGCCGCCGACGACGCCATCGGCTACCACGAAAAAGTGATTCAGTTTCTCGACAATCTCCAGAAGAGCATCTCCGAGCGACCCAAGAGTGACCTGGGATTGTTTGAATTGCTTAGCAGTTCCTTCGAGACCATGCAGAATTCCATTGCCAACATGAAGCTGGCCAGCTTCACGCCGGAAGTCGTGATCCAGATTCCGCGCCATTCCTGCAAGGCTTACGAGTTCTACCGTGCAGAGGAAATGGCCGCACTCGGGTATCGCTATACCGGGGAGGCCATGGAACGGATTCATGGCTGAAAGCGCCGTGCCTGTGTCGCGCAGCTGGCCATGGATTGCCGGCATTCTCGTTGCCGGCTGGCTGGTCTATCTGCTGGCGCCGATCCTGACCCCGTTTCTGCTGGCCGGTCTGTTCGCCTACCTCGGTGACCCGCTGGTGGACAAACTCGAGGCGCGCAGACTGTCGCGCACCCTGGCCACCTCCGTGGTATTTCTGCTGATTTTCGGTGTTGTGATCATTCTGCCGCTGCTGCTGTTGCCGGTCATAGAAACCCAGGTCGGGGCCTTCATAAAAACGCTGCCGCGGTATATCGACTGGATAACGGAAACCTTCCTGCCGGCTATGCAGGCCCGTCTCGGCGTCGACCCGACCGTATTCGACGTGGACAAGATCAAGGCGGCGCTGGCGGCCAACTGGAAAGAGGCGGGCGGTATCGCCGCCCATGTGGTGGCCTACGTATCGCGCTCCGGTATGGCCATGCTCGGCTGGCTCGCCGGCATGGTGCTGGTGCCGGTGCTGACCTTCTACATGCTGCGCGACTGGGACCATTTCGTCGCGGCGGTGCGCGACCTGCTGCCCCGCCATATCGAGCCGACCGTGATGCAGCTGACGATCGAATCGGATGAGCGGCTTGCGGCGTTCCTGCGCGGGCAGTTTATCGTCATGCTGTGCCTCGGCGGCATCTATTCCATTGGTCTTTCCATTGCCGGCCTCAATACCGCCGTGCTGATCGGCATGCTCGCCGGCATGGTCAGCTTTGTTCCCTACCTCGGGGTGATCGTCGGCGTTGTAACCGCCAGTATCGCTATGCTGTTTCAGACCCAGGACTTGATGCAGTTGCTTCCGGTCGCCATTGTGTTCGGCGTCGGCCAGATGCTGGAGGGCATGCTGCTCACGCCGCTGTTGGTAGGCGACAAAATCGGCCTGCACCCGGTCACGGTCATCTTCGCCGTGCTGGCTGGCGGGCAACTGTTCGGTTTTCTCGGTGTATTGCTGGCGCTTCCGGTGGCGGCGGTGCTGGTGGTGCTGGTACGCCACGCGCGCCGCAGCTACAAGTCCAGCCGCCTGTACGGGGTGGATATCGATGCGGGCTCCGGCCCGGCGCAAGAGTCCTGATCTCGGTATCGGACGATGCAAGGGCTGAATACAGAGCGATTCGGTTAGGGGAATGCAGGAGATAGCGACAACTCAACTGCGCTGTGCATCTGCGCTGGCAGCGGCTGTCACACTGTTCCTGCCGCTCGGCGCGGCGCAGGCACAATCACCGCAATTCGAGCAGTGTGTGCTGGAACTGATCCAGAACGCGGCCAACGATGCCACCGTCGGTGAGATCCGGGAAACCTGTCGCGAAGCCGAGGCGACCGCAGCACCCGCCGCCCCGGTGGCCGAGCCGCCAGCGCCCAAGTCGGCCATCGATCGCCGCATGGCGCTGGAGGGCGCCACCGGCGTGGTGCCCTTCGTGGTGACGCCGCACAAGCCGAACTACATTATTTACAGCTACAACTTCGATGATTACGACGAGGCGCTGTTCGAGCAGCAATTCAACGAGAACGTCTCGTTCAAACATTCGGAAATCGATTTTCAGATCAGCTTCAAGTTCCCGGTGTGGCGAACCATTTTCAACACCAACACGCATCTGTTCGTCGGCTACACCAACCGCTCGTTCTGGCAGGTGTTCGCCGATCAGGATTCGTCCCCTTTCCGTGAAACCGACCACGAGCCCGAGGCCTGGCTGTCGTTCAGAACGCGCTGGAAACTGTTCGGTTTGACTGGCCGTATTATGCAACTGGGTTTTTCGCACCAGTCCAACGGGCGCGGCGGTGTCCTGTCGCGCAGCTGGAACCGCGTCTACACTAACTTCATATTCGAACGCGACAACTTTTACTTCGGCCTCAAGCCCTGGTACCGCATCCAGGAAGACAAGGACGAGGACGATAATCGGGATATCGAGGATTACATGGGCTACTTCGAGTTCCAGAGCATCTACAAATGGCGCGAGAACAATTTCGGGCTGATGTTCCGCAACCAGCTCAAGGACGACTACCGTGGCGCCGCCGAGTTGGACTGGAGTTTTCCGATCAACAAGCAGCTGCGCGGCTACGTTCAGTATTTCTACGGCTACGGCGACAGCCTCATTGATTACAACAACAAGGTCAACAAACTGGGTGTTGGCATCAAACTCACCGACTGGCTCTGATTGCTGAAAACTGCGCTGACAAAGCCATGTCTGTCGGCGGGTGTCGGCCGCAGGGATGCGGCCGTCAAGCCTACGGGGAATATTCACGGCGTGCCGCTGAGAGACATGAGGCTTTGGCATTGTGCGCCTCAGTAACTTCGCCCGCGTGCGCAATCAGTCGGCACGGTTGACGTCGCACTGAGGTGCGACTGGCTTGAGCCGACAGGCTGTGGTGTGTAGGCTGTAGGCAGCGGAGCCTAGCGCTCCATTCGTGGCGCCGACCTATAACAATGACAGCGGTAGACGAGACCAGCAAAGCCAGCGGCGAGGTGCGGTTCGAGCAGCCGTCGCCCGGCACTCTGCAGCTGAATTTCGCCGGCAGCTGGCGTCTGCAAGATCAAAGGCCCGCCGCTGCCGGCTGCGAAGAACAGTTCGCTTCCAGCGCTGGTCTCAGGCGCGTCGCATTCGTAACCACGCAGCTCGGCGACTGGGATTCGGCGCTGGTCACCTATCTCGCCAGGGTCGTCACCCAATGCAGGGAACATGACATAGAGGTCGACGCGTCTGGTCTGCCGGAAGGCGCGCGGCGGCTGCTGGAGCTTGCCTTCGCCGTACCTCCGAAAAAAGACACCGGCAAACACGGCGAGCAGCCGCCCACTGTCACCCGCATCGGCATGACGGTGCTGGAGCTGTGGCGCGGCATGCCCGAGATGATCCGCTTCATCGGTGAGGCGACCCAGTCCCTGGGCCGATTCCTGACGGGCGGGGCGCAGTACCGGCTGTCCGATCTGCTGCTGGTGATCCAGGAAGCCGGTCCCAACGCGCTGCCCATCGTTTCCATCATCAGTTTTCTGGTCGGACTGATCGTGGCCTACATGGGCGCTGTGCAGCTGGCCCAGTTCGGTGCGCAGATCTATATCGCCGACCTGGTTGCCATCGGCATGGTGCGCGAGATGGGCGCCCTGATGACCGGCATCATCATGGCCGGGCGCACCGGGGCCGCGTTCGCGGCGCAGCTCGGCACCATGCAGGTCAACGAGGAAATCGACGCTTTCAAAACCATGGGTATCGCGCCCATGGACTTTCTGGTGCTGCCGCGCATGCTGGCGCTCATTCTGATGATGCCCCTGCTGACCCTGTATGCCGGCATTGTGGGAATGCTCGCCGGTCTGGCAGTGGCGGTCGCGGTATTCGATATCAGTCTGTTCGAGTACTACCAGCAGACGGTGCGTGCCCTGGACCTGCGCCAGTTTGCCGTCGGTATCAGCAAGGGCACGGTGTACGGCATCCTGATCGCCATCGCCGGCTGTCTGCGCGGTATGCAGTGCGGCCGCAGCGCACAGGCGGTCGGTCAGGCCACCACCTCGGCGGTGGTCACCAGTATCGTGTTCATTGTGGTGGCAGCATCGGTCATGACCATTCTCTACCAGCAGCTGGGGATCTGACATGGCCGCGGCGCAGCAGGACACCCAGCCCCAGGCGCACATCACGGTACGCGACCTGACCATGGCCTATGGTGACTATGTGGTCATGCGCGATCTGAATTTCGACGTCAATCGCGGCGATGTGTTCATCATCATGGGCGGCAGCGGCTGCGGCAAGAGCACGCTGCTCAAGCAGATGATCGGGTTGCGGGCCCCCGCCAAGGGCGACATCGCCTACCAGGGTGTGAGCTTCTGGAAATCCCCCGACGAAGTGCAGAACCGCCTCAAACGCTCTTTCGGGGTCACTTTCCAGCAGGGGGCTTTGTGGAGCTCGATGACGCTGTCCGAAAACGTCATGCTGCCGCTGGGCGAGTATACCGCCCTGAGTGCAGCCGAGATGCGCGACGTGGCTGCGCTTAAACTGGCCCTGGTCGGTCTGGCCGGTTTCGAGGAATTCTATCCTTCCGAGATCAGCGGCGGCATGCAGAAGCGCGCCGCCCTGGCGCGCGCCATTGCGCTGGATCCGGACATCCTGTTTTTCGATGAGCCCTCGGCCGGCCTCGATCCCATCAGCTCGCGGCGGCTCGATGAGCTGATCCTGGAGTTGCGCGACAGCCTCGGGGCGACCATTGTGGTGGTGACCCATGAGCTCGCGAGTATCTTTACCATTGCTAACAATTCGGTATTCCTGGACGCGGAAACCAAGACTATGACCGCCACGGGCGACCCGAAAGTGCTGCGCACCGAATCGCCGGACCCCGGTGTGAAGGCGTTTCTGAACCGAGGTGAAACATGAGCAGGAAGGCGAATCCCACCGTGATCGGCGCCTTTGTGGTCGGGGCACTGGTCATCGCGGTCGCCGCGGTCATGATATTGACCAGCGGGGCCCTGTTTCAGAGGAAATTGGACTTTGTCATGCATTTCCAGGGCTCGGTGAAGGGGCTCAACGTCGGGGCGCCGGTGACCTATCGCGGCGTGCAGGTCGGCACGGTGAAGAAGATTGAAATCGTTCTGTCGCCCGAACAACATGCCCGCATACCGGTCACGGTGGAGATCGATCCCGCCGCCTTCAGCTGGAAGGGATACGGGGGAAAAATGAACCTGGAGGAGCTGCGAGAAGGTGTTCACCTGGCCAGCAGGAAGGAGGGGTTGCGCGGACAGCTGCAGATGCAGAGCCTGCTGACCGGCCAGCTGTTCATCCAGCTGGATTATTTCCCGGGCACCAAGCCGCGCTTTAGGGAGGCGGGGGATATGCCGGAGATCCCGACTGTACCGACGCCCTTGCAGGAACTGGGCAGCATACTGCAGGACTTTCCGGTCAAGACAGTTCTGGGGGATATTGAAAAAGCCGCGGCTTCGCTGGCCGATCTGACCGCGAGCGAGAAAGTCCGCACCGCTGTTGAGTCTGTCGACCAGGCCTTTCAGGATGTCAGCCAGCTGATGAAGAAACTGGAGGACCGCACCGAGGCGCTGGGACCGGCGCTGAGCGAAGCGCAGCAGACCCTGGTCGAAGGGCGCAAGACGCTTGCGCAGACCACCACAACCCTGGCCGCGGCGCAGCAGACCTTTCTGCAGGCGACCGACACTCTGAAGCCCATGAAGAGTCTGGTAAGCGACGACTCCGAGCTGCTGGAGTCCATCGACGCTGCGCTCGCTGCCATGACCGAAGCGGCCCAGGCTGTCGGCGCACTGGCCGACACCCTGGAGCGGCGTCCAGAAGCTATCCTGAAAGGCAAGGGCGTATTTGGAGGCGAGTGATGCGATTGCTCTATCTGACAAGACTGTGTCTGGTTCTGCTCGCGGTGGCGCTGGCGGGTTGCGGCACCTCCCAGCCCACCCGCTATTATCTGTTGTCCGCGGGCGCACCTGACACGGCACAGGTATCCGCGCGACCCGAGCTCACCATCGGTGTCGGACCCATTGTCCTGCCGCCTTATCTGGACCGGCGTGAGCTGGTGTCACGCGCCAGCAGCAACGAGCTGAATGTGGCGGTCTACGATCAGTGGGCAGAGCCGCTGGAGGAGAATTTCAGCCGTGTGGTGCGCGAAGATCTCGGCCAGCGGCTGGCCACCGACCGCATCATCCGGCTGCCGGTGAAGCGTTCGCTGCGCAGCGCACTGACGATGGACTACCAGGTCGTGATCGTGGTCCGGCAGTTCGAGAAAACGCCGGACGGCAGCGTGGTGCTGAATGCGCGCTGGATCATTATGGACAACGACAAGAACGAGCTGATGCTGCGGCGCTCGGAGTACAGACAGACACCAGCCGGCAATGACTATGCTGCGCAGGCGGCTGCGCAGAGCCAGGTACTGGGCCGGCTCAGTGAAGAAGTGGCCGCGGCGATCATCGAGCTGGTTGGAAAACAGCGGCCATAAGCCTGTTGAAAAACCCTAACGAGCGGACGTCGGCGAAAGACGGCTCGGGGAGAAGCACGATGAATGATTCGGTTGACTCTGAAGACGACAAGCGATTCCGTGCCCGCACCGTCGAGACCGTGATTCGCATCGGCGTCCTCGCCGCCCTGGTTGTCTATTGTTTCCTGATTGTCCGGCCTTTCATCATCCCGGTGGTGTGGGGCATCATCATTGCGGTTGCCACTTACCCGGGTTTTCAGCGGCTGCGTGGCATGCTCGGCGGGCGCAATGCGCTGGCGGCGACGCTGTTCACAGTGCTGGGGCTGGTGGTGCTGGTGACGCCCACCGCCATGTTGTCGGACACCATGGTTGTCGGTGCACGAGGACTGACCAAAGCCGTGAACGAAGGAACACTGGACGTCCCTCCGCCCCCGCAGAACGTGAAGCGCTGGCCGCTGATCGGCGAACCGCTGGCGGAATTCTGGGAACTGGCGTCGGTCAACGTCGATGAAGCCATAGAACAGATCAGACCGCAGCTGCGGGCGACCGTTAAATGGCTGTTATCGATGCTCGCCGGCGCCGGACTCGCGCTGCTGCAGTTCGTGGCGGCCATCATTATCGCCGGCGTGCTGCTGGCCCACGCCGACGGTGGTAAACGCACCGCGCGCGCCATTGCGGCACGTCTGGCCGACGAACACGGTGTGGAGTTCGCCGAGCTGGCGAGCGCCACGGTGCGCAGTGTCGCCCGGGGCATTCTCGGTGTGGCCTTTATCCAGTCGATTCTCGCCGGGCTGGGCTTTCTGGTCGCGGGTGTGCCGGGAGCGGGTCTGTGGGCCCTGCTGTGTCTGCTGCTGGCGGTAGTGCAGATCGGTATCCTGCCGGTCGTCATCCCGGTGATGATCTACGTCTTCTCGACCGCCGACACCCTGACCGCGGTACTGCTGCTGGTCTGGAGTGTTCTCGTGGGTCTACTCGACAACGTGCTGAAACCGCTGCTGCTGGGGCGTGGTGTCAATGTGCCGATGGCGGTCATTTTTGTCGGTGCCATCGGTGGCTTTCTCGCTTCCGGCATCGTCGGTCTGTTCGTCGGCTCGGTGATTCTGGTACTCGGCTACCAGATTTTCATGGCCTGGGTTTACGGGGGCAGCGCCCGGATGCTGCCAGTCGGCACAGCGGAAACGCCGAGCTCGCAGAGCAACCCCACCGGACAAGCCTGAACGCGGGGACAGTATACTCATTTGCAAGGAGCAGCCGTCGCCTCAGGGCTGTTCCTGCACCCGAGTGCGTGTACCGTACCCGGAATTGACATTCTCAATCCCAAACCGCAAAGTAAGCGCCTCACGCAGCGGGTGCTCCAGGGACATTCGTCCACGGAGTTAATCGGGAAGCCGGTGCGCCGCGGGTCATGGACCCTGGCAATCCCGGCACTGCCCCCGCAACGGTGAATGAGCGCAGGATGGATGCTTCCACTCCATCCTGCAGGACGGACCAAATTGCCACTGCGCCTCAGGCGTGGGAAGGCGGCCCGTCCGGCGAAGCGCCACTCATGAGTCCGGAGACCGACCTGCTGTGAAGATAAATGTAGTCGAGACGGTGTCACGAGGGGTGGCGCATCGATGCAGCAACGTGTTCCGGTATACGGCAGGAACCGGTCGACCTGTTCCGCTCTGGTGCGCCGTGTGCATTCATGGCAAAGCTATTCTCCTCCAGGCACCGATGACACACGGGGGATGTGTCGCGATGATCCACCTGGAGCGAGTTTGTGCGCAATTGTGGCTGCAGTATTGGAACGACATCAATTACCGCTAACGGTGCAAAGGGTCCGGCACGCGCCCGGGCGACAGCGCCCCTGCTTATCGGTATCTGGGCCCTGAGCGCTGTTCCGGCAATGGCGGAGCAACCCGGCTATGCGCGGGAAATGGACGACCTGGTTGTCACCGCCACGCGCCTGGCTACGCCGCGCCGCCAGCTGGCCAGCTCTGTGACGGTGATAACCGCCGAGGATATCCAGCGTAGACAATATCGCAGTGTGTCGGACGCCCTGCGCTCGGTTCCCGGGCTGCACGTTGTGCAGACTGGTGGCCCGGGTCAGCAGACCTCGGTGTTCATGCGCGGTGCCAATTCCAACCATACGCTGGTGCTGATCGACGGCATCGAGGCGTCGGATCCAAGTTCACCGGCCGGCGCGGTAGACTTCTCCAACCTGT